>UOFG01000246.1_pt1 | contig 18189 bp, 15 predicted proteins | sample 1988411 | NCBI WGS metagenome assembly UOFG01 (sample SAMEA4712194, study PRJEB27164) | hydrothermal vent metagenome | biome: marine basaltic hydrothermal vent biome; feature: marine hydrothermal vent; material: mineral | place: Pacific Ocean | collected 2011-06-14/2011-07-23 | depth 1689 m
ACATTACAACCGACATCGGTATTATAACCCTGATACAGGGCAGTTTATTAGCCAGGATCCGATAGGTTTACGGGGTGGAGTGAATAATTACCAGTATGCGCCGAATCCTTTGGGGTGGATTGATCCTTTTGGGTTGTGTAAGGATGACACAAATGACAGGAGCCCTCCCCCTGGATCATATACTCCTAATAGAGAACTACCGACTGATGAGTATGGTGTGCCTATACCTGATTCCAATTTCCCACACACACAGCTTGGACGTTCAAAGCCCAAATATGGATCAGAGCCACAGGCACGAGAATGGGATTATGGCTTGAACGGCAATTTACAACCAAAAAGGGATATAGATTTTACTGATCATGGATTTCCTGATGCGCATCCTCATGTGCCTCATCAACACAAATTGACCCCAAATAACTCAAAACTTGCACCAAAAGGTGGGTATAAGAGAGAAAAAGGCGGGGGTAGTCCATTATGAAGTACTGGATTCTAGATGAAGACACTACACCTCAAGGGTTCCCATTAAGGATGCTAATTCTATTAATACTCAAGCAGATTGCTTCAACCACATATCAGTTATGGATTCTTCGCTCACAAGGGTATGGTTTAAGAGTGAATGAATGGGATGAGCGCCTGGATAAAGAAGAGCAATTGCTAATAGATCCTGAATTGTTACTAGATACTAGTGTTGGTGAGGAGGAATGGTTTTATGACTTAGATGCAAAAATCATTACTGATGGACTAGAAATACGATTTGGTTTGCATGATAGTACCGCCTTATATCTTGAAGCACCACAAGATTTTTCTAAAAAAATTATTAAATCATTTAAACTTGTCAAAACGAATAACACAACTGGCGCAGGAAACCCGCAATAAGATTAAAAAGACCTATGTCTATGAACCGCTGAGCTTTAAGCCGGTGGCGCTGGTACAGGATAACGAGGTTTATCACTATCATTTAGACCATCTGGGCACCCCGCGAGAACTCACCAATGATGCAGGGGACATCGTCTGGAAGGTGCGCTATAAGAGCTGGGGCAATGTGGCGCTCAAGGAATGTGAGGAGATAGAAAACAATATCCGCTTCCAGGGCCAGTATTACGATGAAGAGAGTGGTCTGCACTATAATCGTCATCGTTACTACAGCCCTGACAGTGGGCAGTTTATAACGCAAGACCCTATTGGTTTAATGGGGGGTGTTAACAATTATCAATATACGCCGAATCCTATTGGTTGGGTTGATCCGTTTGGGCTGTGTAAGGAACAAAAGGTAATTACAGACCCTGCTTACTTATTAGCTGCTCCTTCAGCTCTTACTCCAGAGATGCCGAATGCTCCAATTACGAGCGTAATACTTCCAGCTGGCTTCAAATTTAGTCAAGCAATTTCTCCAAATCAAAGAACCCTCGGAAAATTTTGGACTACAGATATCATTCCTGATATAGATTACGTTAGAAATGAATTAGCTGTAATTCCTTCTTTTAAGAAAAAAATATCTAGTGTTAGAGAGATTGAAATTACTAGACCTGTAAGGGCTCAATTAAGTACTGTTGGCCCACAAGAAGAAAATGGAATATTTTATTCTGGTGGAGGGTCACAAATAGATGTACTTGAATATGACCCATATGATCCATTTGTGAAATTTGCAGATAAACCAGAGAAAAAAATAAAATGAAAAAATATCTGATAAAAAACCTTATTAACAATGACAATTCCTCTGTAGCTAGTTGGATATTTAAGGGGAAAAAAATTGAGATTACTAATAAAGGAAGAATTTTAGCACTGGAAAAACAAGACGGTAATATATTGATAATACATATTGATAAGGCATATGACGAAGATAGTGCGTTTATATACAGTCCCTCGGGAAAAATAATTAAGAAAATAATTAATTTTGAAAAAAAATCTGGATGTATTTGTTATGATGATGTTTATTACGTAGATAAAGAGCTAACATTAATTGCTGGAAGTAGAGCGAAAAGAATTGCTTGTGTTATTGATGAAAAAGGGAATTATATTAGATCGTATGAAACACGATAAAGCAGTAAAGTTTTATAAAGAGGGGTAACGGAGTCAAATCACTTGTTTAATAACACAGATGGGAGACGATTTGCATCACCAGCGTTTATTGTCCTGGTGTGATAAATCCTGACTCTAAATCTATAAATGTTCCACCCAATAAAGACTCGCCTTTCTTTCAATCCTGAAAAGATCAGTTGATCGCGCTCAACTGATCTTTTTAGATTAATGGCATTCTGGCTGTACTCGTTTGGCGACTCTGAGCTACTGTCTATGCCTGATGTTCATGCCCACAGCTTTCACCGTGCGCATGAATATGGCCGTGGCTTAGCTCTTTTTCAGTGGCATCGCGTACATCCATTACTTCTACGGCATAGTGCAGTGTAACACCCGCCAGGGGTGGGTTTCCATCGATGGTGATTTCATCGCCGCTGATTTCACTGATGGTGATGAGTACTGGATGGTCATCATCACTTTCGGCATTAAACTGCATGCCAACTTCTATGGCTTCACCACCAAAGGCCTGACGAGGGACTGTCTGGGTTATTGCGGGATTGTATTCGCCATAGGCATCAGCCGGTTCAATAATCAGGTTAAAAATTTCTCCGGCGCTTTTGCCCTCTAGTGCTGATTCAAGCCCCGGTATAATGTTGCCGTGGCCATGCAGATAAATAAAGCTGGAGTCTTTGCTTTCATCAATGAGCTTACCGTCACTGTCATTCAGGGTGTAATTAATGGTTGTGGCCTTGTCAGTGGTGATTATCATATGAAACTCGGTTGTGTTATAAGTACGGGCATTATAATGCACTATTAATTTCAGGGCATTTTTATTAATTGTCTATCGACTCATTAGTCTATACATGGGGCCGGTTAGAAAACGTAACGCAGGGGGCACATCAATTTATACTGAAAAAATCAGTTGAACGGCTTGAAGTGTGCCCCGGAGGTGCAATCTCCAGTATTTGACAATACTTAATATTTTCAAACACTTACTGTACTATTGCGCAGTCAGCTGATTTTTTCAGGTTTATCAGAGGTACCCATAATGTTAACTGAAAAACAGATAAAACAGTTTCTCTCTTTTGCTCATCAACTGGCCGATGAGATTGGTGATATACACCGTAAATACTACCGGCAACCGGTGTCTACTGATTATAAAGAAGACAGCAGTCCGGTTACTCAGGTAGATAAGGAATCGGAGGCCTGGTTGCGCGAACGGGTTATGAAGCAGTTTCCAGAACACGGTATCCTGGGGGAAGAATACCCGCCACATCAACCCAATGCGGAGTTTGTGTGGGTTGTTGATCCGGTGGATGGCACAAAATATTTTATTACAGGGCACCCGATGTTCGCGCTTTTGCTGGGCCTGGCTCACCAGGGGAAATTTATTCTGGGTGTAATAGAGCAGGCGATTAGCCGTGAACGTTGGGTGGGTGCTGACCATCTCGGGAGTTTTCTAAATGGTCAGTTGATAAGCACACGGCAGTGCCCGCAGCTGAGTAAAGCGATTCTTGCGCGTCCGGGTTATGAGTGGCACACCGAAGGCTTCGACCATCATATAGATAATCTCTGGAAAGCAGCACACTGGTCGCAATGGGGGGTAGCACCCTATGACTATGGCTTACTGGCGTGCGGGCATATTGATATTATTGTGAACGCAGGCCCCAGGGTACATGATTTTGCAGCACTCGATCCAGTTATCCGTAATGCGGGGGGGCTAATGTCTGACGGGTATGGTAAACCACTGAATGTGAATTCACCGGCTCACATTGTCGCCGTTGGCAATGCGCAGTTGCTGCCGGAGGTGATTCGTGTACTGGGGATTGAGTCTGAAAAAATTAGCTAGCTGAGCCTGTTCTGTTCTGCGGTAGAACAAAACAGGCTCAGTGATCTGGAGTGAAACGTTGACAGGTACTAGAATATTTTCTTTATTTCGTCCAGGAAGCTGTCTTCAAAGCGAACTTTCACGGTATCACCCAGGCGTATTCGGCCTGCCATGCTGGCATCGTCAATAACTATCCATGAATATTTCTGCCCAACAATATTGCTGACAGCCCCTTCAGTCAGCTTTCTTTCTTCCAGATTGGTTTCGCCTGTGAGTGCATTCTCGTCGTGGAACATCTGAATAACATCAACCTTCATGCCTTCTTTAACACCAGCAAGCTTGCCCATAGTGATTTTAAAGATGTTCCTGTCCTTGGCAACACGGTACTCGGTGATGTAGCCACGGGGCGAAAAGTTACTCTTTATCTGTACTTTAGACTCTACAACGGCATCGGCACCCGCTGCACCGATAAGGCTGCTTAACTGCGCCTGTGTGTATTTGGGGCATGTCTGGCTGGTATAGTAGTGGCGGTAAGAATGGCCGCTTAAGTCCTGAGTTCGGCTCTCTGAATCGGTAATGCTAATGGTGTCAAGCAGGTTCAGTGAGGGCAGTGCATGCACTTTAAGTGTGGCTTCAATGGCCGCTCTATACGTACATTTTGCCGGAGTCACATGCCTTTTGCCCTTGTCATCAACCCAGCTGCTGGCGGCTGAGTAAGATTGTGTGAATTCTGTGGTCACAACTTTACCGGTAATACTGAAATCGGCAATTTCAGGCCCTTTGTAATTGCGATTGCCTTTTACCTCTGCCAGTTGTATTTCTTCCTGCAATTTCATTGCCAGTTTGCGATCAACGGTTTCAGCGCCTGCATCTGCTACAAGGCTTTCGACCTTATTTCTTATCACAACCCCAAGGTTTGCCGTTTTTGCAATGGCAACGGCCTGGTCATCAATGTCCAGAACAACAACCCGTGCCTTAGCTCCACTTATCTGTGCTTTTGAGGGCATTACACTCGTTTTAACCAGCGGGCGTTTTTCAAATGATGATACATCCTTTATGTGGCTTCCTCCTGTACAACCTGTTAATAAGCCGATGGCGACTAAAAGCGATATGTTCTTGTTCATTTTATGGGGCCTCATGTTATGTGCGTTAGTGCATTGGTGCATTGGAATACAGTTGTGCTGTTGTTTCTGACCTAGTTACTATTTTCGAGCAGCCCCAGTGATGCCAGGACTCCATTGTTTTTGAACTGTGCGCCCATGCTCTTGATAGCAGAACTTGAAGCAGAGTTCGAATCAGTGGTTGATGAGCCAGAGGACTCGTATTCGCGCACCGAGATAACACGGTTATTTTTGTCGCTGATTTTGATATTGACTGTCAGTTGCGACATATGCTGAGAGAACGCGGTTGAGGTTTTAATATTGCCACTGATCTGAATGTGGGCATCGGCACGGCCTTTGCTTCCCATAGAAGCAGAAATATTCTTATTGTGCAATAGCGTAACCAGGTGCTGGGCAAAGCCATTGAGGCTGGCATTTGAGCTAACACGGAAGCGAACAGCATAAAGCAGGTCGTTGGTTTTTCTAATAATATCATTATAGTAGGCGAGGTATTTGTCGGTGTTCTGTGTGCCACCTGCGGCTTGCAGCAGTCGCACCAGGGTGCGGGCTTTATCAATCGTGGGGCGCAGGTTCTGAGAGGCAATAAGCTGCTGTAGCTTTGTTTTACGGGAAGCGGAACGCAGTGTGCTCTTTATTTTATCGTCGAGTTCCTTTAGCTGTGATGTGGTGGTTTTAATGAATTCACTGCGTGAGATGCTGAGTTGAATGAATAACTTATCGCCAATCTGTGTTGAGTTTACCACCTTGTAATTGGAGAGCTGTGTGGCCACGGTGCTGGTATTGATGTTCTGCGTTGCGCTGCGTGCAACAGAGTCGTTGAACTGGCTGATTTCACTTTTGCTCTGGCTGCTAATTTTAGTAATGAGCTTGCCACTGATGTCCTTAAGAGCCGCCTCTTTTGCTTCAACAGGGGAAAAGCCACTGCCTGTGCCGTAGATCTTGCTGGAGGTGTCGTTAGGTGGGTTTGATACCCATGCCGGGAAGCTGGCCTGTTTTTTTACGGGTTTGCTGCCAAATGAGCAGGATTGCAAGGTGAGTAATATGAAAAGTGCAATGCTAATAATCTTAAGCATAGGTCAGTTAAATCCTTTGTAAAAAAATTAATATGAATTTTCGACAGGAGTATAGCGATAAAACAGGCATTTGGCTATTGCTATTTTGTAGCCCTGATGGGGCATGCAGGCGTGAAGCAGATCTGAAATCCGAACACCAGTGGCAGGCACATGATGGATAGCAGTCAGGGAAGCATGTGTGCTTAACCCTAAAAAGATCAGTTGAGCACATGAGGGTGTAATTCTGGGTGAAGCATCACTCACCCTTCTGGTGAGTTAGAAGGCGGGAAATTAATTAATATTTTTCAATGGCTTATACTAATTTTATGCGTTCAACTGATTTTTTCAGGTTAACGTGGGTGTTATCAGTGGGGTGAGCTGTCATTTACTTTTTTTTACAGTTTATATGCAGGAGCCGGTTCAAATATTAGAAATAAATAATATTATTCTTTATTTCTACTGGGGAGGCGGGTTGCTCTGATACCCTCTGAATTATGAACTTGCTATAATGTGGACTGTCTACTTTAATTATAGCTCAGGTTTCACGGATAAAATCATCGAAGAATGAAAAACTATGAATCAGTCCCGTTGGGTTAACCCGCTTCCGAGCTTATTCTCTGCAGGCATAGTTCTTATATTATTGTCACCTGTAAGCCTGATCATGTCTGGCTGTACTCATTCTTCACACCCAAAAAATCTGGAGCGAAAGCTGGTTCATCGTTCCTCGCAAAAACATCCTGAATGGATTGCGCGGCTTCCCTCAGATGAAAACTATTTTTATGCCCTGGGCATTAGCGCCGATGCGCCTTCATTGCGTCAGGGGCGACAGCTGGCGGCCAAAAGTGCGATTGTTGAGGTGAGTAATTACCTTGGCTTAAAAGCCAGTGGGCGTTTTGAAGTAAAAAGCACAGAGTTGGCAACACGTATTCTGAATGAAGTGTCGGTGAGTTCCTCAGCTACCTTAAAGCGTTCGAGCTTAACGCATATGTACTACGAAGAGTTTCGTTATGAGGATGCAGTAGAAAATGCTCAGGCGTTTGATGTCTACATTCTATTGCGAATACCCATGGCAGATTTAACCGAGGAACTGCAAAAACAGAACCTGAAGAAAGGAAAGATTCTATCTGAGGCGGAGGCAATTAGCCGGGAAGCGCAGGCGCATCTGAATGCCGGTAATTTCCCGCTTGCCTGGCAAAAATGGATGCTGGCCACTCGCCTGATTGATGAAGAGACTGATGATAAGGTCTCTTCATTAAAAATATACAAGACGTTATTAACGGCTGTGGAAGGTATTAATCTTTCAGTGGCGAATGATGACCGTTCAGGCTCGGCGGATTCCGCAGGAATTCTTGCGCGTGCTTTTTTTTCCAGTGGCAGCGATGCGCGGCCATTAAAAGACCTTCCGCTTCATCTGCGTTCTTCGAAAAAAAGGCAGGCAGGTACTGTTAGAAACACTAATCAGTCCGGACAGGTGAAATACTCATTGTCTTCATCCACGGATGCTCTTCAGGTGCGCCTGATTATGTCGCCTTATTCGGTGGATCTGGCAGGCCTGTCATCGGGCGCGATACAACGCATCCAGTTTTTAAAGTTAATGCTTAAAAATAAAATGGCACAGTATGGGGCTATGTCTGTGGGGAATGCTGTTGGCGGAGTATCTGGCGGAGGGCAATCCAGCTTATCTGCTGTGGCAGGTGTCGGGCACAGTTACAGAAAAGTGACATATACAGAAGGTGGTTCGCTGATAAATGTTGATGTGTCATTAAATAATCCCTATGTATTGCTGGCCCATCAGCAACGCTATAGTGTCACTATGAAAGTGGATATCAGAGCAACTCAAATAGACAGTTTGAAGCGCCCCCCATTAAATCTGGTTGTGGTGCTGGACAAGAGCGGCTCAATGAACTCAGATGGCAAAATCGACTACACAAAAAAAGCCACGGAATTTCTGATTGATCACCTCTCTACACAGGACTATTTTTCTATTGTTGCCTATAGCACCGATGTTGAGGTGGTGGTTCCTGCGGAGCTGGTATCCTCAAAAACCGTAATTAAACATCATCTGAAAGAGATTGAGGCGCAGGGGATGACTAATCTGAGTGGTGGCCTGTTTGAAGGCTACTCTCAGGTAAAAAAACATTTCAATAAAAATGGGATTAATAGCATATTGTTGCTCTCCGATGGCATAGCAAACCGGGGCATTACTAATACAAAAAATCTCATACCCTATATCAAACAGTATAATGAAGAAGGTGTTGGGGTGAGCGCACTGGGTGTCGGAATTGACTATAATGATGAGCTGATGATTGAGCTGGCAGAAAATAGTAAAGGTAATTACTACTATATAAAAAATCCTGAAGATATTCCGGGTATATTTTCTCAGGAACTGACACGGCTCATTAATGTAGCTGCTCAGAATATACGGGTGAGTGTTGAGTTAAAAAAAGGTGTGAAGCTGGCGAATTCGTTTGGTCGTGAGTATACCCTGCCGTCCGGTAATACATATGAGTTCAGGCTTGAAGATTTAAACTATGATGATCGAGGTATGGTGCTGCTGGAATTGAGTGTTCCTTCTGGTATGCAGGGGGAGAGAAACATTGCATCGGTTGATGTAAGCTATGATGATGTAAATGCACAGGGAAAAGGCAATTATAAAAAAGAGCTATCCGTAACCTATACTCGTGATGTTAACGCATATAATAAATCTATCAATCTTGAAGTTGATAAGTATGTTGTTTTAACGCGTTCAATAGAAGAGCTTGAAAGAGTGCTGGAAAGCCTGGATCGGGGGCTTTATGAGCAGGCGATTAGAAATATTCGAAAAACCTATGCCTCTATAGAAGTTTATGCGCGTGGTTCTGAAGATGCTGAATTTTTACAGCGCTTAAAACTGTTAAAGCACTTTGAGCAGGAAGTGATGGAGCTGAAAGAATCTAATGAATTGCATGGGCATAATGAAGACCGACATAAAAAACTGAACTATAAACTTTATCTTGAAAAACACTCGCATCGTAGTGTTGATCATCCTTTGCATTATGGTGACGAATAAATAAACGAAGCGTGTTACGGAGAAATGATAAGTTGTGTCATTGAATCCTGGAAATTGAACCTGAAAAATTCAGGTTCGGAAAGTCCATTTTTGGCCTGGGCTGAAGCCCAGGATACTGTGTTATAAAACCCTGGAAGTGAGGCCTCAGCCTCGCTAGATACAACAGGGCAGTTTTTTTGCGAAAAATTATTTCAGGGGGTGAGTAGTTACAAAAAAACAGTTTGTTAGCACTGGTGGAGAAAGATGAGGTGTTGCAGCAGGTGTATTCAGACAGCCTGTTTTCTGTTAATGTGGATGGTGTTGAATATCCATTGTCAAGTCTGGCTCTAAATAATAGAAATGATATAGCGATTCTTACAGAGGCTTCCAGGGTTTTTCTGTCAATGGTAGAGGATGTTTTTACGACTAATTGCAACGATGTTGTGAATAATTCATTGCATATTATGTTGCTCCGAAACACGATGGTCTCTTATGGCGACGAAGGGCGTGAAAAGCAGGAGCATATAGTGGATTACTCTGTTTATGCAAACAGCCTGGTTGAAATGTCTGAAAATGAACCGGGTATTTTGCGGTTTGACCTTACGCCATTTCTCATGGCGCATAAGGGGCGTTTTCTGGAAAATGTGCGCAACAATCTCTATTTTACAACCAGAGCATTGCGTGAATACCATTACCAGAAACAGAAAAAAATGCCTTCTACCATATACAGGCAATTAATTTACCGTTTCCGTTTCTTGAGTTTTACTGGCAGGGAGATACAGCGTAGATAATACAGGCTGCTGGTGAGCGGGTTTACACTGTGTGTTTTATAATTTTTTTAAAATTTAATTTCGATGAATCCGCTTTGGTTTATCCACTTATAGTAAGCCTTTGCAATATATTAGATTTTCTCTGTGCTCTTTGTATTTTGTGATGAAAAATAGTAACTGCTCATCTTACTTGAATGTTGAGTTTTACCTGGCTCGGATGGAGCTTTGCGTAATCCGGGAGTGCACATGCTTTTAGTGCATCCATAACCCACACTAACACATTGCTTCCTATTACTGGATTATCTCAATTGTTCTATTGTTTATAATCAATTCTGAGAATCGGAAGTTTTCTGGATGTGTAAAAAACACACATCCCCGGATTGCGCTGCGCTTCATCCGGGCTTCTATGAGGACAAATGAATCTGGCGTAGCCTGTATGGAGCGCAGCGCAATGCAGGAACACAATTTACATGTTTACTCACTATAACCACGGGTAAATCAATATTCTGTAAATTCATCTGTATACCGTGTGAGCAGTTACATCACTTTTATTAACTTCGGTTTTTTTCAAGTTCATCTACCAACGCACGAGCCGCATTAGAAAGTGTACGCTGCTGATGGCTTACAACGCCAAGTAATCGCTCAAATTCAACGCCATTAACATCCAGTCGTGTTATATCAGGGCTGAGCATGGATGCGGGCAGTACACTCCAGCCCAGGCCAATGGAGACCATCATTTTAATGGTTTCAAGGTAATTGGTTTCCATTGCAATATTCAGGTTCTGCTCATTAAGCCCCAGTGCCTGTTCCAGTAATACGCGGGTGAAGGTATTGCGGGACGGCAAAATGGCTGGAATCCTGCTCAACTGCTTAACACTCACATTCGCTCGTCGGGCATTGGGGTGCTGGTTGCTAATAACAATGTCCAGCGGATCATGCCAGATAACCCGACTATTCAGGCGTGTCCAGTTCTGTTCAGGTAATGTGGCAATGGCAAGCTCTACCTCGCCTTTTAGCACGCAGTTGCAGGCTTCCTCTGAATCCATAAAACGAATATCCAGATCAACATCGTTAAATTTATGGGTAAAGGAGCGCAGCACCGGCGGCAGGCGATGCAGACCAATATGGTGGCTGGTGGCAATGCTTAAACGGCCACTGACTTTTTGACTTAAATTTCCAATCGCCCGTTTGCTTTCTTCCAGCTCAGCGAGAATGCGCAGCGCACTGGGCAGCAGGGCCTGCCCGGCTGCCGTTAGCTGAATGGTTTTGCCAATGCGATCAAACAGTTGAGTGCCCAGTTCCGATTCTAATGCAAAAATGCGCTTGCTTACCGCAGGCTGAGTAATAAACAGCTGTTCCCCCGCACGGGAAAAAGAGCGCCGTTCACTGACGGCGATAAAAGCAGACAAGTTCTGAATATCCATCTGTAATAGCTCCTCAGCCAGTGTTATTCCTGTTAGGAATAGTTTATATGAAAAAGATGAATTTGTGTTATCTTTCTGTGAAGGTTATTATTGGCTTCAGCCTCTGGGCAGCGTGATACAGCGGGGATTAAAGAGAAGATGGCCGGTAAAACATTATACGATAAATTATTTGAGTCTCATGTGGTGCGCATGGAAGAGGGTGGCACTGCGCTGCTTTATATTGATCGCCACCTGGTACACGAGGTGACCTCACCCCAGGCGTTTGAGGGTTTACGGATGGCGGGTCGAAAGTTGTGGCGTGCGGATGCGGCACTGGCGATGCCCGACCACAATGTACCCACGCAAGCCACAGAACGGAAAAAGGGTATTAGTGATGGCGTTGCTCGCCTGCAGGTAGAAACGCTGGGCAAGAACACACGGGAGTTTGGTATTACCGAGTTTGATATGGATGATATTCGTCAGGGTATTGTGCATGTGACTGGCCCTGAGCAGGGGGCCACCCTGCCCGGTATGACGGTGGTGTGTGGTGATTCCCATACCGCGACACACGGCGCGTTTGGCACACTGGCTTTTGGCATCGGCACCTCGGAGGTGGAGCATGTGCTGGCTACGCAATGCTTATTACAGAAAAAAATGAAAAACATGCGGATTAATATTGAGGGCACACTGGGTGCGGGTGTTACTGCCAAGGATGTTGTGCTGGCGGTGATTGGTGAAACCGGCACGGCAGGTGGCACTGGTTATGCGATAGAATTTGCCGGTTCGGCCATACGTGAGCTGTCGATGGATGGGCGTATGACCGTCTGCAATATGGCGATTGAAGCGGGTGCTCGGGTGGGCATGGTGGGGGTTGATCAGAGCACCATTGATTATGTAAAAGGCCGCCCATATGCACCGAAAGAGGCGCAATGGGATCAGGCAGCTGAAGCCTGGCGTGAGCTGCACAGTGATGATGATGCGGTGTTTGACTGTGAAATCACACTGGATGCGGCCACAATAAAACCGCAGGTGACCTGGGGAACATCGCCAGAAATGGTGGTGGCGGTTGATGCGGCTGTGCCCAGCCCGCAGAATGAGGCAGATGAGGTAAAAGCCAGAGGCATGCAAAAAGCGCTGGAATATATGGGGCTGGCTGCGGGTGAGCCTGTTAATAAAATTAAAATTGATAAAGTCTTTATTGGATCGTGCACTAATTCACGCTTTGAAGACCTGCAGGCCGCTGCGGATATAATCAGGGGCCGAAAAGTGGCTGATAATGTAAAACTGGCAATGGTTGTGCCAGGTTCAGGCCTGATTAAACAATGCGCTGAAGAGGCCGGGCTGGATAAAATTTTTCTGGCGGCGGGTTTTGAGTGGCGCGAACCGGGCTGTTCGATGTGTCTGGCAATGAATGCAGACAGGCTGGAGCCTGGGGAGCGATGTGCATCCACATCGAACCGCAACTTTGAAGGTCGCCAGGGGCAGGGCAGTCGCACCCATCTGGTGAGTCCGGCAATGGCCGCTGCTGCTGCCATTGCCGGGCACTTTGTTGATGTAAGAAATTTTTGAGGAAGTGAGAGTAATGAAAAAACTGATTAAAGTCATTTTAGTGAGCATTGTTTTTGCAGGTTTTCTGTCGGCTACAGCGTGCTCTAATACATGGTCTGGTATTGGTAAAGATATTGAGGATATGGGCAAAGATATGCAGGAGTAAGGTTTTTTATTGCAGGCATACAATGATTACGGTGTAGTTATTGAATCATTAATATTTAATTTCGAGAACGATATGCAAAAATTCACCAAAGTGAGGGGTGTGGTTGCACCTATGGATCGGGCGAATGTTGATACCGATGCGATTATTCCCAAACAGTATTTAAAGTCCATTAAGCGCACGGGCTTCGGCCCCAATGCGTTTGATGACTGGCGCTATCTCGATCCTGGCGCACCCGATATAGAAAATGCGACGCGGCGTATTAACCCGGATTTTATTTTAAATAAACCGCCCTATGATAAGGCCCGTATTTTAATTGCCAGAGAAAATTTTGGCTGTGGTTCATCGCGTGAGCATGCAGTATGGGCACTGGAAGACTTTGGTTTTCGTGCGGTTATTGCGCCGAGTTTTGCGGATATCTTTTTTAATAACAGCTTTAAAAATGGCCTGTTGCCGATTGTGCTGGATGCAGAAATTGTGAATGAGCTGTTTAATAAAGTAGAAAGCAAAACAGGCTTTGAAGTTACGCTAGATTTACATCATCAAAAGCTAATCACTGAAACGCTCGAAGAGTATCCCTTTGAAGTAGATGCATTCAGAAAGCACTGTCTGCTCAATGGGCTGGATGATATTGGCCTGACATTGCAGCATGCGAGTGAAATTACAGCCTATGAAACGCAACGCAAACAGGCAAGCCCGTGGTTGTTTAATGGTTGCTAAATATCAGGGCATCTCTATTAATAGAGGTGCCCGTTATTAGTATTAGGTTTGTTTGAGCTGAAAATTTAGAGACTTACAGGAAAAATTTTAGATATGACACAGAAAATAGCCGTGCTTCCAGGTGATGGCATTGGAAAAGAAATTGTCGCTGAGGCGCTAAAAGTAATAGAATTTTTAAAAGCAGAGCAAGCACTGGATGTGGAGCTAAACGAAGCCCCGGTGGGTGGTGCGGGGTATGATGCAGAGGGTGAGCCATTGCCCGCATCTACACTTGCACTGTGTCGGCAATCCGATGCGATTTTACTCGGCGCGGTGGGCGGCCCGCAGTATGAAGCGTTGCCCCGTGATAAACGCCCGGAAAAAGGCCTGCTGGGTTTACGCTCAGAGCTTGAGCTGTTTTCCAATTTACGCCCGGCTATTTTATATCCGCAACTGGCGGATGCCTCATCGTTAAAAGCGGATATTGTTGCGGGCCTGAATATTATGATTGTGCGCGAGCTCACCGGGGGCATTTATTTTGGTGAGCCAAGGGCAATCACCGAAAAAGACGGCGAGAGATATGCCTATAACACGGCAGGCTATAAGGAAAGTGAAATAGAGCGTATTGGCCGTTCGGCATTTGACATTGCCATGAAACGCGATAAACGTGTGTGCTCGGTGGATAAAGCCAATGTGCTGGAAGTATCCGAGCTGTGGCGTGAGGTGATGGAGCGGGTTGCAAAAGACTACCCCGAGATTGAGCTAAGCCACATGTATGTTGATAATGCCGCCATGCAGCTGGTGAAATGGCCGAAGCAGTTTGATGTGATGGTTACCAGCAACCTGTTTGGCGATGTGCTGTCCGATGCCGCCGCTATGCTAACGGGTTCTATTGGCATGTTGCCCTCGGCCTCGCTGGATGCAAATGGCCGTGGTATGTATGAACCGATTCATGGCTCAGCACCGGATATTGCTGGCAAAGGGGTCGCCAACCCACTGGCGACCATTCTATCGGTGTCGATGATGCTGCGCTACAGTCTGGAGAATGAGGCCGTGGCACAACGCATTGATAACGCCGTGGGCAAGGTGCTGGATCAGGGGCTGCGCACCCCCGATATTATGTCTGAGGGCTGCACCGAGGTAGGCACTGCTGCTATGGGCGATGCTGTGCTCGAAGCACTCAGGGCGGGATGATTCATCGTCCGGGGGCAATAAAATAAACGCCAGGGGTGGCACAGAGAATGAATATAAAGGTAAATGTAATGAGTAAAACATACGATGTAGCGGTAGTGGGTGCCACAGGCGCGGTAGGCGAAACCATGCTGTCGATACTGGCAGAAAGAAAATTTCCCGTAGGAAAAGTGTACCCACTGGCATCTGAACGCTCGGTGGGTAAAAAAGTTGAATTTGGCGGCAGGATGCTCAAGGTTGAAAGTCTCGCGGATTTCGACTTTTCCAGCGTGCAGATTGGTCTGTTCTCCGCCGGGGGCTCCCTGTCGGCAGAGTTTGCACCCAAAGCGGCCGCCGCCGGTTGCGTGGTGATTGATAACACCTCTGAGTTTCGTTATGTCGATGACATACCGCTGGTGGTGCCCGAGGTAAACCCTCACGCAATAGCCCGCTATACTAACAAGGGCATTATTGCTAACCCCAACTGCTCAACCATCCAGATGCTGGTGGCACTCAAGCCGATTCAGGATGCGGTGGGCATATCGCGCATTAATGTCTGCACCTATCAGGCGGTTTCGGGCACCGGCAAAGAAGCCATCGAAGAGCTGGCAGGGCAAACAGCACGGTTGCTGAATGCCAGACCGATTGAGTGCAATGTATATCCGAAACAAATTGCCTTTAATGTGCTGCCACAGATTGACGTATTCATGGAAAATGGCTATACAAAAGAAGAGATGAAAATGGTCTGGGAAACGAAGAAAATAATGGAAGATGAAAGCATACAGGTTAATCCGACGGCGGTGCGGGTGCCAGTATTTTATGGCCACTCTGAAGCGTTGCACATTGAAACCCGTGAAAAGCTCAGCGTGCAGGCCTGCCGTGAACTGCTGGGAAACGCGCCGGGTGTGCAACTGATGGATGTGCGGGAAGACGGAGGTTACCCGAGTGCAGTTACCGAAGGCGCGGGCACAGACCCCACCTATGTTGGGCGAATTCGTGAAGATATATCCCACGAAAATGGTATAAATATGTGGGTTGTGTCAGATAATGTGAGAAAAGGAGCTGCATTGAATAGCGTGCAAATTGCAGAAATTTTGATAAAAAACTATTTATAATCTATAGTTACGTCTACATGCTAAAGTTTCGCCTTAGCTTTTTGATGAAAATGGGTGTATCTTATACCCCAAAATTTAGAAAATAGATGTATAAATAGTATTGTAACTATTCATCATAATAGGGTAACTGTTCAAATAACCCTCCAGGTATATGGCAGCAGGCTGAAGCGAAAAATGTGGTATTGCGATGTAAATGAACATGTTTTTCGCGCAGATATTGCGCCATGCAGGGGGAATGTAAGAGTTGCATAGTATTTACAGAGGATCGAAGGGGACTACCTGTGCGTAAACTAACACTGAGCCTGGCTGTTTTGGCGGCTTTACTGCCATTGCGTGGATATCCATTGGGGTTGGGTGATATAGAGCTGAATTCGGCACTAAACCAGAACCTTAATGCGAGAATAGATGTTGTATCCTCGTCCAGAGACGATCTGGATTCACTGATTGTCAAGCTGGCAGATCGTGAGGCGTTTAGCCGTGTTGGTCTCGATCGCCCCTTTGTTCTGCAGCAGCTTAAATTTGAGGTCGTGGAGCAGAAGGGCCAGCTTTATATCAAAGTATTTACCAAATCGCCTGTTCAGGAACCGTATCTGAGTTTTCTGGTAGAAATAGACTGGCCCAAAGGGCATTTGCTGCGCGAGTACACCCTGTTGCTTGATCCACCGGTGTATAACTCGGGATCACAGTCAGGCTCATCCCGTTCTTTTAGTGAGCCGGCTGATGCTCAGGCGCAGTTTCAGTCGGCAGAGCAGCAGCAGAGCCCGGGTGGCTATCAGTCTGGCGCGCAGACGGGTGCAATTTCACCTCCTTCAGGTGGCTATGATACACAGTACCAGCGCGCGCCTCAGACCAATGCAACGGCGGTTGGCGAATATCGCATACAGAAAAACGATGCCCTGTGGAATATCGCTGAGCGCATGCGTCCGGACAGTGGTGTCAGCGTAGAGCAGATGATGCTGGCGTTATTGCGCAGAAACCCTGAGGCATTTATTCGAGAAAATATCAATGGTATAAAGCGAGGGTATATCCTGCGCGCGCCCTCGCGTGAAGAAATAACCAGTATCGATCGCCAGCGTGCGGTTGCATTGGCGCGGGAGCACACCGCTTTATGGCGAGAATACAGCCGGGCTGCGGTGAGCAACTCTCCTGCCTCCTCCCTGGAAGCTGATATGCCGGGTGGCGCAGCAGCCGACCAGCCGCGAGATGTTGATGGGCACCTGTCCATTGTCGGTGCCGCAGAAGGTAGCGAATTTTCCGCTTCAAATCAGGATGCGAATGCAGAGCTGGAGCGGCTTAAGCAGGATCTGGCCATGGCCAGAGAAGAACTGGAATCGGCAAAACTCGAAAAACAGAATTTGCGCACACGGCTGGCGGAGCTTGAACAGCAGGTGCAGAGCGCGATTCAGATGGATGATGAAGGACTGGCGAAATTACAGAGTGACCTTCAGAAGCAGCCCACAGATACCGTTGAACCTGAGGTGGTGGTTGAAGAGGAAGTACTGGTAGAAGAAACCATAGAAGATGTTGTCTCTGAAAACATCGCAGAAGAAGAAAGCGCAACGGATGAGATGACAGGAGAGGCTCTGGCAGAAGGTGGTGCGCTGGAAGCAGCAGGCCCTGAAGAAGACATGGAAGAAGGCATGGAAGAAGTCTTTGTAGATGAAACAGAGGAGGGTGTGGAAGAGGCAGGCGATCAGCCCTCCGAAATAGCCGGTGCGCCAGTGGACGAGATTGAGCCGCCTGCATTCGCGCAGAAACAGCCCGGAGATTTGCTCGAAAATCTGATGAATGATCCCAGACTGCTGGGTATTATTGGTGGCAGCCTGGCGTTTGTCTTTTTGCTGATTGCCCTGTTGCTAAAACGCCTGAGAGGCGGCAAATCGGACGATGATGAGTGGACTGCGGATGAAGAATCTGAAGAGGTCTTTAACCTTGGTAACATAGAGGACACGGTGGATGACCCAACACGGATTAAGCCTGTGCCTGATATGGAAACAACGGCTGAAATGCAGGCAGATCCCGCAGCGAGTACTTCAGGGCTGGGCCCTGGAGACACTCACGTAGAAGAGCCAGGCAGTGGGTCGAGCCTTGAAGACACGGTCTTTAGTCTTGCAGATGACGTTGAGGAGGAAGAGGAAGAGGTTGATGACGTACTTTCTGAAGCCGGTGTTTACATCTCCTACGGGATTTTCCAGCAGGCCGAAGAGCTATTAACCGGTGCAATTGACAAAGATTCTGAGCGAGATGATTATCGGCTGAAGTTGCTGGAAGTTTAC
>UOFG01000191.1_pt1 | contig 18143 bp, 20 predicted proteins | sample 1988411 | NCBI WGS metagenome assembly UOFG01 (sample SAMEA4712194, study PRJEB27164) | hydrothermal vent metagenome | biome: marine basaltic hydrothermal vent biome; feature: marine hydrothermal vent; material: mineral | place: Pacific Ocean | collected 2011-06-14/2011-07-23 | depth 1689 m
TGTGTTAAATGCTCAATCTCATAATTGAAATACTGGCCTATACGTCGAATGGCGCGGCTATAGGCTTCAACTGTTTTAGGCTGAAGCCCTTTTAGCTCAAGGTGCTTACAGTGACGCTCATAAAAATGCTTGAATTCTGGGTCGTTTGATGGTTTCATAGGGGTGTAACCTTTTGTTGTTTATAGGAAACTACAACATACCCTCATTTTATCCGAGGGGAAAGGGGTTACATTTGAATTTCAGGTGTACAGAGGGTGTTTCTCCGCGATAGCGGCTCTGTCCAACAAGGCAATTAACTCAGACCGAAAGCCCGTAGCTTGAACTACTCTGTTTGCAGTTCACTACTAAACAGGATAAAATGAGCTTTCTGTCTGGGCTTCCGTCTGGTTATTTATGTCGTTAGCTTTAAAGGATTATCAATAATCACCATGATTAATTATTCAGTAAATAAGTCACGCTATTCAATACATACATTAAATGCCATAATTTTAATGTTATTTATCACACCTAGCTTCGCTTCCGATAACAACGTAAATTGTACAAAAACAATTGCTATTTTACATAATGATATAAGAACTAAAAACCTTGACAAATACCTCCAATCTATTAACAAAAATTGTGAATACAGCTCTTATATTTATGCCAAACTCGTGGATAGCTTACTACGAGACAAAAAATATTCTAAGGCAAAATCATATGCAAGAGATGCTATAAATAAAGACCTGGAAAATAAATTTTCATTTAGACGATACATCATTGATGCCGACTTCATTAAATATAAAAATATTAATGGTAACAAAAAACAATCATGGTTAAATATCAAAAAAGATTATGAATTACTATTAAAAGATAATGTGTTTAATAATGACTATATTGTTTATCTTAGATTATCAGAAACTGATGTAATACTAAAAAACTATGACTCTGCCATAAAATGGATTAAAAAAGGTCTAAAAATTGAGAGAATAAGTCGCTTTTATAGCTTAATGATCATTATATCTAACGAAAAAAATGATCATGTATCAGCATTAGCGTTTCTAGAGCAAGCATACGGTTTAAATAAAGACATATTTAAAGAAATAGACACAATGATAGCATTAGCTGAAAGTTATGAAAAAAACAATGACCATGACAACGCACTAAATTCTCTGATCAAACTCGTACAAAGCAATCCATCAGCCAAACACTCAGATATTTATCGCAATGCAGTAATACGCATAAACAAATAATAAGCTAACAAATAAATTAACGCTGACCGTTTTTTCTTACGGCCTAAAGCAGCCGCAAGAAAAAACGTAAAAAGGGGACGGAGGGATTTAAAATTGATCAATTATTGGTTAAAAAATAATCCCTCCGTCCCTATTATTTCACTAAATCTGCTGATCCCACTAAATCCAACGAGGTTTCTATGTACATAATTAAACCCATTTTAAATATTTTATTGTTTTTGGTAATGCCAGCAATATTGAATGCTTGTTCATACTCAGTCGAAAAGCTATACGATAGTCAAGAGCTACCTAGAAAAGATGTTGCTATTATATGGGTTGACTGGAATGATGAATCAATTACAAGCATTGATGGTAAAAAAGTCAATATAGATGATTCATGGGGCTTCTATAGTTTATTGCCCGGCGAACACTCTTTTATAATTAAAGCTAAATTAGATCCCATTCAAGCGCTTGCGGTACAAGGCTGCTTAAATATCCCAGTAATAACAGGAGATAAATTAGGTGGGGGAATAAATATTAAAACTGTCACCAAAGCTTTAGAAGCAGGTCAGTGTTATTATGTTGGTCAATATTTTGAAAAAGGCTCCTCTTACGAAAAAGATATAAAAGAATTTTCAGGGTTAACGTATTCTGCAAAAATGAAGTGTGATATTTATTCTTATTCCTTTGGAATATATAACGCCATGAAAGATAAAAAACAAAAAAATAATAGGCAAAAGAATCGTTGTTTAAAAGTGCGTCATGGTGTTTTTACAATGAAAAGAAATTTGTAAATACTATCGTTTTATAATAAAAGGGGTCGGTGACAACTGATAATCTTTCAACATTGTAAATAGTTCTTAATTGTCACCGACCCCTTTAATTCGCGCTGTAGGTTGGGCGACATTAGGTGGACCCAGAACACAAGGTCAAGCCAGATCATCAACTTATGTTAATGTGCAAAGCAAAACTGTCGTTTACTAAACATTAGGTACGCTAAAAATGGAATGCATTTTTACAACTATTAACAACTGGCAAACTTTAATAGGTGCTTTTCTTGGTGGTGTTTTTGCTTTACTTGTAGCATTACTCGTCTCATATAAAACACAACGCAGAGAAGAGTTATCCGACTTATAAAGACACCCATCCTAATGAAGTTAAAAAATAACCGTTTTTCACTGAATTTTCCGACGCAATTATCTATTATTAATTTTTTTAGGGAGAATTTTAAATTTCGCCTGTTTTTTAGAAAAAATAACGTAAAAATCTGAATTTCAGACGACAGAAAATATCAACTGGTGATTGATGAATAAAATTTTATTGTGTTTTAGCTACGGGGAAAACTGTTCACAACTCTGTTTGCATATTATTCGCTGATAACTGAGCTTTTCGCAAGCTATTTTTAATTTGAAAACAGAGCCGTTTTTGCGTGTAAAGATGACACGCTATATTGCGTGGCAAGGCCACACAACCGTGAAACGAGCCGTTTGATTTTTTCTCAAAATGCTCAGTTAAGTCTTTCCAGTTATCATTTTCAATGCCCAGGCGTTGCAGTATGGGTAATTCTGTTACGTCAATGACGTGCAGGGATGCACTAATATCGTGGTTGCAGGATGCAAAGGAGCGTGGACGTGCAGGGATGCACTAATATCGTGGTTGCAGGATGCAAAGGAGCGTGGCCCCCTTCTTGCCTTCCATCAATTGCCTGCCGGTTACGTCCACCAGTTCGATATATTCTTCCAGTTTAAAGGGCAGGCCGTCTGGCATGTCTTTTCTGGGGTTGTCGACAAAGGGATACAGACCTTCTGGCTGTAGTTTCTGGTAGTCAGATTCTTTAATATTCAAAACATGTTGAATACGTTTTTTTATACTGGTGTGATCTGAACTTTCCGGTATTTCTGCCATCCCTGAACGCACTGGGTTCAGGTCCACATACACCATGCAGGCGGCCAGGGCTGCTTCATCTAGTAAAGCCTGTGATTTAAACCTGCCTTTATATACAGGATGTATGGTATGTCGGTTTTGCAGGAGCAAAAACCGACCCCAGAATCGACCTGTGCAGCTATCTTCAGCATTTGCCTGTCGTGCGATGACTCATTAACAAAGCGCATAAACCAGCTTATATCCATTAGCTGCTTTCGCCAGAGTTCGGCCTTTTCACTCAAGGTATCAAGCTCTGCTTTACCGAGGGACTCGCCTTTGAGATAGCGCTGAGACAGCACATTGCCTTTGTATAACATATGCCACCTGTTTATTATTTCGTCCATGTCCCATGCATCCGCCTGAGGCTTGTTTACATGCAGTACCACATGATAGTGGTTTGACATGATGGCGTAGGGTCAGAGGTCCAACGCGAGAGCAGTAGATGCTGTATATACTCTATCTTCTACCCATTGTTTTCTGTGCTCATAGCTTATTTTCGTAAGCCCATCCAGACCATACAGAAAGGCTCGACGTACGCAACGTGAATAACAGTGATAACAGGGTGTGGCTTCGAGTGAAACCTGGGCATAGCGGGGTTTTGGCATTATCTGCTCCCTGATTGTGATTGATTCCTTCTATTGGTTAGCAATCTACGCCTGTGGTGGTACAATGCCAACAATTATTGTGGGTCTGGGTAAGTTATGATGGCGTTAGCTGTCAATGAATTTTAGCTACTGCTATACAAAATTAACTATTTGTGTCACACCTTAATAGTTGTATGTGTCTAATTAAGAGTCAAATAAACAGACATAATTTACAGACTATGAGGATAAAAAAATGAAAGTACATACTGCCGTTGGTCGATATAAGGCATCCCCAGAAACATTATTCAATTTTCTAAGCAAAGAAGAGAATCTACCTAAATGGGCAACAAAGTTTTGTGCCTCAATCGAGAAGCGTCAAGACGATTACGTCTTAACCACCACAAAAGGTCAGGAGTTATTTTTTAAAATTAAAAGTAATGCTGAAACAGGCACTATTGATATGTCAGCAGGACCAGACAAGGAAATGATGTGGGGTGGCCCTCACCGAGTCGCCAGTGATAATCTTGGAGGCAGTTTATTTGTTTTCACTCATCTTCAAGCTCCTGGGCAAGCTGATGAAGAATTTGAGGCGGGTTGTAAAGGGCTTGCAGAAGAATTTGAAGTTATTCGTTCGTTGGTAGAGTAACGTTAAAAGTATTGCCCTCTAACGAGGGCATACTACATGCCTGGAGAATATATGAATTTAGAAAAACTAGTCCGTCAAGCTATTGATGGTGATAAATCAGCTTTAGAGGGCGTGATAGCCTCTGTACAAGATGATATATATTATTTAGCTTTGAGAATGCTAGCAAACCCTGATGATGCAAGAGATGCCACACAAGAAATTTTAATAAAAATCATTACCAAATTATCAACGTTTAAATTTCAAAGTCAATTTAAAACATGGACTTATCGAATTGCATCTAATTACTTAATATCTGAAAAGAAAATACTCAGTAAAGATCCCAGGTTAACATTTGATGTTTATAAAGCTGATCTGGAAAGTGATTTGCAAGATCCTTTAAATTTAAAAAATCTACCTGAATATTCTATTATACTTAATGAATTGCGCATTTCATGTACTATTGCAATGCTTCTTTGTTTAAATCCATCTCATCGAATAGCTTACATTCTTGGAGATATATACGAGTTAGAACATCAGGAAGCCAGTGATATTTTATCTATAACAAAAGATAATTTTAGAAAACAACTATCTAGAGCAAGAAAAAAAGTAGTTAGTTTTACTGCTAACAGCTGTGGGTTGGTAAATGATTGTGCAAAATGTAGCTGTGAAAAAAAAATAACGGGAGCAATTGGCCGACAACGAGTCCAATCAAAACATATTCGTTTTTCTAATAAAAATGTTAAACCGTATTCTGAGATAAAAAATATTATTCGAGAAACACAAAATCATCTTAAAACGTTAGTACTACAGAGTTCAATTACTCGCTATAAGTGCCCAATAGAACTTGGTGACATGATTGAGTCATTAATTGCTGAGGGTATTGGATTAGAATATAAAAACAGCTAACAAATAGCTGCACTCGTTTTCTGATTTATGGGTATTGCCCATAGAGGCTTAGTGTGGTTCTGTTTAAGTTTCAAGGCCATCGTTAAGTTTGTGGCTCCGCACTACCAGGTACACAAAGCTCATGAAGTAATTTTAGTTTATTACCCCTGATAAGTTCAGGTTTATGTGACATAAGTTACATATATTAATCGTGTGGGTTCCCAGGTATTTCGCCAATTCCCGCATTTAAGGCAAAAGGCATACTGGGAAAACCATTTTGGGGTCAGGGGCTATTGTGTTGATACGGCAGGGATAGATGAAGATATCATATATAAACTAATAACAGTGGGATAATGATAGTGAGCAGTCTTCCTGGAAGGTGGGTGTTTTTTCGTACCTGTGATTCATTTACGGCCTGAGTGCCGGAGAGGAGCCTGAAAAAACTCATTTTTTATAATACAATCAAAGCGTTATAACTTAATTTACTGGCATTGGCTCAGAGGGGTATCCGGGTAAACGGCGCTGAGTAGCTGGTTTATTTTTGAGCTTAGTGCATCATCCAGTGAAACATTATCCAGTGTTTGCAGATAAGCGTTTAGATTGGCGTAGCAGCAATCCGCACTGGTTCGATCCGGGCAGCTGGTCAGCTGTTTTAAATCCAGCGCCTTTTCCAGCGCCAGTTGTGCCATATGTTCCGCATTTAGCTCCATTTCATTGATATTTTCAAGAGTTTGCTTAACCATACTGGATGGCAGTGCAATTAAGTTTTGCCTCATCATTTTGCGGGAATCCCTCAGTGGGGTAATGATGTTTTGCCAGGGCTTTATGGTATCAAGCAGAATTTGCAGGTCGTCATCGTTCAGGCACAGTTGCTGATCACCTGCCCAGCAGCTGTACAGTAATATATTTGCACTGATATCAAATTCATCCTGTAAATACAGGCAGGTAGATTCAACGTTAGGCAATGTCCAGATTTGAGTTGAGTAGTGCCAGAATGCGCTTTCGGGAAATTGCATAGTTTTAAGTATTATTCCATGAAAATGGGAACTGACATAAGCCTGGCACAAATTCGGGCGAATTTCATCAGAAACTTCCAGCTTAAACCTGTGCAGCGGCACTCAGCAGCTTTTCCCGGGTAATCACCCCGCTTAGCATTTGCTCACCGATAATAAAAGTGGGTACGCTACTGGCCTGTAATGCACCGGCGTATTGTAGATATCGCAAAAGGCTGGCAGGTACAGAGTCGGCGGGGCCACTGGCGTATTCGTCGCTCCAGGCCTGGTTAATGATGTTTTCAGGTATGCTGTGTTGCTGCGCAATCTCTCTGAGCACCTCTTCCTCTCCAATATTCCTGCCTTCAATAAAAAAGGCACTAAAAATATGCTGGTGTAGTGGGTAAAAAACATCAGCCCCCAGACTTTTGCTGGCCTCCGCAAGCAGCAGTGCTTTTCGAGAGTTTGTGGTGATGGTTTGCCTGCACAGTTTTACGCCTTCCTCATCAGCCAGTGCTTCCAGGTTTTTCATCAGGCTGTTCCATGTCTCGTCATTGTAGTTCAGCAGTTTTGTGGAGTGACCGGAGGCAGGTGTTTCAGGGTGAATTTCGATAAAACACCAGTTAATTTTCAGCTCGTATACCCCACGTAATGCATCCAGGCGCAGGTCGCCAATATAGCAGAACGGGCAAATGTAGTCGCTAAGGATCGATATTTTTAGTTCAGGTTTTTTCATTGAATTTTACTCTTCGGGTCTGGCGCTGCCTTAATAGTCAGACAATAGTCTTATTTTCAGTTTTAATCAATGAGTTACTGTGGGTGCTGGTATTGGAGGTGTGGGTGATTTATCTGCATTCAGGGTCTATGCTCAGGGTATTAAAACCATAATGAGAAAGCGCATAATGCGTAAGATAATCGTCTGTTTATTGTTTTGTTCCGCCACAGGGCCGCTTGCACTGGCACGAGATTTTGAAGGGAGCTATGCAGTTTATGGTGCAGGAGGGGAGAATTGCCTGTTATACACCGCATCAATGAAAAAAGGTGGTAAAGAGCAGGATTATTTTACGGACTGGAGCATTGGTTATCTTACTGCGTTTAATGTGATTATGCCGAGTACGTATGATGTATTAGGTGAAACAGAGTTTTCAGCTACGCAAAGCTGGTTGCAGCGCCGCTGTGAAAAGTATCCGAATGAGTTATTTATAACAGCGGTTATTCGACTCACTGAAGTGCTTCACCCAATGCGTTATCAGTCGAGCCTTAAAAAGCCGGCCCAGCAGGGAAAGGGCCAGAAAAAACCAGCCCGGGAAAAACCAGCCCGGAAAAAACCAGCCCGGAAAAAACCAGTTCAGAAGAAAGCCGTCCAGAAAAAAACCGCAGGTGAACGCAAATGAGCGTGATTTTTTCGGCGTAAGCCCATATCGGCCAAAGTCACCATGCTATTCAAGATGAGAGATGCTTCCAGGTCTGATAGAAAAAGCCGGAGACGTATGAGACCCCTGACTAAAGACTTTTTTAATAAATAAGCTGCCAGTAAAATAAACCAGCAAACACTTTTTTCAGTTGTTTCACCGGCAGGCGGTGTGCCAGGTGGGCTCCCACAGGCGCAAAAAATACACTGCTAGCAATAATGCCAGCGAGTGCGGGAAGATAGATAAACCCGGCTGATTTTTCCGGCAGCAGCAGGTGGCCCCAGCCAGAGTACAGGTAGCTGAGTGAGCCAGGGCAATGGGCAGGCCGGTTGCTGCAGATGTTGCAATCACTTTATGCATGTTGCTGCCATGCCATATAAGCCAGGGGACGGTCATTGTGCCACCCCAATGCCCACAATGGCAGAGGCAAATCCAGTAATTCCACCACTCACAGTGAAATTGCCCAGTGAAGGTGATGGGGTATGTGGTTGTGCTCTGCCTCCCAGTAGCATGTAAGCGGCAACAATTAATTCAAAGCCTGCGAATACCGGTTTTAAAAAATTACTGCTTAAGTAGCCTGCCAGCAAACCACCGCAGCCAGCACCGAGCAAAATGCCAGGTGTTAGTTTTATACACCGTGGCCAGCTAACCGCCTGCTTTTTGTGGTGGCTGTAAACCGAGGCGATAGAGGTTGCCAGGATGCTGGTCAGGGAGGTGCCCAGGGCCAGATGCATAATAATTTCAGGGGGTATGCACATGGTGCCGAAAATGGCGGCCAGAACCGGCACAATAAGCAGCCCGCCTCCCTTGTCCGGCAACCCGGCCAAAAGCCCTGCAGCAGCGCCCAGTGCAAGGTAGAGGAGGGCTTCAATCAGGAGTTGTGACTATCGCTATCATTTTAGTTATCAGTAGGGGCTTTTTTCGCCTGGTGTGAATGATGCTGCTTTCGGTGCTGGCTATTATTGCGGCGGTTATTGTGTCGGCTTTTGCTGTTTCTGCCGCCGCTGCCATGTTGGGGTTTACCATAGCGTTCAACCTGTGCTCTGGGTTTCAGTTCGGGCAGCAAATCACTGCTAACCGAATCACTGGGTATACTGTGAGAGATGTATTCTTCGATTTCAGGCATAAAATGTGCGTAATCTTCGCAGGCAAAGCTGATGGCGATGCCTGAGGCCCCGGCACGGGCTGTGCGGCCCACGCGGTGTACATAGTCTTCAGCCTGCTGGGGCAGATCGTAATTAAATACATGGCTCACTTCAGGAATGTGCAGGCCACGGGCTGCCACATCGGTGGCGACCAGTATTGTGTGTTCACCATCCTGAAACTTTTTAAGCAGGCTCTGGCGTTTTTTCTGCGGTACATCACCCGAAAGAATGGCTGGCGGCATATCATTGCCTGTTAGCCAGGCATTAATATTTTCTGCGACGCGCTTGGTGTTGACAAAAATAATGCTTCGAGTGGGCTGTTCTTTCAGGATTAAGCCGATTAGCAGTGGAATTTTTTCATTGTTGGCGGGGTAGTAAACGCGCTCTTCAATTTTATCGGCTGTGCGCTGCTCCGATTTAATTTGTATATGCTGCGGCGCATTCATATGCTCGTATGCCAGCTCCTGCACGCGAAAAGACAGAGTGGCGGAAAATAGCATGCTAAGACGCTGAGTGGGCTCAGGGCAGCGGCGGATTAAATAACGGATATCGTTAATAAAGCCCAGATCAAACATACGGTCGGCTTCATCGAGCACCAGAGACTGTACCATTTTGAGATTAAAAATGTGCTGTTTAAAGAAATCGATAAGCCTTCCCGGGGTGCCAATCAGGATATCAACACCATCAGCAATGGATTGTTGTTGCTGTGCATAGTCAGTGCCACCGTAGATGAGTGCCAGTTTTAAGTCGGTCTGGCTGCCAATAAGCTCGGCATCTTTGTGTATCTGAATTGCCAGTTCGCGGGTTGGGGCCAGGATTAAGGCTCTGGGCTGGTTAGACTTACGGTGTGCAGGGGCCGGCTCGGTGAGCAGTTTGTTATAAACGGCCACCAGAAAGGCAATGGTCTTGCCGGTACCGGTTTGCGCCTCCCCCGCGACATCCTGCCCGCCCAGTGATATGGGCAGGCTATCTGCCTGTATTGGTGTGCATTGTTGAAAACCGGCCTGATTCAGGCCTTGCAGCAGGGAATCAGGTAAATTATATTGATCAAATCGTTGATCAGTTAGATGAGTGCTCATGCCTATAGGATAAAGCACAACGCCGGACTGTACAAATGTGTGAAATTGGCTAAGATGGTGTTTTATTGAAACCCAATGACAAAACACCCTGTTTAGTGGTGGCTCGCCTGAATGAATTTTTAGGAAAAACATGAGTCAAACGCTATTATATAAGGTAAATAAAACCCGGAGGTTTGACCCTGTGAGCGAGATAGAACATGTATCTGATGACAGTTTTGAAAGTAATGTATTAAAATCTGAAGTGCCCGTGCTGGTAGATTACTGGGCAGAATGGTGCGGCCCCTGCAAGATGATTTCCCCTATTCTTGAAGAAATCGCGGGCGATTATGATGGTAAGGTGAAGTTTGCCAAGTTGAATATTGATGAAAACCCGGGCACGCCTCCCAAATTTGGCATTCGTGGCATCCCCACTCTGATGCTGTTTAAAAATGGTGAAGTTGAAGCGACTAAAGTGGGTGCGCTCTCAAAGTCGCAGTTAACGGCATTTCTGGACAGTAATCTCTAATTATTTGACTTTTTTCTGCATATATCGGTGCTGTCTTATTAGAGGATGGGTATTTACACGTGTAAATACCCATTCTCTAATATAGTTTTGCCTGAGTCAGATCTGTTCCTGGGGTTACTCAGTACGGGCGGTATAAAGCGTGGGTTGTGCGAAAGGGGGGGTATTGCAGAAAATACCGTGCTATTTTTCTGTGTTTACGGTAAATACCATAGATGTTTTGAAAATTGTATGTTAAAGTCACCTGATATTAAATATATTAATCAATGCTTATTAGTATCTGGCCTGTCTAACGAGATGCCAGTATTTTGAGCAAGAAAATACGATCTTGAAATTCGGCTAAATCCGGCCAACTAAAAAAATCCAATATTTTATAAACTGAAGAGTTTTACTTTTTACGAACCTATTATTCCGCCTAACCTCATATCCTCAAGAAATACTTTCACTATGAATCTAACAGAACTGAAGAAAAAAGCCCCTGCTGAGCTCGTTGAACTGGCTCAGTCTATGAAACTGGACAATCTGGCCAGAGCAAAAAAGCAGGACATTATATTTGCTATTTTAAAAGCCCATGCGAAAAGCGGGGAGGATATATTTGGCGATGGTGTGCTGGAGATTCTTCAGGATGGCTTTGGCTTTTTAAGATCGGCAGAGGGGTCATACCTGGCCGGGCCAGATGATATTTATGTATCGCCCAGTCAGATTCGGCGTTTTGGTTTAAGAACTGGCGATACGCTGGCAGGTAAAATCAGGCCTCCGAAAGACAGTGAGCGTTATTTTGCGATGTTGAAAGTTGATTCCATTAACTTTGATGCGCCGGAGAATGCAAAAAACAAAATAGCGTTTGAAAATCTCACGCCACTGCATCCGGAAGAGCGAATGAAGCTGGAGCGGGGTAACGGAAGTTCTGAGGACATCACGGCACGGATACTTGACCTGATTGTACCGATTGGTAAGGGCCAGCGTGGTTTGATCGTATCGCCGCCTAAAGCGGGTAAGACCATGATGTTAAGTAATCTGGCGCAGTCGATTGCGGCGAATCATCCGGAGTGTTATCTCATTGTATTATTAATAGATGAGCGTCCGGAGGAGGTCACCGAAATGCAGCGCATGGTAATTGGTGAAGTAGTGGCATCCACATTTGATGAGCCGGCGAGTCGTCATGTGCAGGTGGCTGAAATGGTGATTGAAAAAGCCAAGCGATTAGCTGAGCACAAAAAAGACGTTGTGATATTGCTTGATTCGATAACACGCCTGGCGCGAGCTTATAATACTGTAATCCCCTCATCGGGTAAGGTGCTGACGGGGGGTGTGGATGCACATGCATTGCATCGGCCAAAGCGTTTTTTTGGTGCGGCGCGTAATATAGAAGAAGGTGGTAGCATTACTATACTGGCGACTGCGCTGGTTGATACTGGTTCCAAGATGGATGAAGTGATATACGAAGAGTTTAAGGGTACAGGTAATATGGAAATACATCTGGATCGTAAGATCACAGAAAAGCGTATCTATCCGGCCATAAACATTAACCGTTCTGGCACACGGCGAGAAGAAAAGCTCACCAGTCCGGAGGAATTGCAGATGATGTGGGTATTGCGCAAGGTGATTCATCCGATGGATGAAATTGGATCGATTGAATTTATGCTGGAGAGGTTACAGGGAACGAAGACCAACGACGAGTTTTTCGACATGATGAAGAAGGGTTAAACGAGACCGTTTGCACCTGATGTGCAAACGCAGCTCGTTTAACGACCCGCATGGATGCGGGGCCGGGAGTACGGTGCCATGGAAGGCGGTACCCTTCTCAGGTTATGACGGAGTGGCAGGGTTCGGCGTTTAAGGAAAGTTAAAAAGACCGTTTGCACCTGATGTGCAAACGCAGCTCGTTTAACCTGGAAAAGTCAGTTGAACGCATGAATTGAATACAGACGATGGATTATTATCAACACCTTCTGAATTGCTAATTCACGCTCATATCTTCTGCGCTCACGTGGCTGACGGTTTATACCCGGTCGGGTGAATACGCTACGCCTTGAATTGCGCCTCTGGGAGCACGCCTGGCTATATAAAAAACACGCTCTCTTGCTCCTGTAACCGCGATATTAGTGCATCCCTGCACGTCCACGCTCTTTTGCATCCTGCAACCGCGATATTAGTGCATCCTTGCACGTCCACGCTCTTTTGCATCCTGCAACCGCGATATTAGTGCATCCTTGCACGTCATTCGCGAAGGACGAGGCCATTCACTCACTTTTTGACTACGCTAATCATGCTCTCAGAAGTACACTTTAAGGTGTTCAACTGAGATGAATTCAGGATGAACCAGGAAGTTATGCAGACTTTCGTGACTCAACTGATCTTTTTAGGATAATGCTGCGCCCAGCTAATTCTCCCAGGTTTAAAACCAGAAAGAAAAATACAGTCGAATTACGCTGGCAGTGAAGTTATATAAAGGTTCACTACCAGCAGTGGCGGGTCCATTATTGACCCTGACATCTCTGAAGTTCGCATAGTCGAAGGCCATATAGGTGTAATATAAATTGGCCGAGCCTTTATCAAAAAAGAACAGGTTATCTTCGCCGAACTCATAGGTTACGCCTAATGCTATGTTGATATCGGTAAAGGTGCTAAGTTCCTTGTCTCGGGCGAAGACATTCTGCGGGCGTGCAAATGGAAAGAGATCACTGTAAAAATTGGCCTGTGTTTGCGAGTAGTAGCGGAAACTGGTCTCAAATGTCCAGTTTTCTTCTAAAGGGTGTACATAACCAATTTCATAGGTATCGGCTTTTATGCCCCAGCTGTCGGTGAAATAACGGTAGCTGCCATAGAGTGCCGCCCGGTAAGGTAAAAAGTAGCGCATGGAAATGCTTACGGCATTGGTGGAGCGTGTTTCAGGGTATTCTTCCAGTTGATAAGAATATCCAAATTCAGCATTGGTTGCGTCCAGGTAGCGTATTGATCGATAGGGGTTATTTAGAAAGCCGTCATCGGTGATAATGTCATAGGTGAGGGCCATTATCAGGTTTTTTGTGAGCACCTGAGACAAGGAGGCGCGGTAGTCTGTAAAGCCTGAGGTTTCAAGAAAGGTATCATCGCCTGTTTTGGTGATGATATTATCTCCAATGGAGTAGCCCAGGCTGATGGTTGTCATACTACCAAACATTTCCTGGCTGATGCCAAAAGAATGGGTAGTGGCATCAAAGTCGCTTTCAATGCTGGTGGTATAGCTGTAACTGAGGGTGGATTTGTCATTGAGATAATCAATGCCAATGGATTGCTGTACTCGATTTTCGGTATACGGGCTGGCCTGTGTTATCGCATCAATTGAGGCGCTGGTGATGTTATCCACATAGTAATTGGCGGAGATAGAGATCTTATCGGCAAAGTTTTTACGCACCAGAATAGAGGGGCCGTCAATGGTAATGCCGCCGCCGGTATAATTATGATAGAGCGAATCCACACGTTCTTCCGGGAGTACAGCGGCATTAACAGACTGGCTGGCAAGCACGCCTGTAAACATCAGGAGGAGCAGCCTGTAAATTGCGTTATGCAAAAAGTTTTTTATTTTAGTTACAGCCACAACCACCGCCTGCTGCTGTGCCTGCACCTCTGGCCCCTTCACGGGCATCATGTACATGGCCTAAATAGGCGCTGGATACCGGATCGCGATCAAGCAGCATAATGGGATCTGCCAGATTACCTTTTTCATAGGGCTTTACCCAGGGCTCTACACTGCATGCATTAGTGAGCAGTGTAATAGCGAGTGTGGAAAAGGTGAGTAATGATTTGCTCATGGTTTTGTGCCTCAGTTTACTCATTCAACAGATCCTCTATAACCTGCTGTGTTATGCCCTGCTGTTTGATTTTTTCGTCATCCAGTGAATAGCGGATATAGCCATCACGGTCAATCAGATATAATGTGGGCAGGTCATCCACCGAGTACAGGCGGCTGGCCTGGTTTGCAGGGTCGAATAATACGGGGTAGCCAAACTGGCGCTTGCTCACCAGGCGACTGGCTTTTCCCAGATCTTCATCAATATTCACAGAAAGCATAATAAAGCCCCTGTTTCTGTTTTTCTGATAGTAGGCGTTTAGAAAGGGAAATTGCTGAATACAGGTGCCACACCAGGTGGCCCAGAAATTCAGCGCGATAACATTTCCGCGTAATTCGGATAATTTGATGTTTTTGCCATGCTGGCTTTTTAGTGTGAAATTCCAGGCCCGTTGTTTATTTTCGTCTTCCGGTTCATCATTCGCCATAGCAGGGCTGGCCAGTGTATATATTGCCATGCACAGGCAAAGCAATAGCGCTTTAAAAGTATTCGGCAGTCGTTGTAATGGCATAGTCATTCTTTGTCGGGCCTAGAAATAAAAGCCGACTCCCAGTGAAATTTCAATATTATTAGTGAGTTTATCTTCGCCAAAAATATCGCGCTGGAAAGTGTGGTTGCGCACATCAAAATAGGTTGTGAGATAGCTGTTAGCGATGATTCGGTAGCCAAACCCCCAGCTAAAGGTAAAGTTATCCCCGCCGCCAAATTGTGTATTGCCAGCACCTCCAATCACATAAAAGGCGGTGTTAAATGTAGTGCTGTTGGTAACAAAAGACTCACCTGGGAAAATATCGTAGCCGACATTAAGAGTGTAGTAGGTGAAATCTCTGTCGTCGTCATTCAGTAGCGGTGCACCGGGGTTGAGTATTTCACTGCTGGTTTCTCCAGCGGCTGACGTGCCAAGCTCCAGGTCTACAAAGAAGTTTTCTGACACACGATAGGCCAGTTTGGCACCCAGTATTGCATTGGTACCAAAGTCTTCAACGCTGAGCAGGCCAAAAGAGAGAATAATTTCAAAATTATTCGGGTTTATGCGGGCCTCATCAAACTCCATGCGCATTATATCGGGCTCGATAACAGGTTTTGCCACCTGCTCCAGCTCAATTTCAGTCGACTGTGCGGCAACTGCTGTGGTGGCTAATAATAGCCCGGTATATAGACAGCCTAAAAGAAGACTGCGAATCCTGCCTTCCATTCTTTGATCTCCTCGTTGTTGTCATTATTAAGGGTAGAAGAAAAAACAATATACTGACTGTATTCCAGTCGGATGATGATTTTCTGCGTGATATGGGTGCGCACACCCAGGCTGATACTGGAAAACTGATTGATGCCATCAACAGGCTGAATCGTTATTGCGGAAGGGCTAACATCAATAATTCCGGTAGACATCTGAAAATAAGGTGAGTAGGACCATTCGGGAAACGGTTGCATTACAAGACCTGCCTTGTATAGAAGGCTACTGGATATCTGGCCGATGGATTGCGAAATGCTGGATTCAATGGCAAAGCCCGGATTAAATAAATAGGAACCATAGACATTGAGTATGGGGGCTCCACCAAAATCCCCGACCATCAGGCCCCACTCCCAGTCACGTTCAGCAAAGTCCTCCTGTGTAACGACCTCAAACACAACCTGCTCGCCATTGGCTGAAAGGGTGCGTGCTAATTGCTCATTGTTTACCCAGCCTTGCTGGTTTTTCTCATTGCGCACTTTAAACCAGTTTGCGCGTCTGGAGATTATCTCGATAACAGCACCTCGTTCCATTACATGAAATATGGGGTAGCCGCCACCGGGGCCGGTGCGCATATCAATATAGGGGTCAGCAATTTTTACTTGCTGCAATGGCTCAGAAGCAGAGTAAACATGTGTACTGAACAGCTGTATGAGCAGCATTACAGTCAATCTTATAAGCATAGTAGGTGCTAACAGCCCTGAGTATTTATACAGTATTTGCACTGATCGTTATTATGTTCTGGTTGTTTATTCAGCGCTCTATGGCCAGATGAGCCTGTCGGGTTATCTGGAATCGCGGTTCTGTATGAGTAGAACCGCATTCACTGAACAATGATATGCTTTTATTATATACTAGTTTTGCGGCGCTGTTGGATCAAAGGGGTTATTGACGTACTGACCACCAATATCCAGATACTCGGCTATTAAGCGTAATTCAGCCAGTGTTAGCATATTAGCATGGTTAACCGTTGCCGGCGACAGGGCTCGCCCGGCATTCAGTTCGGTTTCTGTCATCTTTTCCATAAAGTAGCTGGCCCGTGCACCACTGGTACTTGTGCTACGTGGCTGATTGACGGGCACCTGTGCAGGATCACCATTTTCATCAACACCGTCTACCAGCGCATCTACCACATTGTTACCATCAAATACCTCAACATTATCGTTAAAAAATAGCTCTCGATAGGATGTCATGTGATCGACATTATTCATATTATCAGATGGCTTAATGTCCGTTAAATCCAGTTGTCCATCAGGTACTTTTGTGTTGTTTGCCGTTGTGTGACATACAGCATTACAGGTAACATCGGCATTGCTTACCGCGTCAATGCGAGGAGAGACATCCCAGATCGGCTGAATGTGCTGCTCATAGTTTATAACAATCCGGCAGGTAGATTCCCATTGTACTTCACAGGCAGCTGTAGCGGGGCTTGCTGTTGACAGGGCAGATATTTCAGGTGTGGGTGCGCCAGAGTACTGACTGCTAAAAGTGGCTGTAGGTGTAACAAGGTTGGGATCGGACCATACGTCCTCATATTTTATGTTTACATCGGGGGTAACAGCGGTTGTGACACTCTGTATGCCCTGGGCACGCACTAAAACCTCGGCCATTGTATCGCCCTGATTACTGGCTGAGTAGGCTAGACCTGTTGCGGGGTCCAGTGTGTTAACGTATACAAAGCCACCGGTTAGTGCGCCGCTATTTAAGGACGCCGCCTCAGCATCTGTTCTTCCATGGGGCAGGGGTAGAGGCGTATTTCCTGAGTGCGTGTGACAGCCCGTGCATTCCAGGGTTTCGCCAGCACTTACCTGTAGCCAGTTTTTATGCACAGGGCCGATTCTGCGAGCATATCTATCGAGAATATCAAAATAAAAAGCTACGTTGGCGGGTACTTTTACGAGCACAGAGCCATCGGGCTGGATGGGGCTGTAGCCAATAATTTCTCTCATGCCTCTGACGCGGCCACCCGGGCCAAATGCGCGACTGGACAGATTGGGCGGGTTGGCCAGATCAGGGTCGCGTCTGTTGGGCTGGCCTACGGCTTTTACCAGGCGTATAAATCGAGCAGGCCGTTCGTCAGCAGGCGCATTCGCAGGGTCACCCAGACCTGCCACCGTGGTTATTCCGTCGGGCATGGGCAGGCCCTGGTAGGTGCTGGCCAATACGCCATCGCCCGCACCAAAGTCATAAACACTGCGAATATTCAGCAGACCTACTTTCTCCTTTACCAGTGTGTTGGTTCCATCAAGTGCGGCGGTTTCGCCCTGATTAACGGTTGCTCGTGTATAAGGCCGCATTACGATGGCATCGCTAAGAAATTTGCCTGTCTCTGCGAGCGCAACGGGCCTTTCGGTCTGGCCACCGCTATTGTCAAATAACCAGATTCCATAGGAAGGGAAGGTTTCAACGGCGGTTGAGTCTGATAAAAACGGTTCAATGCAGGTGCGCGGTTCAAGTATGGGTGTTGTGGGATCTGCGCTGATATCAATCTCAAGCTGGCACAGTCCTTTGCTGAGTAGAATGCGGCTGGTACCATCATTTAAGGGGTAAAAAGAGGAGTAACGGATATCAGTGTCAATACTGCCATCAAATGCCAGGCTGCTACTGGTGACTTTCTGTACAGCAGATGCGCCGCCCATTGCACCCATATTGACGGTTGTGGGCTGGTCCAGGTCAACAAAGTTTTCGCCATCAACCGTGACAATCTCAGCTCCAGCAAAGCTG
>UOFG01000179.1_pt1 | contig 17578 bp, 16 predicted proteins | sample 1988411 | NCBI WGS metagenome assembly UOFG01 (sample SAMEA4712194, study PRJEB27164) | hydrothermal vent metagenome | biome: marine basaltic hydrothermal vent biome; feature: marine hydrothermal vent; material: mineral | place: Pacific Ocean | collected 2011-06-14/2011-07-23 | depth 1689 m
TTATATCCAGTAGGGTTTCACGACTCTACGGATACAGGTTAAAAGTAAGCTTATGATTGAAAATATATCAATATCAATAAGGATGGGCATACAGTGATTATCCCAGTAATATTATCAGGGGGGTCAGGGACCCGGTTGTGGCCTGTTTCCAGAGCATTACGCCCGAAGCAGTTGCTGCCCCTGGTATCAGAGTCAACAATGATTCAGGAGACGGTATTGCGCCTTGGCGGAATTGATGATCTTGCAGCACCTGTAATAGTGTGCAATGAAGAGCATCGTTTTATGATTGCCGAGCAGATGCGAGAGATAAATATTGAGCCATTGGCCATTATACTTGAGCCGTTTGGTAGAAACACTGCACCAGCTGTGGCTGTTTCAGCCATTAAAGCCATAGAGTTAAGTGGTGAAGAGGACACTGTGATTCTGGTGTTACCCGCAGATCATGTTATTCAGAACACGCAGGCATTTCATCAGGTTATCAAATCAGCCTGTGAAGCCGCAATGAACGATAAACTGGTCACCTTTGGCATAATACCGGCCTCACCAGAAACCGGGTATGGTTATATTAAAGCAGGCAAAGCACTGACAGATGATTCAGATGTCCAGGTCGTTGAGCAATTTGTGGAAAAGCCGGATAAGCAAACGGCTGAATCTTATATAAAACAGGGGAGCTACTACTGGAACAGTGGCATGTTTATGTTTAAGGCTTCGGAGTATCTGAGTGAGCTGGAGCAATTTAATAATGAAATGTTAAATGCAAGTAGAGATGCGTTGAATCATGCAGCAACAGATCTTGATTTTATCAGGCTTAACAGCGCGAGTTTTGAGAAATGTCCCAGTGATTCTATTGATTATGCGGTTATGGAAAAAACCAGCAAAGCGGTTGTTCTTCCTGCGGATATCAACTGGAATGACATTGGCTCATGGACTGCATTATGGGAGGTAGGGAAAAGCGATGAATCGGGCAATGTGCTGCACGGTGATGTCTGTGTGGTAGACAGTAAGAATAGCTATATACATTCAGAAAGCAGGCTTGTGTCTGTAGTGGGTGTGGAGGATCATGTTATTGTTGAGACACCCGATGCCATATTAGTGGCGCATAAAAATGCAGCGCAAAATGTAAAAGACATCGTTGAAGTGTTAAAAGCAAGCAGTCGAGATGAAGCGCTTGTGCCGCATAAAGTATATCGTCCCTGGGGGACATATGAATGCATCGATTGTGAAGAGCGCCATCAGGCCAAGCGTATTATGGTAAAGCCGGGGGGCAGGCTGTCACTCCAGCTCCATCACCACAGGGCTGAACACTGGATAGTGGTAAAAGGCACGGCAAAGGTAACCTGCGGAGATAAAGAGTTTATAATGTCAGAAAACGAATCGACCTATATACCGTTAGGGGAAAAGCATCGGCTGGAGAATACGGGAAAAATTCCACTGGAAATTATAGAAGTTCAGACAGGCAGTTATCTGGGCGAAGACGATATTGTCCGTTTTGATGATGTGTATGGCAGAGAAGACGAGTAATTTTACGCATAAAGTAGAATGAACTCACGTAAATTAATAGAATATAAGGTAAATAGTTAGGTAATTAACAATGGTGAAAGTAGCACTAATAACAGGAATTACAGGGCAGGATGGAGCCTATCTGGCTGATTTTCTTTTAAATAAAGGTTATGAGGTGCATGGTATTAAACGCCGAGCATCATCATTTAATACGGATCGTATAGATCACCTGTATCAGGACCCGCATGAAAAAGACCAAAAATTCATGCTACATTATGGTGATTTAACGGATTCAATGAATCTTGTGCGAATTATTCAGCAGATTCAACCGGATGAAATCTATAATCTGGGGGCACAAAGCCACGTAGCGGTTTCATTTGAAAGTCCGGAATATACGGCTGATACCGTTGGTACTGGCGCACTTAGAATTCTGGATGCGATTCGTATCTCAGGGCTTGAGAAAAAAACGCGATATTATCAGGCATCAACTTCAGAGCTATATGGTGAAGTACAGGAAATACCGCAAACAGAAAAAACGCCTTTTTATCCTCGTTCTCCCTATGCGGTGGCTAAACTATATGCGTACTGGATTACGGTAAATTATCGTGAGGCATATGGTTTATATGCCTGCAATGGCATATTGTTTAATCATGAGTCGCCTATCCGGGGGGAGACATTTGTAACCCGTAAAATCACACGTGCATTTGCTCGAATCAAACTGAAGTTGCAGGACAAATTGTTCCTGGGAAATATGAGTGCAAAACGAGACTGGGGCCATGCAAAAGATTATGTTGAGATGCAGTGGCTGATGTTACAGCAGGATGAGCCTGAAGATTTTGTTATCGCAACGGGTGTTCAATATTCAGTGAGAGATTTCGTTAATAAAGCGGCTAAAGCCGTTGGTATTGAAATGGAGTGGAAAGGTGAGGGCGTTGATGAAAAAGGTTATGATAAGGCTACAGGCGCATGCCTGGTTGAAGTCGACCCAAGGTATTTCAGGCCTACTGAAGTAGAAACGCTACTGGGTGATCCAGCAAAAGCCAAAGAGAAGCTGGGATGGGTGCCAAAAATCACACTGGATGAGATGGTTACAGAAATGGTAGAGCATGATTTGATGATCGCAAAACGTGATGCGTTGTGTGAAAAAGAAGGTTTTAGAACTAATCGCTATTATGAATAAAATAGATAAAATATATATTGCAGGGCATCGCGGCCTTGTGGGTAGCGCGATTGCCAGGAACCTGAAGGAAAAAGGTTATAATAATCTATTGCTATCTACTAGCCAGGATCTTAATTTGACAAGTCAGGTTGAAGTAAATGCCTTTTTTGAAAATGAAAAGCCAGACTATGTCTTTCTTGCAGCAGCAAAAGTGGGTGGAATTCACGCCAATGATAACTATCCGGCCGATTTTATACGAGAGAACCTGCAAATACAGACAAACGTGATTGATGCTGCATATAGAAATAATGCAAAGAAACTACTGTTTTTAGGTTCCTCCTGCATATACCCAAAATTTGCGCCTCAGCCAATGAAGGAAGAGCATCTGCTAACAGGTGAGTTAGAACCCACTAACGAGTGGTACGCTATAGCAAAAATAGCCGGTATTAAAATGTGCCAGGCCTATAAAAAACAATATGGTTTTAATGCAATTTCAATTATGCCTACTAACCTGTATGGTCCGGGAGATAATTTTAATCTTGAAAACTCACATGTAATGCCAGCGTTAATTCGTAAATTTCATGATGCAAAAATTAAAAATTTAGCCACAATTGAAGTTTGGGGATCAGGTACACCAAAGCGAGAATTTTTGCATGTTGATGATATGGCAGATGCATCTGTTTTTTTGATGAATACTTATGATGGGTTTGATTTTGTGAATGTTGGGGTAGGGGAAGATGTAAGTATCAAAGAATTAGCTGAAAAGGTAAAAGCGGCAGTTGGTTTTTCGGGGGAACTGAATTTCGATGCTACTAAGCCTGATGGGACACCCAGAAAATTGCTGGATGTCTCCAGACTGAGCGAGTCTGGATGGAAAGCTAAAATTAACTTATCTGATGGTATTGAAAGCACTTATCTATGGTTTATTGAAAACATCGATAGTTATCGTAGTTAATTCAAATATAGGTATGTTATGAAAAAGATACTAAGAAAAGTAAAAAGATATATAAAATACATGCAGGGTAAAGATTTCCTATGGCAAAAACAAATTAAATTAAATGCTGTAACTCATGGAGGTGGTAGTGGTTATGGCGGCTGGGATATAATAGAAAAACACATTGATGCTGAGTCGGTAGTTTATTCGTTTGGAGTGGGAGAAGATGCAAGTTTTGATTTGAGTCTTATTGATAAATTTGGATTAACTGTTTATGCTTTTGATCCTACTCCAAAATCAATAAGTTGGGTTAAATCACAGAATTTTTCCGAAAATTTCAAAATGCATGGATACGGGCTGGCTGCTTTTGATGGTTTTGTCTCATTTAACCCGCCTTCTAACCCAGATCATGTGTCACATACAATTCTTGACCGAGTGGAAACTAAAGGGAAATCTATAGAGGTAGAAGTTAAAAAGTTGAAAACAATAATGGATGAAATCGGGCATAAAAAAATTGACCTTCTCAAAATGGATATAGAAGGAGCGGAATATCAGGTGATAGACGATATTATTAAATCGGATATTCGACCTGATCAGCTTTTAATTGAATTTCACCACAGGTTTTCATCGGTAGGTATAGAAAAATCTAAAGCTGCTATTGAAGCGCTTAATAATGCAGGGTATCTGGTTTTTTCTGTCTCAGATAATGGAGAAGAGTATTCCTTCATATACCAGAAAGAATAAGTAGAATACCCGTTGGTTAGAAAAATTAATTTTTTTGAGAATATTAAATGAGTTTATACCTGAAAATACATCATTATCTTATTGAAAATGAATTCACCAGAAAGTATCAAAGAAGGTTGATGCGGTGGATGAAAGAAAAATTAGGCTGCCCAGATGCATATGGTGATCTTATAAGTATTGCCAGAACACACAGTCCCGAAGCTGTTATGGATATAGGAAGCTTTATCGGCTATACCATAGTACGCTTTACTGATGAACTTGATGTTCCAGTTTTTGGTTTTGAGCCAACGCCTGCTACATTTCAAATATTAAATAAAAAATATGAGAAATCAGATCAGGTAAAGGTTTTCAATGTTGCATTGTCTGAAAGCAATTGTAAAACAAACTTTTTTTGCAATAAGAATATGCAGACCAATTCATTGCTTGATAATGATGAGGGTAATATCAATTCATTTTCTGACGCAACTGAACATGTTGATGAAGTTGAAATTGAAGCGGTTACTCTGGATAGCTGGATGGAAAATAACTGTCCTGAAGGTAATGTGGTTATTAAATCTGATATTCAGGGCGCAGAAGGTTTGCTTATTAAAGGGGGAGAAAAAACCTTTAAGAATCGAGTGATTGCTTTTTATAGCGAAGCACAGCTATATCCAATGTATAAAAATCAGGTGTCATTTTCTGAGTTGGATAGCAAATTATCTAATTTAGGTTTCGTTATTTTTAATATATACCCCTGCATGCATGATAAACATGGTAAAGCAATTCAGACAGACGTGTTATGGATAAACAGCAGTTTATATAAGCAGGCTCATTGATCGCTGACGGGGAAAAGTGGAAAAAATAATTTTTATAAACAGGTATTTTTATCCTGATCAATCGGCGACGAGTCAGATATTATCTGATCTGGTATTTAATATCGTACAGGATATTGATGCGGATATACATGTTATTACTAGCAGAAATACATATCAAAATAACAGGCGGTTAGATTCGGATGAAATAGTAAATAATATAAAAATTCATCGTGTATGGAGTAGCCGGTTCGGGAGAAAAAATTTATTGGGAAGGTTGATTGACTACTTGAGTTTTTATATAACGACTTTTTATATGCTGATGCGTATAACGTCAAAAGATGATGTTGTTGTTGCAAAAACTGATCCGCCGGTGATTTCATATGTGGCACTCCTTGTTTGTAAATTTAAAAGAGCGCATCTTATTAACTGGTTGCAGGATTTGTTTCCAGAGGTCGCGGGAAAGTTAGGTTTAATTAAAGAAAATGGCATTCTGTTTAAAATCATAAAAGCGCTTAAAGATAAAACGCTGGTGAATGCCCGTGCGAATGTTGTTATAGGCGTTAAAATGAGAGAGCGTCTGAAGGGTATGGGAGTTTTAGAGGAAAAGATAAGAGTAATTTCAAACTGGAATATCAATAAGAATATTAACTATATAAAAAAGGAAAGTAATTTACTGATTGGTGAGTGGGGGCTTGAAGGGAAATTTGTGATAGGCTATTCAGGAAACTATGGTAGAGCACACGAATATGATGTAATTCATGATTTAATCAATGAGTACCGACTAAAGGATGAATTTGTTTTTTTGTTTATTGGTGGTGGAAAATATTATGATGATCTCAAGTATTATGTAGAAAATGAAAATATAAAAAATGTACTATTTAAACCATACCAGCCTCTGCAAGTGCTTGATATGAGCCTGTCTGTCCCTGATCTGCACCTGGTTTCACTTAGACCTGGTCTGGAAGGTTTAATTGTACCAAGCAAGTTTTTTGGCCTGGCATCTATTGGTGCTAATTTACTCTTTATAGGTGATTGTGGTGGTGAGCTGGGTTCGTTGATTAAAAAATACAAATGTGGATGTTGTTATGATGGGGGAGATGGCGTTAGCCTTGCTGCACAAATTATGGATATTAAGAACAATCCTGGAGAGTTAATTCAATATGGAGAAAACCTTAAAAGTCTCTATCTGGAAAAATATCAGCCCGTAAATGCTTATGATGCATGGGTTGAAGTGTTACAGGAAAACAAGGTATGAAAAAACAACCCAATATTGCAGTTATAACCAATATATTGCCTAAATATCGTGAAGATATGTATGTGCGCCTGTTTGAACACTATTCAGAAAATATTCATATCTATTGTCAGGACGAAATACCGAGTATGAACTTACAGACTATAGCGCATTTGTATCCTGATAATAGAACAAAAATTAAATATTTTTCACTTGATAAAGAAAAATTATCATGGCAGGTCATTCCTTTGACTGAGATTATAAAAAAATATGATATAGTTTTTCTTTATGGTAATCCTCGAGTGATATCAAGTATACTTTATGGATTACTGCTTGCTTTATCGGGGAAAAAAATTGTTATATGGGGGCAGTATCATACGGCTGGAGCGAACAGGCTAATGGAAAAGGTTCGTTTATGGTGGTGGAGTCACTTCAATAATATATTTTTATATACTGAAGCGGAAGCACTGGAGTATAAAAAAAAATACCCCGGAACGGCTCATGTTATCGGTATGAATAATGGATTGAATCAAGATGAGATTGATGCCGTATCTAATGGGCTTAGTGATGCAGATATCGAGCTATGGAAATCCGATAATGACTTAAGTGGTAAAATACTATTATTGTCCTGCGCCCGATTAGATAAAAAAAATAGTTATGATATGTTTTTAGATTGCCTGGTTGAAATAGTATCAAATAATTCTGATGTGGTATGGTGTATTATAGGTAAAGGTGAAGAAGAGTCATCCCTTAAAGATAAAGCAGATGGGCTGGGTGTAAGCGCTAACATTAAATGGGTGGGTGCGCTGTATGAGCAAACTGAGCTTGCACCATGGTTTCTGTCATCAGTAGCACTGATACATCCAGGGGCTATAGGCCTGAGTTTATTGCATGCGATGGGCTATGGGCTTCCCGTGATAACTCATGATAATAATAGTTGTCAGATGCCGGAGATAGCGGCACTTAAAAATAATTTTAACGGTATGCGTTATCAATATGGAAGCAGGGCATCATTAATTGAATCGGTGAATAGTGTGCTCAAGAACAGTGAACTTAGAGAGCAGCTATCTGAAAATGCGTTAAATACAGCAAGATCTGAATATAATACAGATATTATGGCAAATAATTTTATTAAAATGGTTGATTCACTCTGATCTTATGAAAGTTTTAATGATTAATACAGAAATGGCAAGAGGTGGTGCTGCAAAGATGGCAACAACTTTGGCGCGTGCTATTAATGTACCTGACAATGGTTTTGAAGCTACACTTGCTCACTGTGAAAATAATGAATATGATTTGCCGTTTATTGGCCTTAAACGCCCAATGGCTTATTATTTAAATATATTGCAGACACGCTTATATGGCAATTTGCATATTAATGATTTTGGTGTAGCCACTGAGCTATTAAAATTAGCTGAAAAAGTTGATATTGTGCATTTACATAATTTACATGGATATTATCTTAATATAGAAAACCTGCTAAAAGGGCTTACTAATAAACCAGTAGTCTGGACCTGGCACGATATGTGGGGTGCGACAGGGCGCTGTGGTTTCTCTATGGACTGTATAGAGTGGAAAAATGGTTGCAGCAAATGCGAGTACATGAATTATTATCCGAAGGTGTGGTTCGATAATGCTAAAGCCGAGTATCGCAAAAAAACAGAACTCTATTCGAACTTTAAGAACTTGCATATAGTTTCACCATCTGAGTGGCTAAGACAAATCGCGATAGCCAGAGGGTTTAGTTCTGATAACGCACATACAATTTCTAACCCTGTTGACCTGTCTAAATTTCAACCGGTTAATCAGAATGAAGCACGATCAAAACTTAATTTATCCGATGCTCGTATTGCACTATTTGTAGCACATGACTGTAATGATGAGCGCAAACGCTATCATGATTTTGAGCAGGTGATAAAAATCACTAAAATGAAGGGCGTGGTTGTGGGTGTGCCGCCAGAAAAGTTAGACCCGGATATGATTTATCTGGGCAAGTTAACAAATCCAGAGCATCTTAAATGGGCGTATTCAGCGGCTGATATTTTTATAATTACCTCAAAATCCGATAACTACCCAAATACCGTGGTTGAATCAATGGCCTGTGGAACGCCTGTTTTCGGTTATGCGGTTGGTGGTATACCCTCACAGATGCCGGATAACTGGGATGGGCTGGTAGAATTCGGGGATTATTCTGCCCTGTCAGTAAAAATAGATGATTTTATTACAAATTATAAAAACATCGGTGAATTAAGGGAGCGTATATCTGATTATGCAAAAACCAGCTGGGATTCATTGTTTATTGCATCCAGGTATCAGCAACTTTATACTAATATGCTGAAATAATGACTTACTATTCATATATACTGCTGGGCACATGAAATGGGTGTCATTCTCAGGAGCCGCTGTGAAACTATCCCTGTGGCTCGGTCCCGTCATTCATGTGGTTGACGATCCTGAATAATGAACGTCCTTTCCTGCGACTCATTAAGCCTGAAAAAATTAGTTGATCACGTAATAGTACGGTAAGTGTCTGAGAATATTGAATATTATCAGATGTTGTATATTACCCGGTCGGTTTTGTGCATCCATGCTCTCCTGCTCCTGCAATTGCGATATTAGTGGATCCCTGCTCTCAGAAGCACACTTTGAGGCGTTCAACTGATCTTTTCAGGTTAATGCGTTCTGATGTTTCTCTCGGATTATGATGCCGATTTATTTTACATTTTTATGAACTGATGCGCTGAATTTTTTTTCGAAATATGATATATGCTTGAAATAACGACTGGTTTTATTGAGTGGTATGATTATTGCTATGAATCTGAAGGAATCAGCCAGACCACAAAAGTCTGCGCAGCCCCTGATTTGTCGGGTTATGTGAAAAAAAGGTTTTGTTTTCAGTTGCCCCGGTCATTTTGGGGCTTTATAGCGTTAACGTCCAATGAGGGAGGAGCTGCATTTACCTGTCCACTCTCTATGCGGTAACGACGCATTTTTTCATTACGCCACCCAGATTAGTGGTTTACACATCTTTTTTGCATCCAGCTGATTTTTTCAGGTTGAAGTATATGCGTCACATATTCCAAATCTTATATAATAAAAGGTGAATGAAGATGAAAAAACGATTAGTAACATTTTATATCACTCTGTTAATGCTTTGCTCTTTCCAGTCAATATCGGCACCTATAGAAATTGTTAGTGGCAGTATAAATGTAGGCGATCTTGATCTGGCCCTACAGCCTGGGTATCGAGGGTCCATGGTTAACTCAAGTGTTTTATTTGATGATGTTCTTGGTGTAATAGAGTCTGGTGTATTAGGCGTTGAAAGTAGGGCAGTCGCTAATTCTGAGTCATCGGTGATTATTAATGAGTCGGGGTTTAGAATTAATGCGACTAATAATCCCGGTATTTTTTTTTGCGGGTCCTGAAGGCATAACAATAAAGAAGGTCAGTGTTTCAAATAGAGGTAGTTTTGTGTTTAATGTAACGGAGGATAGTTTCTTTAATTATAGTTGGGGGGAGGTGCCGGGTCTCTTCGGCTTCTATACCGGTAGACTACTCCTGGAAAATGAAGTCGGTGATTTTATTTTAGAATGCAGACAGACGACTTCTTGCTTCCAGGGCTCATCAGGCAGGCTTTATCTGGCGCAGGGTGAATATGCGCTTTCATATGCTGCTCTTACAGAGCTAGCACCAGGTTCAATCTTTGGCAGTGAGATAAGCTTTACGTTTGAGGCATCACCCGTACCAGTGCCTGCAGCTGTATGGCTGTTTATTAGCGGCCTGCTCGGCCTGTTTATGCGTATCAGGAGATATGTGGTAATATGTAAATAGGTCTTAAAAAGCACTGAGGTTACCAGACAGGTCGGTAGTAACCCTCGGTGCTGGAAGGTTTTTCGCGTATCCAGGATATTTTCAGGCGCTATATTTAATATAGTTGAGTATTGGGGGGCTGTGAGTGCGGGTATGGGTTATCAGCAAAGCCGTAAACCATAATCCGGGTAAATATATTTCGATAGTATAAATCAAAAATTATAGAGTAATAGATTATACAACTCTTAATGTTGTAGGTAAAATATTTAAAGACCAGGGGTCTGAAGGTGCTTAAAGCAAGTAAATAATGAGTTATACTAAACAGGCATCGTTAGGAATGTTGTGGTTGTCTATTGGGACAGTAATAGCAAAAATAAGCAGTTTTTTGTCGCTTATAGTTTTAGGCTGGTACTTGTCCAAGGAGGAGTTTGCGCTTTATGCTCTGGCATATTCGAGCTCAATTGTATTTATAGCTTTGCGTAATGGAGGTATACAGCAACTAATTATTCAACGTGGTGCCAGTAAGTATAATTTAACCATAAATTTATACACTCGATATGCTTTACTTTTTAATGTTCTAGCGATGTTTCTGATTTTTATCGCATCCCCTTTTATTGTAAATATATATGATGATGATATATTGTATATATTGCTATTTGTGATTGCCGTCTCTCTGCCATTAGGGACAGCTGGCCTTTTGCACCGTTCTAAGCTAGCTATTGATCTACGTTTTTCTGATGTTGCAAAATTTGATGCTTTTTCATCTATTGTAAGGAATGTTTCCTCTGCAATTCTGGCAATTTCCGGTTTTGGTGTAATTAGTTTTATATTGCCCTTAATATTTGTAGCGCTGTTTGAGTGGTTCTATGGAAAATATAAAACCCAGGTAACTCTATTAAAGCGCAAGTCTCTGTCCGCTCGTAATTTTAAGTATATTTTCAGTAGCTCACGGTGGATAATTATGACTTGTGTGGCTATATCGATATCATTGCAGGGGGATTATTTCATAATTGGCTTGTTTGAGAGTAAAGAAACAGTGGGTTTATATTTTTTTGGGTTTCAAATAACAATTGCTATTGCTGTGGTCATTTCACAGGGAATGCAGTCAGTCGTTATGCCTGTTATGTCACGGATTAAAAATGATGTTTCCCGGCAGTCTGAAGCCTTTAATAAAATGCTTGTTATTTTGTTAATTTGTATCGCATATGTTGCATTCCAGATGTGCCTTTTTTCGGAATATTTTATTCATTTTATATGGGCTGGAAAATGGGATGATACTATCTCTGTGGTTCAGATACTGTCATTAAGCCTGATTGCAACGGTGCTTGTTCCATTGGGTAAGTCCGTACTCGAATCATGTGCGAAATGGAAAACGGTTTCATACTTAATGATGGTTGAGGCATTTGGCGTAATCGCGTCTGCAGCATTAGGCGCTGCTTTAGGTGGCCTGGTTTCAATCGCTATAGCGGTTAGTGTTTTTAGATTTTGTTACGGTGTGTTTTATATATTGTTTGTTTCGAGGGTTCTGACATTAAGTCTAACGCGAACGTTTAACGTAATTATGCTGGTATTACTTTCTGGGCTACTTGCTTATATTGTTTCAATTAAGGCAGTAGTGTTTTTAGATATTCAGTCTTTCTGGGGTTTTTTGAGTGCGAAATTTATATTGTTTACTGCGCTGTATGTGTTTATGCTGCTTGTGCTTCAATACCACAATTTAAAGTTGGCAAAAAATTATTTTTATAGTATGGTCAAAAGATAAAATTCCGGTGTGGTTTATAATGTGCAAATTGTATGTATTTTTCTAATTTATAGAAGGCCTTAATATCTAATTTAATTAAATTAAATTAAATTTTTTCATATGTATTTACTAATTTATATACTTGTTATAGCTGCTGTTCTTGCTGTTTCCTACAGGCGTCCTGCAGTTGCATTTTCATTCATGTTATGCACCTTTGGGTTTGAGCAATGGTTGCAGTCCAAAGATGTATTTTTTGTCGTTAACAGTAGCCTTGTGAATATTGTTAGCGGAATAGTTGTTTTGTATGCTTTAATGATAAAGGTCAAAAAAAACGGAAATATAATAAAAGATTATCCGACTGAAGCTTATTTGATATTGTTACTTTATTTTTATGCGTTTGTAAGTGTGTTGTGGTCGCCAGTGCCCGAAATATCTTCCGATAATGCATTTCAGCTCTCGCCCTATATTCTGTTGATGACTGTCCTTTCACCATTGCTGATAAATGATAAAGAGGATATATATGATGCATTAGTTTTCATGATTTTATTTGGTGGGGGGCTATCAGTTCTTCTGCTGTTTTTTACAGAATGGGGTTATCGAACAATAGTGCTGGCTGTAACGGGTTTTAATGTTAAAACCAATCCTCTTGCAATTGCTAATTTAGCAGGGTATGTATTGCTGGCCTCTGTGCTACTGAATTTGAAAAATAAAAGTAAATTATGGCTGCTGGTACGGGTGTTTTTACTGGTTATCAGTCTTGCGATAGCTGTCAAAACAGGTTCACGTGGTCAGTTTTTGCTGATGCTTATTGTTTCCCTGGTTTTTCTACCTGTAAGTAGGCAAATAAACAGGATTAAGCGGCTTGTGCCGCTTTTAATTACAGTTGCATTTACTCTGGTGATTGCATATTGGGCAATGTCTGAGTTTATTGGTGAAGATACTCGTTGGGATATGAGTCGAATGGAGAATGATGTTGGCGGGCGTTATGACGCTGCATTTCGGTTAATTGAGAGATGGTATAGTTCTGCTGGTAATTTGTTATTTGGCCTTGGTAGTTCTGCATCTTATGATCCCTCAATATTTGGGTTCTACACGCACATTGTCCCTATGGAAATAATAGGCGAGCTTGGTGCTTTTGGGTTTTTAATTTACCTGTCAATCTTATATTTAACCTTCAAAAAATCGAGGATTAGCCTGAAAAAAATTGGCGATGATATGTTAAAAAAAGGTGCTTTCGCCGCTTTATCTGGGCTGGTTGTTTTTGAGTTTTTGTTGTCTTTTAAACAAGGTTCATTTCTTGGGAGTTCAATATTTTTTGGTCTCCTGGTCGCTTTAGCTCGTTATAATAAAAGTTTGCGAAATGAAATTAAGAGTGAAAAAAGTGAAAATTTTGATAAGGTAAAGGATGATGTTTTTTCTAAAACTAACACTTCAGGTGTTAAATTACGGTGAAATTTTAATATGAGTATTAAGCTGCTGATGAAAGTACATTGTTTTATGGTTTTTGTTTTTATGTTGCCAAATTTTGTGAGTGCATCAGATAAATTCAAAGTGTTTGATTCTACGCTATATAAAAATCCTGAAAGGAGCAGCGGTATAGGCATACCTGGTGCCAAAAAGTCTGGTTTTGAAGTGCTGGACTTAATATATAGTGGGAATTTATATAAAAAAGATGGAAATCATAAAAAAATGATGGAGCAGCCACCGGGAAATGACGCTGTTACCAGGAGCCTTGAAATACTTAAAAAAAATTCTGGTGATTTTCAGTATGTGTGTCTTGATTTTGAAAATTGGCCATTAGAAAAGGGAGATGAAAAAAAACTAGACGTTAATATAAATAAATATATTCAGACAGTTAAGTCATATAAAAAACAGATGCCAGGCGTTAAGTTTGGTTTTTACAGTATGTTACCGGTGCGCAATTATTATGGTGCTATTGAAGGTGAAGGTACTGATAAGTATATTGCCTGGCAGGGCTTGAATAATAAACTTAAAAGCCTTGCGAGTAATGTGGATATTATTTATCCATCTCTTTATACTTTTTCATCTAATAAAAATGACTGGTTTAAATATGCGGTAGAAAACATAAAGGAGGCCAGAAGGTATGGTAAACCTGTTTATGTATTTCTATGGCCTCAATATCACCCTTCTGTTCACTTTATCGGACTGGATTTTGTTTCTGCAGACTTATGGAAATTCCAACTGGAAACTGCATTTCAATACGCTGATGGTGTTGTGATCTGGGGCGGATGGGATCATGATGAAAACAAACAGTTAGAGTGGGATGCTAAAGCGGAGTGGTGGGTGGTACTAAAGCAGTTTATGGAAAAAATATCTAAATGAACTCATTCACAGTGCTAATTATTGAAACTGCTCTAAGTGGTCACAGAGGGGAGTACGTTCGCTGGATAACATGTTCATTTTTAGAAAAAAAATATAAAGTTATATTGGCGTTGCCTGAAGATGCCATTAAGCACCAGTCTATTGATGGTCTTAGTGATCCAATGTTAAAAATAGTGCCATTTGAGAAGGTGTTACCTGGAGGCGTTTACCATTGGATAAAAAAAACTGGATTGATTGGTAGTGATTATTTTCATTATGTATTGTTTAAGAAAATATTTAAAAAAATTAGTAATAATGAATCGATCGATGGTGTTTTTATTCCGTTTATAGATTATGCTCTGTATTCAATTTCAGTTTTGGGGTCGCCTTTCCCCAGATGTAAATTTACGGGAATTTCAATGAGGCCTGATTTTCATTATGCCGCACTTGGACTGAATGTGCCTGTGCGGAGGGGGGCTAATATAAAAAAATATATTTTTAACCGTCTCCTCTCAAATCCAGAATTGACCTCATTATTAACTCTGGATGAGGCTATGTTTCAGTATTATAGCGAGACAACCCCCGGTAAGCTACAGCTCCTGCCTGAGCCAGCAGAATATGTCAAACCAGATAACCTAACAGTTGAAAGAGTTCAGGCGGATTTGCATTTGTCCCAGGGGGCTAAAAAAATTCTGGTTTACGGGAGCTTAACAAAACGAAAAGGCATTATAAATTTATTGAAAGCGATACTTAGACTTGATGATAGTTGTGGTTTTCAGGCTGTTTTTGCAGGTAAAATGGAAGATGAAGTGCTGGTTGAGCTATCTAAGGATGACTATAAATTACTATTAGAGAATAAAAGGTTATTAGTGATCGACAGGTTTATTTCTTCTGAGGAAGAAAGTGTATTGTTTTCAACAGCTTACTGTTGCTGGCTGGGTTATATTGGGCACTATAGAGCCAGTGGCGTTCTAATTCAGTCCTGCCACTATAAATTACCAGTTCTGGCTACAAATGAGGGTATAATCGGCTGGCAGGTTGGAAAATATGCCCCAGGTATATTAATGGATGCTTATTCTGTTGATGATATTCACCAGTCAATAGAAAGCATGCTTTATGATGAAAAGGCTTATTTTTATTATAAAAACAATGCTGGCAAGGCATTTGTGGCGAATACCTTTAGAAATGCAAAAATGATTACGGGTTGTAGTTTTGGGGATTTTTCTACTGAGTAGTTCTCTATCTATGGCTGTATTAACTTAAATTATTGCGAATATAATAAACTACTATCGTGCGGAAAAACAATGACAGGAAATAATCTGATAAGAAAATACTCCCCTCAGCAATATTTATTATTTGGCGCTGCTTTTCTTGTACTTGTGTTTATTTATTATGATGGCCTGTCATTTATGGTGCGCTGGTGGGAGACGCGCGAAGAGTATGGGCATGGGTATATTATCCCTTTTATTGCGGCTTTTCTTATATGGCAGAAGAAAGACTTACTGGAGCAAATAGAATTTGACGGGGCATGGCTCGGTGTGCTGATTGTGCTAACAGGGCTGTTTCTATTTTTTCTGGGCGATCTGAGCGCTGTTTATACCATCATTCAATACGCATTTCTGGTTGCTTTGTATGGCCTGTTTTATGCGGTTATGGGGTTCAGGGCATTTAAAGTGGTCTGGGTGCCGTTATTAATTCTGGTTTTTATGATTCCCTTGCCCAATTTTATATTTTTTAATCTCTCATCCCAGCTTCAGCTAATTTCATCCGAAATAGGGGTGGCTTTTATCCGTTTGTTCGATATCAGCGTGTTTCTTGAAGGCAATGTTATTGATTTAGGGGTTTATAAGCTCCAGGTGGTAGAGGCCTGTAGTGGCCTTAATTACCTGTTTCCGCTGATGACGCTGGCTTTTATCTCCGCTTATTTCTTCACTGGAGCCTTCTGGAAAAAAACGGTTATATTTCTGTCATCTATCCCCATTACCATATTAATGAACAGTTTCAGAATTGGCGCTATCGGTGTTACCGTTGAGTACTGGGGGCCTGAAATGGCTGCCGGCGTGCTGCACGATTTTGAAGGCTGGGCCGTGTTTATGAGCTGTATTGCTATTTTAATAGCTGAAATGTGGATATTATCCAGTATTGGGAAGGATAAGTTGCCCTTGCGTGAAGCCTTTGGCCTGGATTTTCCGACTCCTGCACCTGAAGATGCACAGGTTAAATACCGTGAAATACCTAAACCGTTTTATGCTTCTCTCGTTGCGATCATTCTTGTCGGCGTGAGTATATTTGCTTTGCCTGATCAGGTCGAAATTGAGCCTGAACGCAAGCAGTATGTAGAATTTCCACTGGAGTTTGAGGGCTTGCAGGGCAAAACCGGTTTTCTGGAGCAGATCTATATTGATGCATTAAAGCTTACTGATTATTTGATGAATGATTATCGGGGTGAGGATGGTGGTCTGATTAATTTCTACTCAGCATATTATTCTTCACAGAAGAAAGGGGCATCGGCTCATTCGCCCCGCTCCTGCATCCCGGGTGGTGGCTGGCGTATTACCAGTCTTACGCAACGCCAGGTAGAAGGGACGAAAATTGACGGCGTGCCGCTGGTCGTTAATCGGCTGGTTATTCAAAAAGATGAAATGAAACAACTGGTTTATTACTGGTTCCAGCAACGGGGCCGTGTTGTAACCAATGAATATATGATGAAGTGGTGGCTGTTCTGGGATTCTATGAATGCTCACCGAACGGATGGGGCACTGATGCGTTTGACAACCGTACTTCGCCCCGGGCAGGATATTTCTATTGCCGATGAACGGCTGACTGGTTTTGCGCGTGAAATAGCACCCATTATTCCTGAATTTGTACCCGGAAAGTAGAAACGCCCAGCAATGCTGTTTATTTTTGCTTTTATTATCTCGCTAGTTGTGACGATGATATTAATCCCGCCGGCCATGAAATGGGCAGATAAAATCGGTGCGATTGATATGCCTGATGAGCGCAAAGTTCATACGCAGGCGATCCCACGTGTAGGGGGTATCGCGATGGTGGCAGGCAGTGTTATTTCTATTCTTCTGCTAGTGGAGCTTGACCTGCAGATCATGGCTATTATTGCTGGCTTTCTGGTTATCTGGGGATTTGGTCTGTGGGACGACAAGTGCGATCTGAACTATAAAGTGAAATTTCTGGGGCAACTGCTTGCGGTGGTTATTGTTGTTGCCTGGGGGGGGGTGGTGGTCAGTACATTTCCCTTTATTGACAGCTATTTACCGGATTATCTGGCCATTCCCCTGACTATTTTTGCACTGGTTGGAATTACCAATGCCATAAATCTCTCTGATGG
>UOFG01000057.1_pt1 | contig 17565 bp, 14 predicted proteins | sample 1988411 | NCBI WGS metagenome assembly UOFG01 (sample SAMEA4712194, study PRJEB27164) | hydrothermal vent metagenome | biome: marine basaltic hydrothermal vent biome; feature: marine hydrothermal vent; material: mineral | place: Pacific Ocean | collected 2011-06-14/2011-07-23 | depth 1689 m
TCAGCACGGATACGCGTAGCGGTTTCTTCGCCTTTCGAACGGTGTTCACGGGCTAAACGCTCACGCTCCGTGCGCATACGTTCATATACGTTCTGGCTGATTTTATCCGGAAAATCAATGCGTTTGATACGCACGTCAACAATGTCTATACCCCATTCTTTCGATTTTTCATCGATATTACTGGTCAACAAGCTCATTATTTTAGTGCGGTCTTCCGCAATTACATCCTGTACCGTACGCTTGGCAAATTCATTACGCAAGCCATCATCCACCATTCGATAAATCAGCGATGCCGCGTTACTTTCGCGCCCACCGGAAGTGGCGACATAGTATTTCGCTTCATCAACAATGCGCCACTTAACAAATGAATCCACCACCATGTATTTCTTTTCTTTGGTGATAAATCGCACCGGGCGCTGATCAATTGTCAGAATTCGGCGATCCAGTTTTTTGACTTCATTAAATGGATAGGGCCATTTAAAATACAGACCGGGTTCATAATCTGTTTTGCTGATTTTGCCAAACGCTAACAGGATTGCTCTTTCGCGTTCATCTACATAAAAAGTGCATGTATATGCCAGCAGAGCCACGACGGCCAGAATAATACCAATAAATTTACCCATTATCTTGTCCCTCTTGAGCGAGAAGGACGGCTCCTGGAATTAACATCATCAAAGTTTGTATTACGTATATCATCAATGATACGCCCCGATTTTTGCACCGCATCACGGGAAACATCACGATTTTCCAGCATTTTATCCAGTGGCAAATAAATCATATTGCTCCCACCATCAACATCCACCATGATTTTACTGGTATTTGATAGCACTGTTTCAACGGTTTCAATATAAATACGATCACGGGTCACCTCAGGTGCCTTACGGTACTCTACATAAAGCTTGGTAAAGCGTTGAGCATTACCCTCCGCACGTGCTACCACTTCCTGCTTATAAGCCCTGGCCTCTTCCAGCATCTGAGCCGCCTGGCCACGCGCCGTTGGCAAAATCTCATTACGGTATGCTTCCGCCTGATTTTTAAGCTTCACTTCATCTTCCACCGCCTGAGTTACATCATCAAACGAGGCTTTTACCGGCTCAGGGGGTTTCGCTTCCTGCATATTCACGCGCTCTACATATAAACCGGATTTGTATTTATCCAGTATTTGCTGAATCGTTTCCTGTGTTTTCAGCGCCAGATCTTCACGACCATCACCAAACACATAGTCCATGGTACTGCGGCCAACATGCTGGCGTAATGCACTTTCAGAAACAGCAGACAGCGTCCTGCCAGGATCACGCATATTAAAGAAATAATCCTCAGCCGAGCCAACCCTGTATTGCACGGTAATTTCAATATCAATAATATTCTGATCCTGCGTTAGCATGGTGCCTTTATGCGCATACTCCTGAATCGTGCTCACATCCACCTTGAGCACTTCTTCAATCGGTGCAGGCATATGCCAGTGCAACCCCGACTCAACTGTATAAGCATGGGCACCAAAGCGTAGCACCACGCCACGTTCGGCCTCGCCTATTTTATAGGTGCCGGTTGCCAGCCACACAATAAGCCCAATCACTAATAGCACAATGAACACAGCAGAATTATCACCCGATGAAGATCCGCTGTTATTGCCACCGCCTGAGCTTCCTAGCAGACCATTGAGCTTACCCATAAATTTTTTAAACACCTCATCAAGGTCTGGTGGCCCCTGATTATCGCCACCATTACTCCCACGGTTTCCCCACGGGTCTTTGTTTTTATTACCACCCGGCTCATTCCAGGCCATTAGCGACTCCAGCTTTATCATAATATTGAAAGAATGCGGATTGTAACCCGTCTGAAACAGAAACAGAAGTCTGCGCGTTCATCCGATCCGATTTAAAATTTTGCTTTTGGGCTGTCAGGCTGCTACAGCCCACCCTGTTCAGTTTTTTACACATAATATAGAGCTCGTTTTTCATTAATTTTATGCTTTTTTTCAGGCATTAGAGTGCCTCGTATCCGCCTGCGGAGCCTGATAATCTGCAGGCAAGATCAACTGCTCTGCCACAGATTCTCGACTTGCCATCTGCATCAGGTCGCGATGTGATACATTAATCTGCAAAATAAACCGGCCTGTTTCATCAATTTCTTCGCGCTCAACCGCATTAATATCATAGAGCAGGGCACGGACTCTTGCATTTTCCGGTGCCAGGCATAACTCACCCTTCACCTGATCCTGTAAGAAATAATCAGCCAGCACCTGATGAATCAGCTCCAGCCCCTGATGATGCATTGCCGAAACCCATATCCGTTTAACATGACCCTCATCATCCCTGTCAATCCGCGGCTCAATTTCCAGCCGATCAATTTTATTCATAATCTGAATCTGCGCCACCTTATGCGCACCGATTTCACGCAACACAGTTTCCACCGCCTCCACATTATCCAGGCGCATATCATCCGCTGCATCAATAATATGGAACAGCAGGTGTGCCTGCTCTGTTTCCTGCAAAGTGGAGCGAAATGATTCAACCAGATCGTGAGGCAGGTGCCGAATAAAACCCACCGTATCCGCCAGAATAACTGAACTGCCTTCTTCGATCTGCAACTTTCGCAGTGTCGGGTCCAACGTTGCAAACAACTGATCCTGCACATACACATCGGCTTCGGTCAGTGCATTAAACAGGGTTGATTTACCGGCATTGGTGTAGCCAACAAAAGCCACTGTGGGGACTTCGGCTTTTCGCCGCGACTGTCGGCCCTGCTCTCGTTGCTTACGCACTTTTTCCAGGCGTTTGTTAATCTGCCGGATGCGTTGCCCCAGTAATCGACGGTCTGTTTCCAGCTGCGTTTCTCCCGGCCCCCTCAGGCCTATGCCGCCTTTTTGCCGCTCGAGGTGAGTCCAGCCACGAATTAAACGTGTGGACAGGTGCTTCAACTGCGCCAGTTCCACCTGCAGCTTACCTTCAAATGTGCGTGCGCGTTGTGAGAAAATATCGAGAATCAGGCCGGTACGATCAAGCACTCTGCATTGAAACAGCGCCTCCAGGTTCCTTTCCTGGGATGGGCTTAGTGCATGATTAAACAGCACCAGTTCAATCCCTTCGGCTTCAATTCTATGGGCTATTTCTTCTGCCTTGCCCTTGCCAATAAAGTATTTGGCATCAGGCACACGCCTGCGACTCGAAATAACATCGAGCACCACAGCGCCTGCCGATACAGCAAGCTCTTCAAATTCGGTTATATATTCACGCTGATGCTCTGCGTTTAAATCAAGATGTACGAGTATGGCCTGCTCGCCAGTACCGGGGCGTTCAAACAAATTAGTTCTCTAAAAAAAGCGGATGGTTAGTCTACTATACTACGAATACTTCATATAGTATGAATAAGTGCGTGTCATTATCTGGCGGCAGGCTTTAAGCTCAACCACCTGATCATTTCTGCCACTTCAGGCTACGCCGAGGGCATAATCTATTTTTAGAGATGCCGGCTATATATTGCCGCCGCCATTACTATCATCATCATCATCGTCATCATGGTTATTTGCCCAGCGCACAGGTCTGGCAGGCACTATGGTGGAAATGGCATGCTTATACACCATCTGGCTGACGGTATTTCGCAACATAACAGCAAACTGGTCGAACGATTCAACCTGACCCTGCAATTTTATCCCGTTCACGAGATAAATTGAAACAGGAACACGTTCTTTACGCAGAGCGTTCAGAAAAGGTTCTTGCAGCGATTGCCCTTTTGGCATTGTAATTCTCCCAACATTTTTGTTGTAATTATAAAACTGTAAAACTGTATTCATAAAAAAAACAGGATCTTCTACTTTTTCACTCTGGTTCCATATTGCGCCATAGCAAAGAAATTTCAAGTCCCTAAACTAAGAGAATAGTGAATTTTTAAGATTTTTCAGGATTTTATGATAAATACCCTGATCAATATCGTAAAAATTACAGTTATTCTCTTTTCTAAGCCAGGTCAGTTGTCGTTTTGCCAGCTGCCGTGTGGCAATAACACCTCTTTCTATCATCTCATCTCTGCTTATTTTTCCATCCAGGTATTCCCACACCTGCCGATAGCCAACACAACGCATTGAAGGCATCTCCAGATGCAAATCTCCCCTGGATCTTAAGTTTTCGACTTCGTTAATGAAGCCAAGTTCCAGCATATGCTGAAACCGCTCGTCGATTCTTGCATGTAACAAAGCACGATCTTCAGGAAAAAAGGCTATTTTTATAACATTCCAGGGCAACCCCTGCGGCGACTGAAGCCGCCAGAAATCAGTCAGGTTTTTACCAGAAACCTCATAAACCTCTAGCGCACGTTGAATGCGTTGCGGATCGTTTGGATGGATACGTCTGGCAGATACCGGATCGATTTCAGCCAGTCGGTTATGCATATACTGCCAGCCATGCTGCCTGGCCTGCTCATCCAGCCTGGCCCGAACACCGGCATCCGCTTCGGGCAGTTCAGACAAACCTTCCTGCAGCGCCTTATAATAAAGCATTGTGCCGCCCACCAGCAACGGCGTTTTGCCTCGCTCAAGACTCCGCTTAATTTCTCTCAGCGCATCCTCACGAAAACGGCCCACAGAATAAGCCTCCGCTGGATCAATAATATCAACCAGCTTATGAGGCGCTCGCTGCAATGTCTGCACATCCGGTTTGGCCGTACCAATATCCATGCCCCGGTAAACCAGTGCAGAATCAACGCTAATTAATTCACACCCCAGCTGCTCAACACACTCTATCGCCAGATCGGTTTTACCCGCAGCCGTAGGGCCCATCACGAAAATGATAGTGGGACAGTCGGATGGCACGTCTGTTTTAGTGTTATTTGCGGGCTGAATGATCATGGGTTTATTTTTTATAACTCAGGTCGGATATCAATGCCCGTAAGTTAATCTTTAACTCGTTGATATTGTTGAGGTTTCTTCATCGCCCCTACCTACAGTTCACTGTTCCAGTTAACTACTGTGGTATCAGTTAAGGGGACAGAGCATCCTAAAGTATCCAGAAAGCGCACCGGCCTGTCTCAGCTCAAAAAATACAGTATAAATCAGTATCTAATAAACCTGTACCGACAAGTGGAGATGCACCATAGCTACATGTTTAACAACAAATTTTAAATTAATGCAGGCATTATAATTACTGATTTTTCAAAGTATTATCGCTTCACTTACTGGCATTGGGCCGGGCGTTTTCTGTTACTGTCCCCGCATAAACCATTTATCAATAGCCTCCAGACTAAATTCAGTCCATGTAGGCCGACCATGGTTACACTGGCCGCTGCGCTCCGTTTTCTCCATATCTCGTAACAACGCATTCATCTCCGTCACCGTTAAGCGCCGATTCGCTCGCACTGAACCGTGACAGGCCATGGTGCCCAGCACCCTGTTTATTTCATCTCGAATGCGCTCAGAACTGCCATAACTGAGCAAATCAGAGAGCACATCCCGCACCAGCGTTTCTGCATCTCCTCGAGCCAGGATCACCGGCACCTGGCGTATTCGAACAGACTCTGGGCCACTGCGATCCAGCTCAAAGCCCAGCTCAGCAAACAGTTCATTCTGCGACTCTGCCAGCTCGGCCTCTTTACTGCTCAAATTCATGCTAATGGGTACCAGCAATGGCTGAGAAACCAGGCTTCCCTGATCCATCGCCTGTTTTAAACGCTCGTAGGTAATTCGTTCATGGGCGGCATGCATATCCACCACCACCATGCCCCGGGCGGTCTGGGATAAAATAAAAACACCGTGCAACTGTGCAACCGCGAAACCCAACGGCGGAATCTCTACCCCCTGCGCATCGCCCTCGCCAGCCTCAGCATCATTCTCGGCCAGGCCACTGGACAGGTTCGCATAGGCACTCATCTGTTCCTCAACCTGCAGGGCCATATTACCCTGCCTCGGCACAGAATAACTCGGTTGAGAATAGCGGGGCGAGGATGAAAAGCCACCCCTCGCAGGCTGAGCCGGTGGCTGTAGCGAAGCTTCGCTTCCAGCGGCAGGCCCGGGGGGGCTGCCGGTGGGTGAATATCCTGAAGATATCGCCGCCTGTGGCACACCATCTGACACACTAACCTCTCCCGTTTGAATGTCCATAACCTGGCCATCCGCTAATAGCGCATCTGCCGGGCGAATATCGGCCAGGGCCTTATGAATGCCCCGAAACAGAAAATCGTGTACCAGCCGACCCTCACGAAAACGCACCTCGTGTTTGGTCGGATGCGCATTCACATCAACCATCACCGGGTCCAGCTGCAAATACAGCACATAAGCCGGGTGTCGACCGTGGTACAGCACATCATGGTATGCCTGGCGCACCGCATGGGTCACCAGCTTGTCACGTATTATTCGCCCATTAACAAAAAAATACTGCATATCGGCCTGGGAGCGAGAAAAACTGGGCAGCGCAATCCAGCCATGTAGCGTTAAATTTGCCGCTTCAAAACGCATATACTGGGACTGTTCAATAAAAGGCCGTCCACAAACCTCCGCGATCCGCTGCTCCATTGAAGCCTGATCCCTGGCTGCCCGCCACTGCTTAACCACTCGCTGGTTATGGCTCAGTGTAATCTCCACCTCAAAGTGGCTCAGCGCAATTCGTTTAACCACATCTTCCAGGTGATTGAACTCAGTTTTTTCCGTACGTAAAAATTTGCGCCGCGCTGGTACATTATAAAACAGATCTCTTACCTCAAGCGTAGTCCCCGTACTGTGAGCGGCTGGAGAAATATCCGCCGACTGCTCATCCTGGCCCTGCACCCTGAAACCATCCTCCCCTTCCTGGCGAGACGTAATACTCATTCGACTGACTGAGGCAATACTGGGCAGCGCCTCACCACGAAAGCCCAGGCTGTTAATATGTTCCAGATCATCCAGGCTTTGAATCTTACTGGTTGCATGGCGAGACAGCGCCAGCGCCAGATCATCGTGATGAATCCCGCAACCGTTATCACGGATGCGAATCAGCTTAACCCCGCCCTGTTCGATATCGATCTCAATTTTCGTTGCCCCCGCATCCAGGCTGTTTTCCAGCAACTCCTTTACCACAGACGCCGGGCGCTCAACCACCTCGCCTGCGGCGATCTGGTTAATAAGCTGACTGGGCATTTGCTGAATACGGTTCGACATGGAGATATAGCAGAATCTAAAAGATGAAGTGTATCAAGGTTCTGAAAAAGTCGTTAGCTTTATTCTGGAAAAAAACAGACGAAAAAAAAGACTCGCACCTCTGCAAGCCTTTGATTTATATGGGGTGAATGATGGGACTTGAACCCACGACAGCCGGAATCACAATCCGGGGCTCTACCAACTGAGCTACACCCACCATAATTTGGTATATTGAATATGGTGCATTTTACTGAATTTGCTTCAGGTTTTCTGCCTTACCTCGGTCTGGAAGGCCGATGCTTTATTCAGACGAGCCAGCTATCTGCTCGTCCATTATGATGGTGCGCCCGGCAGGACTCGAACCTGCTACCCTCGGCTTAGAAGGCCGATGCTCTATCCAGATGAGCTACGGGCGCATGTTACTTCGATATCCGTCCTGCCCGGCAGGATTACTCAAGGCTCCTGCCTTTCGCCCTTCGGGCCATGATCGTAAAAAACACGATCATGTTCAAAATTGCTCCCGGCAATTTTAGTCGAACCTGCTACACTCGGCCTGGAAGGACGATGCTCTATCCAGATGAGCTACGGGCGCAGTTTTTATATGTTTCCAACCAGCAAGGTTCCTGCATACAGTCGTCTAAACCTTACATCTTTTAATCTGCTCGGGACACCTACAAGGCCTTTACATACAACCGTCTAAACCTTGCTTCTTTTAATCTGGTCGGGATCACCTACAAGGCCTTTACATACAGCCGTCTAAACCTTGCTTCTTTTAATCTGGTCGGGATCACCTACAAGGCCTTTACATACAGCCGTCTAAACCTTGCTTCTTTTAATCTGGTCGGGGTAGAGAGATTACAAAGTACATCCCTGTACTTTGCCCTTCGGGCCAGGGTGATAAAAAACATCACCCTGTTAAAAATGGCTCCCGGCCATTTTTTCGAACTCTAACGTTCAAATCTCTCTATTTCACCTACAAGGCCTTTACATACAGCCGTCTAAACCTTGCTTCTTTTAATCTGGTCGGGGTAGAGAGATTCGAACTCCCGACATCCTGCTCCCAAAGCAGGCGCGCTACCAGACTGCGCTATACCCCGATATTTCATACTTCAACCTCCATTATTACGAGATTTACAATTAAGCGCCTGACGATGAGCAGGCTCTGCTTGACTACACTATACCCCGACACTTCACTCTTCAACACATAAATATGTGCAACAAATGAGGAAGCGGATATTACGCATTTACACGTTCAAGGTCAACCTGTTCATGACCCAATTCATTAAATTTTATATCTTTTTTTTCACCAGATCTTGTCCATCACACCCAGGGCATGCGAAAATCAACACCTCACTTTAAATCCGGACTCAGACTTAATGCCCGCACAAATTATAAACGGTAAGCAAATCGCAGCAGATCTACACGAGAAAATCGCTAAACGTGTACAGAATAGACTCACCAAAGGCAAAAAAGCCCCCGGCCTGGCCGTAGTCCTCATCGGTGAAGACCACGCCTCTCAGATTTATGTGCGCAATAAGCGCCTGGCCTGCGAGAAAGCCGGTATTTTATCCACCGCATATGACCTGCCAGAAACAACAACTCAGCAACAACTTAATGACCTGATCGATCAACTCAATGCAAACGACAATATACACGGCATCCTCGTGCAGTTCCCCCTGCCAGATAATCTCGATGAATCAGCCGTAATCGAACGCATCCATCCCAGTAAAGATGTCGATGGCTTTCACCCCTGCAACCTGGGACGCCTGGCACAACGACAACCTGCACTTCGCCCCTGTACACCCTACGGCGTAAAACTCCTGCTCGATTCTATCGGTGAACCCTATAAAGGCCGCCATGCAGTCATTGTTGGCGCATCCAACCATGTGGGCCGCCCAGCCATGCTGGAGTTACTCCTCGCAGGTGCTACCGTTACCATCACTCATCGCTTTAGCTCAGACCTGGAAGACCATGTCAGACGCGCAGATATTCTTGTAGTCGCCGTCGGCAAACCCGGGCTGGTTAAAGGCGAATGGATAAAGAAAGGTGCCAGTGTGATTGATATTGGCATTAACCGCATGCAAGATGGCTCATTGTGCGGTGATGTCGACTTTAAATCTGCCTCAGAACACGCCGCATGGATTACCCCTGTACCCGGCGGAGTAGGCCCCATGACAGTGGCTGTTTTACTACTAAATACCCTGGATGCCGCAGACAAACTGAATTAACCAGCAGTATTAATGACTACACTCACCACCAACATTACTGCTACAATTAAAACAGCTTATCCCCCCCGCCTGTGCAACATTATGCACTTCAACCGATTAACACAGAGGCACGATTGAACAATTGTTTAATCGTGCCAGCCTGAAAACAGTAGCTGCAAAGCGAATTTTATTCATTAATGCAACCTGAACCAGAACGACTCAGAATACTTAACCATGCATGACACTCTCAGTGATACGATAATTTTACTCGCCGTTTCAGTCATTGCTGTGTCCCTGTTTCGACGAATTAAGCTGCCCGCTGTCCTGGCTTATCTGGCGGTGGGAATTTCTTTCGGCCCCCATGCCATTAACCTGATTCAAAACTCAGACACTCTGCACTTTCTTGCTGAAATCGGTATCGCATTCCTGTTATTCAGCCTCGGACTTGAATTTTCCTTAAACAAACTCATTGCCAATCGCCGAGCGGTGATTGGCCTCGGTAGCTCACAGGTTGCCCTCACTCTGCTTATTGCCGGCCTTAGCGCCTGGCTACTTGGCTCCAGCAAAGAGTCCGCATTTGTTATTGGCTGCGTACTGGCGCTTTCATCAACCGCTATTGTCATTAAACAACTGGGGGAACAACTGGAAACCGACTCAAGACATGGCCAGGCCTCCATTTCTATTTTGCTCTTTCAGGACGTTGCCGTCGTACCAATGCTGGTAATCATTCCCGTTATTGCCAGTGATAATGAGGCTTCTTTTTTACTGGAACTCTCATACAGCTTTGCTATGGGGGTGGGTGTTACGGTGATTATGCTGGCCATAGGTCGGTGGCTACTGCGCCCGCTTTTCCATGAAATAGCCTCCGCACATTCAGCAGAACTTTTTACCCTGGCCGTACTGCTGGTCGCACTGCTTTCCGCCTGGGCTACCGCGTTTGCGGGCCTGTCAATGGCTCTGGGGGCTTTTCTGGCCGGTATGATGCTCAGCGAAACAGAATTCAAACATCAAATTGAGAACGATATACGGCCTTTTCGTGATATTTTACTGGGGCTGTTCTTTATTACCGTTGGCATGTTGCTCAATCTAAACACCCTGCAACATGTGTTTATCTGGGCCATCCTGCTGGCTATCGCCGTCATTATCGCAAAAACACTGATTATTATGACCCTGAGCAAACGTATTATCCACTCAACAAATGGCGTGGCATTGCGCACAGGCGTTGTACTAAGCCAGTGCGGTGAATTTGGCTTTGCTATTATGGCTTTAGCGGTAAGTTCAAATATTATGGCCGAAACAGAAGAGCAGATACTCCTCGCCACCATTGTTATCACCATGATAGCAACCCCTTTTCTGGTGAAATACAATGGTCTACTGGCAAAAAAACTGGCGGGCGGATATTTACAGAGCCGCGAGCAAACCAAAGAACAGATCGCATCCGATGCAAACCCACTAAAGGCCCATGTCATTATCTGCGGCTTTGGCCGCATTGGCCAGAATATAGCAAAAATACTCGACTCCGAAGGCTTTAGCTACTTTGCCCTTGATTACAATGTCAAATTAATCACCAACGCATCAAAAGCAGGCTATAAAGTCGCCTTTGGAGACTCAACCCACCGAGAAATCCTCCTCGCTGCTGGCATCGAACGCGCCTCCATTCTGGTCATTTGCCATGACAATGTAGGCTCCGCAGAAAAAACCCTGCTCCAGGCAAAAGCAATCAATAAAGATGTGCCCGTGCTGGTGCGCACACAGGACGATACTTACTACACAAAACTAACCGAAGCGGGTGCCACAGAAGTAATTCCAGAAACACTGGAGTCCAGCTTAATGATGGCCTCTCATGTGCTTTCTATACTCGGCATGCCAATGGCAAAAATTGTTCGCCGTGTTCAGGAAATGCGCAATAATAAATACGCCACATTACGTGAATTTTTTCACAGTAATGAAGCCGGCGATCTTGAACTACCCGATGACCTGCGCAAACGCTTACGCACCTTTATACTTGAAGACGGTGCGTATGCCATTGGAAAAAAAATAGAGGATCTACACCTGCAAAGCAGAGGTATCACACTGCACAGAAACCGCCGTAACGATTCAAATGTCGTATCACCCAACTCCGATGCAAAACTGAAATCCGGCGATATTCTGGTGCTTTTTGGTACACCTGAAGATCTGGAGCATATTGAAGGCTTTCTGTTAAATGGTTAACCAACACTATTAAAAAACTATTTTTTTAACACCAGCGTAAGTCCATCAGCAACCGGCAGCATACTCAGATCAACTCTTTCATCACATTTGATTTTTTCATTGAGCGCCCGTATCGCATTAATATCAGTTGCAGATATCATCGCTTTCAACTCGCCACTCAACAGTTCTGGATCAACAACAGAGCCAAACAGAAAGACATTATCAATTGCCATAAGCCCGCCTGGCCTCAACAGTTTTAATGCACCTTCATAATACCCATCATAGCTGCTTTTATCCGCATCAATAAACGCAAAATCAAACGTTCCCCCTCCGCCCTCATTCAATAATTTTTCAAGCGTCTCTAATGCCGGACCAATCTTTAAATCTATCTTATCTGCAACACCGGCCTCTTTCCAGTACTTCTGCGCCATACCTGTCCAGTTTTCATTTATATCACAGGTCACCGTTATACTATCATCCGACATGGCCAGCGCTGCGCCTAACGCGCTATACCCTGTATAAGTGCCAATTTCCAGGGTCTTTTTTGCCCCCATCAGTTTCAGCAACAATGCCATAAACTGCCCCTGCTCAGGTGGGATTTGCATAATAGAACTCGAATCTCTCGCGGTTTCTTCACGTAGAGCTTTTAGCACCTCATGTTCACGCAGTGATGAGGACAGAATATACTGATACAGTGCCGCTGAAATTTGAATTTCATTTTTTTTCATTAATTACTGCCTTTTTATTGCCCGTCGCCATCAAACCTGTCGCGACTGCTGCTTTTCTATTTTTAAAACTTCTTTCGTCATATCAATTACACTGTCCGGGTTTAATGAAATAGATGAAATACCCTGTTCTACCAGCCACCGAGTAATTTCCGGAAAATCAGACGGTGCCTGACCACAGATACCCACATATTTATTCGCCACTTTACAGGCATCAATGGCCATTTTCATCATTATTTTTACCGCTTCATTTCTTTCATCAAAGCCGCTAATTAAACCCGAGTCACGATCAACCCCAAGGGTTAATTGCGTCAAATCATTGGAACCAATTGAAAAGCCATCGAAACACTTTAAAAACTCACTGGCCAGCAACGCATTCGCAGGAATTTCACACATTAGATACACCTTTAAATCCTTTTCCCCCCGCTTTAAACCAAACGCCTCTAATAACTGTAAAACACCTTTACCCTCCTCTACACTTCTCACAAAAGGAATCATAATATCCACATTTGTCAGACCTTTTTGCTCACGCACCATTTTTAATGCCCGACACTCCAGCTCGAAACAGTCTCTGAATTCTTTTGATGGATAACGATAGGCACCACGAAAACCAATCATCGGGTTTTCTTCATCTGGCTCAAACAACTCACCCCCAATTAAAGATGCGTACTCATTGGATTTAAAATCTGAGAGGCGCACAATCACCTGCCGCGGATAAAATGCAGCGCCGATCATCGCAATACCTTCCGCCAGTTTTTCTACATAAAAATCAACCGGACTTTGATAGCCCGCAATAAGTCTGCGAACTTTCTGCTTTACATCTTTGCCCAACGTATCATATTCGAGTAAGGCTCGTGGGTGAATTCGAATGCTGTTATTAATAATAAACTCAAGCCTTGCAAGGCCCACACCTTCTACCGGCAATCGCGAAGCCTCGAAAGCCAGCTCGGGGTTTGCCAGATTCAGCATCATACGCGTCTGCGGTTTTTCCAGCGAGGAGACATCCCGTTTCTCTTCACTAAATTCCAGCTGTCCGGGATAGATATACCCCGTATCACCTTCAGCACAGGAAACCGTTACCGACTGGCCGCCTTGAATCTGACTGGTCGCATTATTACACCCCACCACTGCCGGCACACCTAACTCACGGGCGATAATTGCCGCATGACAGGTACGACCACCTCGGTTAGTCACAATGGCCGAGGCTATTTTCATAACCGGTTCCCAGTCCGGATCAGTAATGTCGGTAACTAAGACATCCCCAGGCTGTAACCGATACATATCACTGGCATCTGGAATTACACAGGCCGTTCCCGTCGCAATTCGCTTGCCGACACTCTTGCCAATAACCAGCGGTTCAGGTTTGCCCTGCTGCTGTAATTTATACAACAACTGATACTGTTTGTTCTCTTCGGAGCGCACCGTTTCAGGGCGTGCCTGTAAAATAAATAACTCACCGGTTTGCCCATCCTTTGCCCATTCAATATCCATTGGCCGCATATAATGTCTTTCAATCGCCACCGCATACCGGGCCAGTGCCAGAACATCTTCGTCGTTAATACAAAAGCGTGACTGCTCATCCGCCGATACCGCAACATTATGGGTAGATAGCCCTGCGGTTGTATCATGGCTGTACACCATTTTTATCGCTTTTTCACCCAGATGGCGGCGGATAATCGGCGTGTGTTTCAGAACGCCCTCATCCGTTAATTCATTTAAGCTTGTCTTAAATACATAAAACTCATCGGGGTTTACAGCCCCCTGTACAACATTTTCACCCAGACCCCAGGCCGCATTAATTAACACAACCTGATCAAACCCTGACTCCGTATCAATGGTAAACATCACACCCGATGCACCACTATCAGCACGCACCATTTTCTGCACACCGATAGACAGCGCAACATCCATATGCGTGAAGCCCATATCCACTCGATACGATATCGCCCGATCCGTAAACAGCGACGCATATACCCGTTTGCAGGTGAGCAAAAGATTGCGTCGCCCCGAAATATTAAGATAGGTTTCCTGCTGTCCCGCAAATGAAGCACCCGGCAGGTCTTCTGCGGTGGCTGAGCTGCGAACGGCCACATCCGGATACTCGCCATACTCTTCACCGAGTTTTTCATAGGCTCTGACAATTTCAGCGCCTAGATCATCCGGCATGTCAGCATGCATAATCCAGCTACGTATTTGTCGTCCAACCTGTGCAAGAGCCTTTACATTATGCGTATCCAGCCCTTCTAGCGCACTGCGCACTTTCTCGATAAGCCTGTTATGCTGCATATAGTGAAGATAGGCCTGTGAAGACGTAGCAAAGCCATTGGGCACATTAATGCCATCAGCTGACAGATGCTGATACATTTCGCCCAGGGAGGCATTTTTACCACCGACATGATCAACATCATTGATGCCGATCTCTGAAAAAAAGCGCACATAAGCCATAGCAACCCCTTATCCTAAACCTGAATGAAGTAAACTGAGATTCGTGTTAAACAGCTCCATTAAATTAAATCACACGCCGAAATCTCTGTGCAAGCATGATATTAAGGAATTATTTAAGATATATCAAAAACGCCCCTGTTCCAGCATAATTAACGTGCAGTCTTTCACAAAGCTGATGTCATTTTGTATCAGGGCCTGCTCAAGCTTTTCACATTCAGTGCCCGGATTCAAAACAACACGAGATGGTTTGAGCGTTATAATATCATCAATTAATGGGCTAACCCGCTGAGGGCCAATATAGAGAGTAAGGGTATCTACCGGCTCGTGTATATGGCCCAGCTGATGCTTTACCACCAGCCCCTCAATATTCTCCAGCTTTGGATGCACCGGAATAACATGATAACCATACTCCTGTAACATTTTTAGCGCTTTGCAGGCATAACGATGGGGCTTATTACTCGCGCCTAACACAACAATCAGGGGATTCTGCATAGTAATTGACTCAGATTTAACTGTTCAGGTGCTCAGGCCTCACAAAATTAACCGTCTGCGCAGGTACATATTCTTTATCATAAACAAGTGTAATTTCTTTCTTTTCACCGTTCATTTTTAAACTCACCTGCTTCAGATTCGCTACACGAATGGCGAGATAAGCCATACTGGCAGAAATTAACGACTCATCATCACGCTCAATGGCCATCATCAACTGGCTGGCAACAAACTGCGCTTTCTGCTCCTGATCAGGTGCAAACACACTTCCCTGACCACTGGGAATGCTCATATCCATTTTTTCATCCATTTTATCCAGGCACTCAAGCAGCCTTGCAGGCAGTGGTTTACTACGGTCATATTCAATAACCGAATCACCATCTACTACTGCCACCAGAATACTCATAACACACGTCTCAAATTAATATAAACAGTGTGTATTTTAACATATTTTATGCTTTGAGGCTGGTACAATAGTGGTTCCCATGTGCTATTGACACCCCGCAGCTTGCTAATAACAGGGAAATACACACGGGTACCCGAAAGTGTCCCAGGTAACTGATATATCAACGTGCTTAATAAAGACCTCGCCTCCCGTCTATCGACTATACAGCGCGACTTTATTAATATACCTGTCGCACCACTCACCTGAGCACTTTCCAGATGTCTATTTCTAAATAATAAGGATAATAATTATGAGTCAGATACCCTCCGCACAACTGTTTATAGCCCCAGGCTGCCAACACTGCCCCACAATGCTAAAAAATCTCTCAGAGCTGATTGAGCAGGGCAAAATCGCCTGTCTTGAAATTATCAATATCACCGTTTCACCTGAGCGCGCAGAAGAGCTGAATATACGCACGGTTCCCTGGTTAGTGCTGGAAGGCTTTGAACTAGGTGGCCTTAGAAGCAAATCAGAACTGCTCAGCTGGATCGATAAAGCCAGCAGCATCGAAGGCCAGAGCGCCTATTTTGAAGAACTCATAACCGCCGGTAAAATCTCGGAAGTTCAGCAGATTATTGAGAAGAAACCTGAGCACATGCCAGCGCTCTTTATCATTATGGCCAGTAAAAACTCAAATCTGTCGGTGCGCATTGGTGTTAGCGCAGTCATTGAACAGCTGTCAGGCACAGAACAGCTGGCGGGCAATATCAGCACGCTAGGGCAATATTGCGAACATGAAACCGCCAGAGTACGCAACGATGCCTGCTATTACCTGGGACTAAGTCGGCATTCAGGCGCAGAAGAATATATACGCCCATTGCTGGATGATACAGACGATGATGTAAAGGAGGTCGCCAGAGAAGCCCTGAACGATATAGCCGAGTACACCGCTGAAGCACTACAGCGCGAAGGGGTTTTTAACATAACAATCTAATACTCACGTATACTGAGCATGCCCGAACCCACATGAGCTATGCTCATTTATACAGTCCCAACCAACACGTAGCAAACTGCATGAAAGCATCACTCTGGAACATCTTAAGCGCGGCCCCCCATCGATTATTTTTCTTTAGCGGTGCCGTACAACTTATTCTCCCCCTGCTCATCTGGCTAATTGAATTAACGGGCCGATACACAAGCCTCTGGCCACCGATACAAACCGTGATACCCGCCACCTGGGCACATGGCTTTGTGATGATTTACGCCATTTTCATCTTTTTTATTGCCGGCTTTTTAATGACCGTATTTCCTCGCTGGATGAATGGCGAGCCGGTTAAAAAAGAAGCCTACATTGCGGCATTTTTCTGGCTAAATGCCGGGGTGATTATTTTTGAGCTCAGTCTGTTCTACAACCTCACCTCGGTCTTCTCAGGCATTGTTATCTTTCTTTTCGGCTGGATTTACACCCTCTACATCCTTTACCAGTCCTTCAAAAGCAGCGCGGCAAAAAACAGACACTATGAGACGGTGATACTACTGGCTTTAATTTGTGGCTCAGCCGGGCTGGGCAGCTATGCCTGGTGGATTTACAGCGGCAACTGGCTGTTCCTGGAACTTTCAGGCGATATCGGTTTCTGGCTTTATTTACTCCCCACCCTGTTTAGCGTAAGCCATCGAATGCTGCCGTTTTTTAGCAAAAGCGTCATCGATGATTATACGATTTTTCAGCCTGCAATAACCCTGTGGATTTTTCTGGCTGGCTGCATAACGCATTTTTTATTACTGCAACTCCAGCTACAGGGCTGGCTATTTATCGCCGATATTCCAATGGCAGCAGTGGCTCTGCTGCACAGTGTCCGCTGGCAACTGCACCGCAGCTTTAAAGACCGCCTGCTGGCGGTGCTACATATGGCCTTCTTCTGGCTGTTTATCGGCATGGCCCTGTTCAGCATACAAAGCCTGGTACTGCTCATTAGCGGTGAGTACATCTTTGATAAAGCCCCCTTACATGCCATAAGCATT
>UOFG01000016.1_pt1 | contig 17492 bp, 14 predicted proteins | sample 1988411 | NCBI WGS metagenome assembly UOFG01 (sample SAMEA4712194, study PRJEB27164) | hydrothermal vent metagenome | biome: marine basaltic hydrothermal vent biome; feature: marine hydrothermal vent; material: mineral | place: Pacific Ocean | collected 2011-06-14/2011-07-23 | depth 1689 m
TATACGCTGCCTGCCCCTGCCACGGTTCATCACATGGTAATACGCATCTTCATATTCTATTCTTAACGGTCTTGACATTTGTAAAGTATATGGCTTTTTATATGTTAAGTCAAGATTTGACCCCTCACTTTTGCCCCTCACTTTTTTAGGCCAGCTAATAACTTTTTTATGGCAGTGTCAACTTATAAATCCGGGAGTTTAATCCATCTGGTTTATCCCCTGCTTTTATAATAACCTGCTTAATATTATCTGCAATTTTCACCCGCGAAGATGAGCGGGTAAAGGGCTGTTCATTCACATGGGGGTGATGCAGCACACGGGTAACCAGTTTTTTCCCATCCGGGCTCATCACTTCCCATAAATTAGCATAATGCTCCCATCCCGTATCCGCATGCCTGAGCTCCACTCTGAAAACACACGCTCGAGTGGCATCGCATTCTGCAACGGCAGAAACAATTTCCACCTCTGATGCACTCGACAGAGAAGAAAATAATAATGTTGTTATCGCGCTTAACGAAAATATAATATACTTCATCCAGATTATCCTGCGTTTTTTATTAAGAGAAGGCTTACTTTGCGTTATTTTACCACGCATATTAATGCGTCGGCAGGAAAGACCTCTCATTATTCAAAATCACCCACCGCAGAGATGGTTTCACGGCGTATTCTGAATGATGGGTCTCCTTTCCATCTGTATTGGTAGTATATCTAAATATCACACCCCTCGCCCACTTTTTAACCGACCACCCTGCAATATTATTACGCTGACTCCAGTCTTAAGGCTATCTCTATTAATTGCTTGTGCCCTCTGGCCCATGGCTATAGACTGGGCCTTGCAGGGCGCGATCTGGAGCATACATCTGCTGCGTTGCGAACCTTGATAATGAAACAGACCATTGTGCTACTGCCCGCGCCTTGCCGCTACATGCTTCAGGTTTTGCCTCGGGCATAATCAGTTAATAGAGATGCCCTTATGAAAAACAGGATCATTTTATCACTCTTCACCGTTCTGGCCATTTCAGCCATCATCTTCGGTTATAAGCAACTCACATCTCCCCCACCTCTATCAAAAGTGATTGCTCTGCCCCATGACTACAATCCGCTGGCGGTCATCAGGCCTTATTCAGGGCCTCACCCATCGAGGATTACTCGCCCTGCTGAAACCTTCATTTTTCCTGTAAAACCGGGAGAAACCGGCCCTGTTAAACCGCTGTTTGCCGGGCCACCTGAGTACCCATTTTTATGCCGCACCGCTGAATCGGGTTTAGGCCAGCCGTTAGTTGATAATCAACGAGGAGAAGGCATTGAAATATTTAAACTCACCTCAAATGGAGCGATAACTTCAGAGGTTATCGGCTACAGCAAAGACTGCTCTATCCCCACACGTGCATTCTATATGTATGCACGACAGAATGATGATTTTTTTTACCCTCTGAAAGAGGCCAGCAACGACATTGAGCGCATCACCGTGAATGGCCAGTTAACTGATTTTATCGTTCGAGTGGAAACGGGCACCATTAATCGGCACCCCTACATCATATATGCTTTAAAAGGCCCCAATGGAACACTGGATAAACCAGATCCCGGTAATAACTGGAACAAACGCCTGCTTTATCAGTTTAAAGGCGGTGTGGGCATCGGCAAACGACAGGGGAAACTGAATGTCAAAAAACTGCTGACGCGTCGTAAGCAGCAGTTGAAAGAAAGTTATGCCATTGCACACTCAACATCTAACCAGACCTCTAGCCACTACAATATATGGTTAGCGGAGGACACCGCACTTCGTGTCAAACAGCAGTTTACGGCCCTTTATGGCAAAGCCGACTACACAATCGGCCTTGGTGGTTCAGGCGGTGCGATACAACAATATTTGCTGGCGCAGAACAACCCCGGCATCATTGATGCCGCCCTCACCCTTTACTCATTTCCCGATATGATCTCGCAAACCACCCATGTTATGGACTGTGAACTACTGGAGTATTTTTTTGATGTAACCGATGCCAGTAATGAAAAATGGTCGAACTGGGAAAACAGGCGAATTATTGAAGGTATGAATGCAAAAAACGACCTGTTTAACAAGTATGCGCTAGTCAATATTTTTTCCGATATTTTGCATTTTAAAATGCCTGGCTTCTCAATGGGGCTGACCGAATGCGTTAACGGCTGGCGCGGGCTTACACCACTTGTGCTCAATCCAGAATTTCCTGTATTCCCTGACAGAGTAAGCAAAGAGGTTCAATCAGCAATACAGTTCACTTACTGGGATAATTTAAAGTCGTTTTATGGCACAGATGACCGTGGCTATGCCCGTATCACATGGGATAATATCGGTGTGCAGTATGGCCTGAATGCGCTCAAAAAAAACGAGATAAGCATAAAAACCTTTCTAAAGCTCAATGCAAGCATTGGTGGCTGGAAAGCGACCGAAGATATGCAGGAAGAGAACTTCTGGTTTTACACCGATCATTTTTTACCTGTCGGCTTTTCTATCTGGAGCCATCAGAACACCACCAGCCTGAGCAACACCGACCAGAATAGCGCTATGGATAATCCAGCGCCACGAAAACAGGGCGATATTGAAGCCATCAGAGCCGCCTGGCTTTCAGGTCAGATTTTCCTTGGGAAGGCCAGTATTCCTGTACTGGATTTACGCCACTACCTCGATGAACAGCTGAATATGCACCATAGCTCTGCCTCTTTTTCAACTCGCAGCCGGATGATTCGAGAACAGGGACATGCCGATAACCAGCTTATCTGGATGACACAAAAACCCCATACCCCTGTACCGGAAGCACTTTCCATACTCGATCAGTGGCTAGGCAACATCAGCAGGTTTCCTGAAAAATCACTTATTGAAAACAAACCCGCCAATGCAGTCGATAAGTGCTTTAACGCGAATGGTAGTCTCATTGCCGAAGGGAGTACTGTGTGGAATGGCGAGTGGAATAATAAAAAACCCGGTGAATGCATGGCACTCTACCCTTCATATCAAACTTCACGCATGGTCGCAGGAGACAGTATTGCAGGGGATATTTTTAAGTGTCAGCTACAGCCTGTACAGGTTGCCATAAATAAAGGCCTTTATAAGCCAATCGATATGAGCGCCCAAAAAAGCATACTTGAGAGAATTTTCCCCGAAGGTGTCTGTGACTATAGTAAACCCGATTACGCAAAACCTCATAACCTGAAATACTAAACCGAGCTTTTACAACAGCGATGTCTGTATAATTTCAAATTGCTCGAAAGAGTCTTCAAGGTTCCTTCGAAATAATTGCCGGGACCCGTTTTCCAGGCCTGCCGGTCGCTGCTCTTTTTTTAATACACTGGCGATTACATCCAGTTTAACCGTGTCGGGCGTATAATGCTCTACCAGCGCCTGCCAGGCGTTTATCTGCTTAATTCTAACCGATGGCATGGCATATGAGGTGCATTTTACAGCCTGAAAATGTAATTCAGAAAAAAAGGCACGGAGCTTTTTATTAACCTCTTCACGCACCAGCTTACAGGAAAACCAGGCAATGGCTTCCATTGCCTCCAGTAAATCATCATCAATACCGCCCTGTTTCTGTAAAAAATCCAGCCCTGGAAAATAACTAAGCTTATGTTTTTTTACCGCAGCAACCACCTGCTCGGTTAACACTTCTCCCACCACCTGTGCTGATGAAGGCAGGTGGCGCTCAGACAACTCCCGAGGCACTTTAACCTGCAACGATATATGAATTTTACTAATGTAGAGTGATGCCATGTAAACAGTTCATCTTCTTAAGGGCACCTCTATTAATAGTTTGTGCCCTCTGGCTCTGTTCCTTGCTCAGGATCAGGGCCTGTTTTTGAAAACATGCCCAACTTTATATACATGAGCCTGGTGAGAAAACGTAACGCAGAGGACATAATCAATTAATTGAGGTACCCTTAGTATTATTGTCTGTTCTTTAATCGGATCAGTTAAATGCTTTATGCGTTTTCGCATCACCGATCCGATAGTATCCGTTTGTCCAGATACGGAAACGGTATATCTCGTCAATCGTTTTGCTCATTAGTAATATCCACCAATATTTATTTTCAAATAACACCGCTATATCCCCTCCTAAATATTTACACCCAGAATCGTCTGTATTGCAAAAGAAGCGGCTGCGGTTCGATTATCTGCGCCAATTTTGGGATACATCTGTTCCAGGTGTTTATTGACTGTTCTTGGGCTCATCTGCAGAATATCCGCAATTTCCCGGTTTGTTTTTCCATGTGCCAGCCACAGTAGAACCTGCGCTTGTCGTGCGGTTATTCCCAGACGCTCTTCAAGAACAACAGGGTCGATTGCAATATTCGGCGACTGTATTTTTAGCAGATACTCATCCTCTTCTGTCTGTTTAAAGTACTTCACCGTAAGGAGTTCATTGCCCGGCTGCAAAGGCAGGGCCAGATCATGCCCAAGCGCTCCTTCCGGCAACCAGCAACGGAGCCGGTCACACAGTTTAGCAGTCTCATTTTCCTGTAGCCGATACTGATCCAAAAGAACCTGTGCCTGCGGTGTTGACCACAGAATCATGCCATTTCTGTCGATACAGAAAACATGCTGGCGCATTGTATCGAGTGTTTTCTGCGCTTCAATCAACATGCGTGCACTGGCGGTATGCTGTCGAATGCGTGCCAGCAACTCATCCGGATGTATTGGTTTTACAATATAATCACTCCCCCCCGCATCAAAGGCTTTAACGATATGTTCAACGTCACTCAAACCTGTCATGAAAATAATAGGAACCAGTGGTAATTTTTTACGAATTTCAACAGCACATTCAAATCCATCCATTACGGGCATTAGCGCATCCAGTAATATCACCGCTGGCGTAATCTGTTCCAGCACATTCAGCGCCTGCTGGCCATTCAGGGCAATTAATACGGCTATCCCAGCCTGATCCAGTGCCATATTAATCATGCCCAGTGAATCTGGTGAATCATCTACAACCAGAACGGTGGTTTTATCGCTAAATTTTTGCATTCTTTACTACTCGCCTACAGCTTAAGCTGCCTGTCAACCATACGCACAATTGCATTCAGATCACATTTATCCACCAGTATACGTAATTGTTTCACCCATTGTGCCTGCGGTGTTTTCAGCTCAAGCTGCTCGGTACATTCGAGCACACCTTTTAGATAACCGATTTTAGCAAATTCTTTTAACGAGGTGATGATCTTTATATTCAGGGCTATTTCATCTATTCGGGTATTCTCCATCGAAATATCCCCGCCAGAGGGCTTCCTGTTAACATCCTTCTCTGCGCCCTTTCCGCTTTCAGACACCACAGGGGCAGTCCAGTGCAGATCAAGGCAGCGTTGCAACTGACCCGATAATTTATTCAGGTGTACGGGTTTGCTGATATACGCCTGAAAATCGGCATTTTTCTGTGACAGGTGGGCATCAATATATGAATCTGCTGAGAGCATAATAACAGGCATATTAAATCCACGCGCACGCAGCTCTTCCAGTAACTGCCAGCCATTCATACCCGGCATGGATATATCGAGTAAAAACAGATCTATCGGTTGTTTTTTTAACATCACCAGTGCCCTTTCTGCGGATTCGGCCTGATGTATAACAAACCCCAGGGGATGTAAAAAATCATACATCAGATTCCGATGGCTTTTTTCATCATCAACGACCATTATTTGTCTGGAACGTCCAATATACCCCTGTATATCACTCTGATTATGGCTAATAACCGGTGCTTCATCCGTTGCGGGTAAAAAAAGTCTCAGACAAAATTCACTGCCACTGCCTGGCTGGCTGACAAGCTCAAGGTTACCACCCATCATTTCCACCAGCAGACGACTGATGGACAGGCCCAGGCCGGTGCCACTGACCTGTTGCGTCTGATGATTCCGCACCCGCTCAAAGGGCTCGAAAATTCTTTGCTGATCCTGCTTCTCTATACCTGTTCCCGTATCTTTTACATGTATGCTGGCCACCTGGTTGCGGTAACTGATATACAGTTCAACCCTTCCTTCGCTGGTAAACTTGATTGCATTTGATAACAGGTTCAGCAATATCTGGCGCAGACGTTTTTCATCGGTAGAAATAAACGGTGGAATTTCTGCTCTGCAGTTCATTATAAAGTCAATCCCCTTTCTTTCAGCCTGCGGGCGAAACATATCATCAAGCTGCTGAACCAGGACGCGTAAGTCAACAATGTCTCGTTGCAAATTAAGCTTGCGTGCTTCTATTTTGGAAATTTCCAGCAGACCTTCGATTACATCAGATAAGTGTTCACTGCTGCGCCTGATGACACCAGCGACTTTCTGGTTTTTTACTGCATTCAGGAAATCTGTTTCCATTAGCTGTGCATAGCCAAAAATAGTATTCAGCGGTGTTCTAAGCTCATGGCTCACTCCGGAAAGGTAGCGTGATTTGGCCAGATTAGCAGCATTGGCAGCATCACGGGCATGTGACAATTCAACTGCCGTAACTTTATGCGCATTCACTTCCTGTGCTAACAGATCAGCCTGCAGCTGAATTTCATTCAGCGCAAAACGCATGCTTTTCTGCGCCAGCACATACAGCCAGATTAATACTCCGGTTAGCAGCAAAAAAAGAAAGAATACCTGCCATAAAGTACCACTAATCAGAGACAGATCGAGCAGTGATTTATCTTTCTGTGCATAAAAAACCATACTCAGTAATCCAGCCATAATACTTGCGGTGAATATAAAAATGACAAGAAAATGCCCTGTAACTGAGTGCAGGTGCTGGTTAATAAACGCAGGCAATACACGACTGAACACCGCTGAGGTTTGTGCTGCCAGGTGCGCATCAGGTCGACACTGGTCTGCACAACGCGAATCCAGCGCACAACACAGTGAGCAGATGGGGCCACTGTAACTCGGACAATGGCTCATATCTTCATGATCAAATGCGTTTTCACAGATGCGACACTGTTGCTGTGCCTCTCCCGGGCTAATCGGCTCCTGCGGGCGTGCCAGATAAAACCGTCCATTCGTCAACCAGCCCGTCAGCGGCACCGTAACAAAGGGAATAAATAAAGACAGAAAAGCCGCCAGTGCTTCTGCAACATCACCAAACACACCCAGATTAGCCGCAATACCGGCACAGGATGCAATTATCATTGAAACAACACCCACCGGATTAATGTCATATAAATGCCCCCGCCTGAACTCAATGTAGGGCGGACTCAGACCAAGAGGTTTATTAATTACCAGGTCGGCCACTACACAGCCAATCCATGCAACAACCAGAATGGCATAGGTGATTAATATGGTTTCAAATGCCTGATAAAGCCCCAGCTCCATTAGCATAAGCGCAATAGCGACATTAAACACCAGCCAGACAACACGTCCGGGGTGGCTGTGAGTCAGACGAGAGAAAAAGTTTCCCCAGGCAATGGAACCAGCATAGGCATTGGTTACATTGATTTTCAGTTGCGAGATAATCACAAAAATACCGGCTAACCATAACGCCATATCGGGATTTGAAGCAATGTAACTGAACGCCACTGTATACATATGTGCGGGGTCACTGGCTAACTCAGCTGGCAAACCATGGCGCAGCGCAAGCACCGTAAGAAATGAACCAATAAACAGCTTTACAATACCAAACACCACCCAGCCCGGCCCGGCCCCAACGACTGCCATCCACCACTGGCTTTTTTTACATTGGTCTCCTGTAGGTAAAAAGCGCAAAAAGTCTGCCTGTTCACCATTTTGTGCAATTAACGGAAAAATAACGGCTGCCGCCGCACCGAAAAGAAGCAGATCAAAGTGCTGCACGGCTGCTGGGCCGCCACCCGCATTAACACCAGGAAAAGCCATCCAGCTAGCAAATGCAGTGGATTCGTAGACCCCGATAAATACCAGCGGTAACACCTGAAGCACCAGCCACAACGGCTGCGTCCAGGCCTGAAAACGCGATATTCGACTAATTCCATGGGTAACCAGCGGGATAATAACAACCGCGCTAATCACATAGGCCAACGACAGCGGGATATCAACCATCATATGAATAGCCATCGACATAATCGCCGCTTCAAGGGCAAAGAAAATAAAGGTAAAGGAGGCATAAATTAGCGATGAAACAGTCGAACCAATATAGCCAAAACCCGCACCCCGGGTGAGCAGGTCAATGTCCACACCATAACGCGCCGCATAATAGGAGAGCGGCAGACCAGATAAAAAAATAATACCCCCCACCACCAGAATCGCCCACATGGCATTGGTAAACCCATAATTAAGGGTGATGGCCCCGCCAATTGCTTCCAGTGCCAGAAATGAAACAATACCCAGTGCGGTATTGGCCACCGAACCTGCGGACCAGCGCCGCGCCTGTTTGGCGGTATAGCGCAAGGCGTAGTCTTCCAGGGTTTCATTCGCTACCCATTTATTGTACTCACGTCGAATAAGTAATGCGTCTTTATTCATACTAATGTGTTGCCCATGCGAAATTCAATGCCTGTAAATCAGTTACAGCGCATCGCATCAGGGTACCTTACTGTTGATTCAGATGGAATACACCTGACTTTGAAACCGACTACTCTCGTCGGTTATTGCCACTTTATAAGATTTATCACTATTTACTGAAACATCACCCACAACAGAAAACAGCTTATTAGCATACGTTGATATATTTATATACCTGGATTATTACAATGGGTATTAATAAGCTTTGATTTTTCACCTCAGAGTACACAGATAAAAGCTACAAACCAGATGGTGTAAATAATTCTGTGTAACTGCTATGAGTTAAATACAGGCTAAGAATAAAATTTCTGCTTCAGTGGCCTGCACTCCCCTCATACCTCAACTAGTTCGCCACCCCCAGGAGCAAATATAAAAATAGCAGAAAGAAACCATATCGGGTACTTACTAATAAGTCGGAAAGATAAGGATACCCGCAATTTAAAAGCGTCAGCCGCAGGGATGTGGGTGCCGAGCCTACAGAGGCGGTTTTACGGTGTATTTTGAATAACAGGATTGCCGTTCATATGTACCAGGAATAAAATCTGCTACCCTGTTAACCCCTGACACACCATACGTCATTTAACGTATCTCCCTGCGCTACTTACCGAATTTCTCACCGCACCACCAGCGTTTAAACTTGATAGCTATGAATATCAGCTCACCATACCTGTGCCTTTTTCTACAACAGGTGCCAGTTCAGGCTGAATTTTAACGGGCTGCGGCCCTGAGCAACAGGAATTTAAAGATGCAAATGAAACATGTAGTGGCTCAGTCACTTCTTCTGGGTAGCCTGCTGGCTACCAATGCCCCATCGGCTTTCGCCGCCGGAAAAATAAAAATTGATGATACCCGATGGGTCAGCTTTGGCGCAGGCATACGTACCTCGGCATCCTCAGCTAGCGACTCTGCGCCCAATGGTACCAGTCGTTCAACTAATTTCAACCTGGAAAATATCCGCCTGTATTTTGCCGGTCAGGTCACTAAAGACTTCAAGTTCTATTTTGGCACCGATAAAATGTTTGGCGAATACGGCGTACTGGATGCCATCGTACAATACGAACCCGGTGAAAAGTTTAATGTATGGATGGGCCGTATGCTCACCCCCGCAGACCGTATTGAGATGAACGGGCCTTTTTATGGCCTGAACTGGGGCCAGTACACCGTGCCGCTTTACCCCTCAGATAATGACCCCACAAATGGCGCTAATGGTGTAGCCGGTACCTTTGGGCGAGATGAGGGTATTACGGTCTGGGGAAGTTTTGATAAATTTCAGTATGCGGTAGGTATATTTGATGGTTATAGCGGAGATGCCAATCAGAAAGACTCACCTTTATATGCAACACGACTGGCTTATAATTTTTTGAGCAAGGAATCCAACCCTGGCTATTACACCAGCAGCACCTATTATGGCAAAGGTGGTGATATTCTAACATTCGCACTGTCTGCTCAGTCACAAAGTGATGGTTATGGTACAGCCGCACAGTCCGGGTCATTCAAAGGTTACGCATTTGATGGTTTTTTTGAAAAACCACTGCCCAGTAATGCAGCGATTACCATTGAAGGTGAATTTAAATCCTTTGATGTTTCCACCAGCGCTGCAAACCCGGATTTCTCCATGTTTGATGGCGATGCCTATTTTGCCAGCGCGGCCTGGCTGCTGCCAGGTGATACCGGTGCCAGCCAGTACCAGCCCTATTTTCGCTTCACTCAAAATAACCCGACTATTGGCGAAGACAGTTCGTTAACTGAGGTGGGTGTCAATTATGTTATTTCAGGGCATAACCTTAGATTAAATCTTAATTACACCAGCGGCGATGCCAGTCTCACCGGAAGCAAAGGGGCTGACAACGATGCTATTTTATTTGGTATGCAATTTCAGATATAAATCCCCAGATATAAATCTATAGTACAGGAACTTTTATTATGAACAGAAAAAGTCTAAAGAAAATCGCCCTGCTCGCAGCGATTAGCGTCACTTCAATGACCAGCTCGACACTGGCACTAGCAGCGGATACCATTAAAGTCGGCGTTTTACATTCTTTGTCTGGCACCATGGCCATTTCAGAAACCACACTGAAAGACACCCTGCTAATGCTGATAGATGAGCAGAATAAAAAAGGCGGCGTGTTGGGTAAAAAGCTTGAAGCCGTTGTTGTTGACCCGGCATCTAACTGGCCTTTATTTGCGGAAAAAGCACGTGAGCTTATCAGCAAAAATAAAACCGATGTCGTGTTTGGTTGCTGGACTTCGGTATCGCGAAAATCAGTGTTACCCGTGTTTGAAGAGCTTAACAGCATTTTATTTTATCCCGTGCAATATGAAGGTGAAGAGTCATCTAAAAATGTATTTTATACCGGTGCCGCACCCAACCAGCAGGCAGTGCCTGCGGTGGATTACCTGATGAATGAAATTGGCGTTAAACGCTGGGTACTGGCAGGTACCGATTATGTTTATCCGCGCACTACCAATAAAATACTCAGGGCTTATTTAGAATCTAAAGGTGTAAAAGATAAGGACATTATGATCAACTACACCCCCTTTGGTCATTCAGACTGGCAATCTATTGTTTCAGATATTAAAAAATTCGGTAGCAGTGGCAAAAAAACCGCCGTGGTGTCTACCATTAATGGTGATGCAAATGTGCCTTTCTACAAGGAACTGGGTAACCAGGGTATTTCCGCCGAAGATATTCCGGTGGTGGCTTTCTCGGTAGGAGAAGAAGAACTTTCAGGTCTGGACACCAAACCACTGGTTGGGCATCTGGCCGCCTGGAATTACTTTATGAGTGTTGAGTCGGATGAAAATGAAGCATTTATCAGTCAGTGGCTTACGTTTATTAAAGATAAAAAACGCGTGACTAACGACCCAATGGAAGCACATTATATCGGCTTTAATATGTGGATAAAAGCGGTTGAAAAAGCAGGCACAACTGATCCGAAAAAAGTTCAGGATGCATTAATTGGCATTACGGTACCCAACCTGAGCGGCGGATACTCGGCCATGATGCCCAACCACCACATTACCAAACCCGTGTTAATTGGCGAGATTCAGAAAAACGGTCAGTTTGATATTGTCTGGGAGACTTCGGGTCTGGTCGCCGGTGATGCCTGGTCGGACTATCTACCTGGCTCACGCAATCTGATTGCAGACTGGCGAGCACCTTTGTCCTGCGGCAATTACAATGTAAAAACAAAAAAATGCAGTGGTCAGAACTAAAAAATAGCCCTGAAATAAAAATAGCGTCTCTGAACGTGTGGTCACCCAAACAGTTTTATCTGTTTTGAGTTTTGAGGTACCACCTGCACTGTAAGAAAACATAGTTGCAGTGCAGGTGGTACTTCCCTGTTTTATTCTGCTATTTTTTGCCCTGATATTTTTATTTGTGAGATTTGTGCATGATTCAGTATGCGACAACCGTTAATTTTAAAAAAATAATAAACACACTGCTGTGTTTTTTTATATTGTTCTGCGCTTCCAGAACACTGTTCGCTGAAAAAATGTTGTCGGAAAAAGTACCGCTGGAGAAAATCCCGCTGGAAATCGCCCCGGAAGAAATTTCATCTGAACAAACATCACTGAAAGAAGCATGGAAAACGCTGAGTTCAAAAAATTACACCCGCAAAGCCCACGCTATTGAGCGTATTGTTGAAGAAAACCCCGCACAGGCCTATACCGCCCTTAACGCCCTGCTGAATGGCGAACTGTATTACGCCAAAGCGGATAAACAGCTTTATCTTATGCAGGAAACTGGTGAGCACTACACATTTACCCCCCTGTTTAATGGCGAGCCTGTCACTCAGGAACGCAAACGAGGCTTTAAAAAAGCCCGCGTCAATAACCGCCTGCGCAGCCAGATCCGCCAGGCACTTGCAATCATGCAGCTTAAAAGCGATGATGCGGACATTCGCCTGACCGCACTACAGGAACTGCTGAAAAACCCACAGCTGGAAACAGCACAAAACATCAAAGAACTGTTACATAACGAAAACGATGCCCGCGTTTTAGCTACACTGCGCACACTGTTAGCCATCACAGCACTTGAATATGGCGATAAAGCCGCCCAGAAAGAGGCTATTAAAATTCTGGCAGGCAGCCTGAATAATTCTGCCATGAATGCCTTAACCCATTACCAGACCTCAGACAAAACACTTGAAAACAGTGCACAGGTGGCCATTGATCATATCAATGAAAAACGTGACATGTACGCCCACGCCGAAACGGTTTTCTTTGGTCTGAGCCTGGGCTCGGTGCTGGCACTTTCCGCCATTGGCCTGGCCATTACCTTTGGCGTAATGGGTGTTATTAATATGGCCCACGGCGAACTAATGATGATCGGGGCCTACACCACCTATGTTATTCAACTCCTCATGCCGGAGCAAATCGCGCTGTCCATTATTGTCGCCATTCCCTGCGCATTTATGATTTCAGGCCTGGCGGGTATTGCCATAGAACGCAGTGTTATTCGCCACCTCTACGGACGACCGCTGGAAACACTGCTGGCCACTTTCGGGGTCAGCCTTATTTTGCAACAAACGGTGCGCTCGATTTTTTCTCCCCTGAATCGCAGTGTTGAAACACCGCAGTGGATGTCCGGTGCATGGCAAATTAATGATGTGCTGGCGCTGACCTGGAACCGTTTCTACATTATTTTTTTCTGCCTGATGGTGTTTATTTCACTGATTCTGGTGATGAAAAAAACCCCACTGGGTTTACAGGTGCGCGCCGTCTCGCAAAATCGCACCATGGCACGCGCCATGGGTGTACGTTCCGAATGGGTCGATGCACTGACCTTTGGCCTGGGTTCTGGTATTGCAGGGCTTGCGGGTGTCGCACTCAGCCTGTTAACCAATGTCGGGCCCAATTTAGGCCAGGCCTATATTATCGACTCTTTTATGGTCGTGGTATTTGGTGGCGTGGGTAATTTATGGGGCACACTGGTGGCCGGCATGGGCCTTGGAATCATTAACAAAATACTTGAACCCTGGGCAGGTGCGGTGCTATCAAAAATACTGTTACTGATCTTTATTATTCTGTTTATTCAGAAACGCCCCAGAGGCCTGTTTCCTCAACGTGGCCGTGCCGCAGAAGATTAGCCCGAGAATTAATCCGCCATGTATATACTCAATACACTTAAAAATGACCGCCCCGGACGCTGGCTTCTAAGCATTCTACTGGTGGTGAGCATTATTGTTCCTGTGCTCAATTTGCTGGTACCAGAGAGCAGCCTGTTTCATATTTCAACCTACACGGTCACCCTGCTGGGAAAATACCTCAGCTACGCCCTGCTGGCACTGGCTGCCGATCTGGTGTGGGGGTATCTGGGCATTCTCAGTCTCGGGCACGGCGCTTTTTTTGCACTGGGCGGCTACGCAATGGGCATGTATCTGATGCGACAGATTGGCGACCGGGGTGTGTACGGCGATCCGGTTTTACCTGATTTCATGGTGTTTCTAAACTGGCATGAACTGCCCTGGTTCTGGCATGGATTTGATCACTTCTGGTTTGCCGCCATCATGATTGTGCTGGTACCTGGCCTGCTGGCCTATATTGTCGGTTATCTAACCTTCCGCTCCCGCGTGAGTGGTGTGTATTTATCCATTATTACCCAGGCCATGACCTATGCACTGATGCTGGCTTTTTTCCGCAATGAAATGGGCTTTGGCGGCAACAATGGCCTAACGGACTTTAAGGATATCCTGGGGTTTAATCTGCGCGAGGACAGCACCCGAATTGCATTGTTTCTGGCCTCCGCAGCATCCCTTGCGATTGCTTATGTGCTGAGCCGCGTTATTGTCAGCTCCCGTCTGGGACTGGCCTGTATTGCCATTCGTGATGCAGAAAACCGTAGCCGCTTTATTGGCTACCGAGTGGAGAATATAAAACTGTGGGTTTTCGTTTTCTCTGCGGTACTGGCAGGCATCGCCGGCGCACTCTATGTGCCCCAGGTCGGCATCATTAACCCTGGAGAGTTCTCACCACTGAATTCAATCGAGCTGATTATCTGGGTTGCCATCGGCGGCAGAAACACCCTGTATGGTGCAATTGCCGGCGCATTACTGGTAAACTATTCAAAAACTTATTTTACTGCAGCCCTGCCTGAAGTATGGCTGTATGCACTGGGAGCACTTTTTGTACTGGTCACCCTTTATCTGCCCAGGGGTATTGTTGGCATTCGTCGCCTGAGAGGTGCAAGCGCATGAAACCCATACAGACTCTACGCGAGTTTTCACGACGCGACCGAGTATTTGAGTTTCTGATTCAGGCCCAGCCACCCGCGCTTGATCTAAGCCATAATATGATTCTGTATCTGGAGGGACTAAATAAAAGCTTTGACGGTTTCAAAGCCATTAACGACCTTAATCTGTATATTGAAGTCGGTGAACTGCGTTGTATTATCGGCCCTAATGGTGCAGGCAAATCTACCATGATGGATATTATTACCGGAAAAACCCGCGCAGACTCCGGTCAGGCCTGGTTTGGCCAGCGCCTTAACCTGCTGGAGATGGACGAGCCTGAAATTGCCGAAGCGGGTATCGGGCGCAAGTTTCAGAAACCCAGCGTGTTTGAAAATCTCCAGGTTATGCAGAATCTGGAACTGGCCATGCTACAGGACAAGCGCGTATGGCCTCTGTTAGTTGCACGGCTCAACGGGGAGCAACGCGACCTGATTGATGAGGTACTGAATATTATCGGCCTGACCGAACAGGCAAAAAGCCCCGCCGAAAAATTATCTCATGGACAGAAACAATGGCTGGAAATCGGTATGCTGCTGATGCAGAAGCCCGCACTGCTGCTGGTTGATGAACCGGTTGCGGGCATGACCCACCAGGAAATGGAACGCACCGCCGAGCTACTCACCTCGTTAGCCGGAAAACACTCGGTGATTGTCGTTGAACACGATATGGACTTTGTGCGCTCTATTGCGAAAAAAGTCACCGTGCTACACCAGGGCAGTGTACTGGCCGAGGGCAGTATGCAACAGGTTCAGGATGATCCACGGGTGATCGAAGTGTATCTGGGAGAATAAAACCATTGAATAATATGCTAAGCATCCACGGCCTTAACCAGTTTTACGGGCAGAGTCACACCCTGTGGGATATTGATCTTGAGGTGCCTGAGGGCAAATGCACCTGCTTAATGGGGCGTAACGGTGTGGGTAAAACCACCCTGCTCAACTGCATTATGGGGGCTCTGGCAGTATCCGGCGGTGAAATAAATTACCGTGAACTGGCGCTGCATAAACTGGCGATGGAGCACAGAGCACGAGCGGGTATCGGGTATGTCCCTCAGGGGCGGCAAATTTTTCCGCTACTGACGGTTGAAGAAAATCTACAAATCGGCCTGCCCGCACGTGCCGATCATTCACGCCATATCCCGGATTTTATTTATGAGCTGTTCCCGGTGTTAAAGGACATGCTGCAACGTCGGGGGGGCGACCTGTCAGGCGGCCAGCAACAGCAACTGGCCATTGGCCGTGCGCTGGTTATCGACCCGAAGCTGCTGATTCTGGATGAACCCACAGAAGGCATTCAACCCAATATTGTTGCCGAAATTGCAGATGTCATTCGCCGGTTAAATCATGAAATCGGCATGACGGTACTGCTGGTTGAACAAAAACTGCCGTTTGTGAAAAAAGTCGCCGACCAGTTCTGTATACTCGACCGGGGCCGCAGGGTGGCCGATGGGCCGGTAGCAGAACTTTCCACATCACTGATCAGGGAATACCTCACCGTATGAGCCCTGCCCCTCACCTCGACCATAATCATGCTCTGGAAAATGGCTGGCAGGCGCACCTGCAACTGACATTACAAACCGTTCATTGCGCTACGGGCCATGCCCGTACTGTATTAGGACGCTGCCGCCATCTGGGCCCATTACGGATACAACGCCCCTTTTACCCCGAGGGCGACCTGGCCCATGTGTATATTCTGCACCCACCCGGTGGTGTGGTCGGCGGCGACCAGTTGCGCATAGACGTAGACGTTAAACCCAAGGCTCAGGCATTATGTACAACCCCTGGTTGCGGTAAATTCTATCTGAGCGCAGCCCCCCTGGCTCTGTTTGATCAGCACCTGCGGGTTAGATCAGGTGCCAGTCTGGAATGGCTGCCCCAGGAAAATATTCTATTTGCCGGTGCTCGATTGCAGGCGCGCACCTGTATAACAGTGGAGGATAACGGCATATTTATTGGCTGGGATATTAACTGCCTGGGCCGACCTGGCAGCCATGAACGCTTTGAGCAGGGTACATTTCATTCTCGACTGATGTTCTACCACAATGAAAAGCTGATACTGGTAGAAAACCAGCGCGTATTCAGCCCGCAGATGCTGGATAGCGCAGCGGGCTTGCGTGGCAACCCCATGCAGGCGACATTGCTCGCCTTTCCCTGTGAACAGCACCACCTTGAACACGCCCGCAGCCAGCTGACTATGACTACACCAGATGCGGCAAAACTTTCCGCACTCACCCTGGTGGATGGTGTGCTGGTAATGCGCGTGCTCGGCAATAATGGCGAAAAATTAAAACGACAGTTGTTCAATGTCTGGAAAACACTGCGTCCCCTGTTACTTGAACGCGATGCGCTAGCACCTCGAATCTGGGCAACCTGAAGGCTATATTTATGAACCTCACTCCCCATGAAAAAGACAAACTCCTGATCTTTACCGCCGCATTGCTTGCCGAGCGCAGGCTTGCTCGTGGTGTCAGGCTCAATTACCCGGAAGCCATGGCCTATATCAGTGCGGCGATTATGGAAGGTGCACGCGATGGCAAAACTGTGGCCGAGCTAATGGATGAAAGCCGACATATTTTAAGCGCCGAGCAGGTTATGGAGGGCATTGCAGACATGATTCAGGAGGTTCAGGTTGAGGCCACCTTTCCTGATGGCACGAAACTGGTGACGGTACACCAGCCCATAACCTGAGACATATACCCTGAATGAGGAGAATCACAATGATACCTGGTGAAATGAAAATATGTAGCGGTGAGATCAGCATTAATCCTGGGCGTGAAACGCACTGTATTAA
>UOFG01000235.1_pt1 | contig 17385 bp, 13 predicted proteins | sample 1988411 | NCBI WGS metagenome assembly UOFG01 (sample SAMEA4712194, study PRJEB27164) | hydrothermal vent metagenome | biome: marine basaltic hydrothermal vent biome; feature: marine hydrothermal vent; material: mineral | place: Pacific Ocean | collected 2011-06-14/2011-07-23 | depth 1689 m
TTATAGACTGTTCCTTAAGAATTTTTGATTTTTTTTCAATTGTTTGCTTAATTTTTTTTCTGGATTTATCTTCAAGTATCAAATCAAGTTTTTTATGCAATTCCTGTACCGAACAGGTCACATCCAATAAGCCTTCAGAAAAACCATAGTCATCGAAAAGCACCTGATATTTATGACTCCAACCCGTTGCTAATGCCGGGACTCCCTGGCACAATGCGCTGACTAAACCATGATAACGGCTACCAACTGTCCCTTCGCACAAACTTAAAATACCTTTAATTTTAAGAGCATCTGATTCTTGTAAAACTGGGATATTTACACCTGGTAAGGCATTGATACATTCAGCTAATTCCATATCTTTCTCACCCTCATGAACTAGCATAAAGGGCTTAGCGTTTTTTTCAATCAGGTACCTGGCGCAATTAGCCATAAACGAGATATAAGCTTCACCCTGTTTTTTACCCGTTTTATCAATCATTCGACAATTTGGAACCAGACAAAAACGATATTGAGCCATATCAAATGTTAAGGGTAAGACACCTTCAATCAAATTGGTAAAATCCGGTGCGATTTTCACATTGTCACACTCTCCAACAACATCTATTAAATAGTCATACGATATTTTTTCCCTAGCAAATACCAATTCAGTATTTTCAACCATTATTTTTATAGCCTTCCTGATTTTGGGCTGCTTAAATGGCCCGAAAGCCTGTGGGAGTAAAATAATTTTAGCTCCTTTTTTTTTCATCCTTTGACAGGTATCAGAAAGCTCTAGCGCAGCCCTCTCACCCTGTTGATCACTGTATGAAAATCCTGCAGCATCAAGCACAACACTGATTTCTTTATCTAAAACAATTCCAAGTCTTTTTCTAATAACTTCAGGTACAAAATACACCAATCGTCCTAATTGCACTCCCATTCTAAACATACTGATTTTTTGATACAAACCTAATAATGCTCTTTTTTCATATGGAGCCGTTCTGTTAGTTTCCATAACATATTTGGCACATGGGTATTTTTTCTTTATTTTATCAAGGGTAGCATACAGCATTAGCTCTGCACCTTTATTTAAAAAACCTGTTTTTCTAATTTCAATAAACATAATAGCCCTTAAAAACGCTTAGATCTTTTTTAACATTAGTTTAGAGTTTTTTTTCTGAGAATATGGTATTCCACCATTGCTTTCTGCATATCCTACGGCGAGTAACATGATAACTCTTTCAAAATATTTAATGCCTAATATTTTCCGTATTTTTTTTTCTTTTGACTCAATATCAGGCCAATTAATAGAACAGCTCGACAGGCCCAGAGTTTCTAGTGCCAGCATAAGCTGCATTGCTGCCAAAGAAGCATCTATGTATATTATATGCCTGTCACTTTCAGATGAGTAAAAAGAAAGGTCTCCAACAACTGCAATTATGCAGGGGATATTTTCAGCCCAACCAGCAGTACCTCCAGCACATTTTGCAACATTAATTGCTGACTCTCCTGAGGAGGTTACATAGAACGAATATGGCTGACGATTACAGGCAGAAGGTGCTAATACAGCAATATCCACTGCTTTTTCTATCAGGTGAACGGGCACTTCTTTTTCCTGGTACCATCGTACAGAGCGTCTCTTAATAAACAGACCATGTAAATCTCCGTAACTCACATTTATAGTACCAAGTGATTTATGCTCATAAGGTATATAATTTTTATCTGTTGACTCCGGTACTGAAGAAGCACTTTTATAAATAACTCTAGCTTTTTTAATTATTTTTGTATCCTTAATAACAGAAAAATATTTTTCCAGTACATCTCTGGACCACTTCATTTCTTCGTTATCAAGCACTCCTGATTCACACGCCAAAAAATAAGCTCTTACAGTCTCAATAATATAATCTTCAGCAAACGTATCACGCCGAGGACGCATAATTAAAGCTTTTTCAATACGATGTATATTTCTTCGCATTAAAACAGATGATTCCCCTGTTACTTTTAAATTTTTTCTATATGCTCTACGTCCAGTTAGTACAGCTTTATGCTCACGTCCAAATTTCCAGTTAAATAAGAAATAATATAGAGAGGCAAGCCCTTTCCCTGACAAAAATAACAAAGAAAAGTACTCATTAGATAAGAGTATCACTTTAATCAAAATTTGTTTTAGCCAATTCGGCAATATTTTTTTTATCCAGTTCATGTTATTTACCAAATATCTATTTATCTATTATTTATGTAACTTTTAAACATTACGTACCTAAAAGGAGATAACATAGCGAAAGTCATCATCCAGAACACTGGGCGTGTTTTGGCAGAAAACAGTAATGCTACATATGACGCAGCGGCATAAGAAAGAATCGTTGCATAAGCCGCACCTAATCCTCCATACTCTGGTATTAACACCAGATTCAAAATGATATTTGTAACGGCTCCCATACCCTGGGTAATCAGAGAAAAAACAAGCACATTTTCAATTAGTATCCACTTACTAAATACAGTTCGCATAAATATAAACACTGCGGCCCAAATATGAACAGTCAGAATATTTGCAGATTCAATATAAGACGCCCCAAACACCTGCTCGATAAGAATTTCAGAGAAAAAAGTAACTAGTACAGCCACACAAATCGCTAAAATGAAAAGCAAATCAAATAGTTGTTGCAATCTTTTTTTATAAGTAAGCGGGTTGGTTTTTTTCAATTGTATAAGCTTTGGAAATACAGAAGCAACAATAGCCGCCGGGAAAAAATACCATGCTTCAGATAATGTTGCTGCTACAGCATAGATACCCACCTCTTCATCGCCTTTTAGCCACATTAACATCACCTGATCAACTTTCAGGTAAATCACAGCAAATATCGTTCCTAAAAAAACCAACCACCCCTGAGACAACAGTTCCCTCGCACGAATAAAGGATACCTTCCAGTTACTTATTCTTTCTCTTGATTTAAAGCAATAAAAAAGCACCAGACACAGTGCGCTCATCAGAGCCTGTAATGCATGGGCTAAAGCAATATATATAAGACCTGAACCTAAAAATATTAATCCTATTTTAGCACTCGCACTTAAAACAATAGCGACGGACCTTGAAATCGCGGTATATTTGGCTTCCAGGCGAGACTGGTACAAAAAATCAATAACATCAAACGCCTGAAACAGGACCATAGTCGCCAGGACAAGTAAGACCCAAAAAGCCTGACCCTGCTGCCCTTCGATTAAATATGCATACATTATCAGTAAAAAAAACCCCGTAAGATACCCCAGTCCTTTTAACATAAAGCTTGTGCCCATTATCTCTTCTTTCGCATCTGGATACTTAACCAGCTCCCTTATGACTAATCCACTTAAGCCAGCATGACCAGGAATTGCAAGAATTGCTACTAGAGAAATAGCATAGGCTAGTACCCCATATCGCTCAGGCCCTAAATAACGAGCTAGAAAAACCGTAACCAAAAGCGTTATCCCCATGGTCAATATTTTTTCAAATATTATCCATGATGCATTTGAAAGATACTTACTAAATCTATGATAAACTTTATTCAATACCATTTTTAAATTTGAATTTAAAAATACAAGCAAAGTAAAGCAATAAATTCGTTTTCAAAAACACTAAAAAATTAAAAAACACATTAAAAACTTCACGACTAAGCCCGTATCACAAACCCCCAACAAATCGATTAAAAGTACAATTTATTATTCTGAAAACTTAACATGAAAACACATGATTCAAAGACGCTGAAGCTTATGAACAACAAATACTAAATAGCAGCTACTATCCTTACAAAACAGTGATAATAAGATCACTGCTTCAGGCATCAAACATTCTACGCCGATTTGAGTTTCATCATATACTTTTTTATTTCCTCAATAACTCCATCCATTGATGTTTTTTCAGGATCATACCCAAACTGCCTGGCTGCATGGTTGACTGAATAATAATTTATTTTATGCCCTGTAGCATTTGTTATTTCCAAAGAATCCGGGAACGCATAACGAAAATGAAAGTTACGTTCAATTTCACTTAAAAGATCAAATTTTTTAACCGATTTTTTTGTATAACAATCAACTGGCATATTTTTTGACTTTGCTTTCATTATAGCCTGAATTAAATTAAAAAAATCTGATGGCGTAATAAAATCTCTCACAATATTTTCTTTACTGGTTCTAAAAATTTTATTTCTTTGCAACGCATGAACAAGCTCAGTGATAAAAAAATTAGCTCCCATATACTGTGTGTGGCTAAAATAATTAAACACCCTTATATCTATAATTGCATATTCAGGCAACGCCCTGTGCCGAGCTTCAGCATAAATTTTAGCCATCGCATACCAATCTGTTTTAGACATATTATTTACATCTATTTTTGCTAACGTTTTATCCGTAACCGGTTTTTCAAAACTACCACCATACACTGCTCCACTGCTTAAAAACAGGTACTTACATTCGGGCTGAAATTTTAAATATTTCAGCACCATCATGTCATATTTATACGTGATATCAAAAATAGCATTTCCAGCCTTATTTGCTCGACCAGGATCCCCTATTCCAATAAAATTTATAATGACGTCATAACTATCATTCACTTCAAAATACGAGTAATGGCTCACTTTGTATGCCTTTTCCATCTCAATACTATTTAACCAGTTATAAACCGGAACTGGATCACGTGCAAACAAAATACATTCATAGTTTGTATACATGGCTAATGACACAATTAAATCCTTAGCTATTTGGCTCGTTGCACCAAAGATTGCAATATTCACTTTGCACCTGGGCTACAATGAAACAGCAGGACTTTGTTCATCAATCGAATTTCCAAATTCGAGCCGAGGGCGACACTCTCTTGCATCAGGCATAAGAACTTCTAATAAAAAAGGTTTGGGATTACTTTTAAATTTTTCAATTATCTCTGTAAATTTTGATAAATCATCAATAGCTACAGATTCAAGATTATAGGCTTCGCCTATTTCCTTAAATTTCGATGAGTAACCTTGCCAGTAAGTAGAGGTGTTGCGTCCATCAAAATACATTTCCTGAAATCCTCTAACCATACCCAGGGATGAGTTATTTAATACAATAACCAGTATCGGGAGCTGTTCTCTTGCGATTATATCTAATTCCTGGATATTAAGCTGAGCCCCCCCATCACCAACAATTACAACAACCATTTCAGTTGTGACACAATAGACACCTATTGAGGTAGGTATAGCAAACCCCATTGTGCCTAATCCTCCTGAATAATGCGCAGCCTGTTTTTCTGTTAATCGCAGTGTATGGGCCGCCCACATTTGATTATTTCCGACATCAACAACATATTGCATTTTTTCATGATTAAATAATTTATTTAATGAACTAAATAACTGAAAAGGGCTAATAACCCAATCTGAATACTCATCAACACATGTACTCATAAAATGCGTTTTTAAACACTCACCCCAAATCGCAATATCTTTTTTGAAAGTCACCTTAGAATTCAAAAAACATTTAAAAAATAGCTCACTGCTCGCATGTATCACATTATCACAAATAACTCTGTTATTAAGCTGGCTTTTATCTACATCTATTTGAATAACCCTGGCTTTATTCGCAAATTCATCTGTATTTACTCCTGTTTGGCGAATATCCATTCTACTACCCACAACAATCAGCAAACCGCAATTTTGAATAGCATAGTTCGCTGTTCGTGTACCATAAGCACCTATTAATCCATAGTAATTTTTACTAGACGTTGTTTTTTCACTGCCTTTTAAACTACTAACATAAGGTATGTTATTGACTATCAGATATTTTAACCATTTTTTAAAAGATTTAGAATTAACAGCCCCACCCCCAATCAAAAAAAGCGGTTTTTCAGCAACTTCTAGCTCTTCCATTACACTCTGAAAAGTATCGTAAGGCAGACATTCATTATTCTTTTTTACTATAAAATCATCAAGATATCTTAATTCTTTTTCATTCAACTCCTTTCTTTGCAAGTCCATGGGTATATCCAGTAATACCGGACCCGGCCTTCCTTCAATGGCTATATCAATCGCTTTTTGCAGACATGGGATAATTTCTTCAATGGTTTGAATTTTACAGGCATATTTAGTTACACTATCAACTATCGTTACAATATCAAGCTCCTGAAAACCCTGCTGTCGAACTGCAGCGCCATTTTTTTGCTCATATGTGTTCACCTGACCTGTAAGAAACAAACAAGGATGACTATCTAACCAGCAATCTGTTATTCCTGTTATTAAATTTGTAGCACCGGGCCCACTTGTACCCAGGGCTAGCCCCATCCCATGATGATTAGAGGCTCGTGACACCCCCCCAGCGGCAAAGGCTGCACCTTGCTCGTGATGCATAGAAATCAGCCGCGTTTCGCCTAACTGATTAATACTATCAACAAGATGGGCAATCATTCCTCCAATCAGCTCAAATCCAAATTTAATATTGTTTGCAGCCAATACTTTTGCTATTGCATCTGACGCTTTTATCATCATTTAAAAACCAGTTCCAAAAAATTCTTCTAGTTTTTTAATTATGAAATTCAGCTGTTCTTTTTTTAATGCCGGATGCACACCCAACCAGAAAGTCTGGTTCATAGTAATATCAGTATTTTTTAATTCGCCGCTTACACGGTACTCAACATTAGAAAAATAAGGCTGTTTCACAAGGTTTCCAGAAAACAGCAATCGGCTACCAATTTTATTTTGATCCAGATACTTAATCAAATCAATCCTGTCGATACCTGAGCTTTCTTTTACTGTAACAGGAAAGCCAAACCATGATGGTACAGAGTTTTCAGTGGGCTCAGTTAAATCAATATGATTTTTTAACGATACCAACTGATTTTTTAAATACTCGAAATTTTCATTCCGTTTTTCAATAAATTCTGGTAATCGTTTTAACTGTGCCAAACCACAGGCTGCCTGCATATCACTAATTTTAAGGTTATAACCCAAATGAGAGTATGTATATTTATGATCGTAACCCTGAGGCAGGTCCCCTAACTGCTGGTCAAACCGTTTTCCACAGGTATTATCGCAGCCTGGTTTGCAGTAGCAATCTCTGCCCCAGTCCCTAAATGATTCTGCAATAGTAATTAATTGCGAATTATTCGTGAATACAGCACCGCCCTCACCCATTGTTATATGATGAGCAGGGTAAAAGCTACAGGTTGCAATATCACCAAATGTCCCAACATGCTGCCCTTCATACCTGGCACCTAAAGCATCGCAACAATCTTCAATTAACCAGAGATTATATTTTTCACATAATTTTTTAACTTTTTCCAAATTAAATGGATTACCGAGGGTATGTGCCAGCATAATTACTTTAGTTTTAGGCGTAATAGCTGCCTCAATCAAGTCTGCATTCACATTATGTGTTTTCAAATCAACATCAATAAACACAGGAATAGCGCCGAACTGAACAATCGGATTTACAGTTGTAGGAAAACCTGCCGCAACGCCTATTACTTCATCACCTTTTTTTACGGCTCTATCGCCTAACTTTGGAGAGGTCAAAACACTAAAAGCTACCAGATTAGCAGAGGAGCCTGAGTTCACAGTAATAAGGTGCTTAACACCAATAAACTCTGCTAGCTCTTTTTCAAATAAGTCATTAAAACGCCCAGTTGTTAACCACCCATCCAACGAAGCTTCTACCATATATTGAAGTTCTGTTTCACCAATCACTTTTCCTGATGGGGGGACAACACTTTTACCGGGTATAAATGCTTGCTCGGCATATTGCAGTGTCGCATATTGGCCAACAAGCGTTGATATTTCTTTTCTTATTGAATCAGTTGTTTGCATTACGCATATCTCTCATATACTCACCTATCTCTGTGAGACAAATTTTCTGTACATCTTCTTTGTTTAACCAGGCCAGCTGCCATGATATTATTTTTTCTAATGTTCGATCCAGATGCCATGTAGGCTGCCAGCTTAACCTGGATTTTGCCTTTGATATATCTAGCTTTAAAAAACCCGCCTCATGCGGTTGAGACTTCTGGTCTAACGCCCAGTTAGCATCCGGCCATTTTTTGACCATTGTATTAAGAATCCAGTCTACCGGCTTTACATCAATATCTTCTGGACCAAAATTCCAGCCTTCAGAATATTCTCCGGGAGCATTATATAGTTTTTGAGCCAGATTCAGGTATCCTGACAAGGGTTCCAGAACATGCTGCCACGGCCTTATAGCTTTGGGATTACGAATTATAACGGCTGCATTTTTTTCAAACGCCCTTAAAATATCGGGTATTAATCGATCATCAGCCCAATCGCCTCCACCTATCACATTACCGGCACGCACTGTTGCAATACCCACACCTTTCTCCTGCATAAAAGACCGGCGGTACGCAGATGTAACCAGTTCCGCGCATCCCTTGCTACTACTATAGGGGTCGTGCCCCCCCATAGGTTCATTTTCACGATATCCCCAGTCCCACTCTTTATTTTCATAGCACTTATCAGTGGTAACACTTATAATTGACTTCAATTTCGAACACTGTCTGGCCGCTTGCAGAACATTTACCGTGCCCATTACATTGGTTTCATAGGTTTCTACTGGCTCAACATAGGATAACCGCACAAGTGGTTGAGCAGCCATATGTATTAGCACATCTGGGTCAAAGCCCGCCATACTCTTGCAAAGCTTTTTCAGGTCTCTGATATCACCCGTTTCCGACTCTATATTTTCAGCAACGCGTGCTTCATTAAATAATGAAGGTGATGAGGGTGGCGTTAAAGCATACCCTTTCACATTCGCACCGAGTGAACTCAGCCACAGGGCAAGCCAGCTACCTTTAAAACCAGTATGACCTGTTAAATATACTCTTTTATTACTCCAGAATTTTTCATCCGTCATTCGGTTAATCCCATGACTTCCAGGGCGCGTCACCTGACTGCCACAATTTTTCAAGATGTATTTTATCTCTTAGAGTATCCATTGGTTGCCAGAAGCCATGATGCTCATATGCCATTAACTCGCCATCTTCCGCCAGCTGTTTAAGAGGATATTGCTCCCATGTAGTTGAGTCATCCTCAATATATTTAAGTACTTTTGGAGATAAAACAAAAAAGCCACCATTGATTAACGCCCCATCACCTTTGGGTTTTTCTTTAAACTGCCTGATCTTCCCATTTTTTATATCGAGCGCTCCAAATCGTCCCGGTGGATACACAGCTGTCAGTGTCGCAAGATTTTTATGCTCACGATGAAAATCCAGAGTAAGTGATATATCTATATCACTTACTCCGTCTCCATACGTAAAAAAGAACGCTTCTTCATTTTCTATATATTTAGCAACCCTCTTAAGGCGACCACCTGTCATTGAGTCTTCACCAGTATCTACCAGTGTTACTTTCCATGGCTCAGATCGCTTATGATGGACTTCCATATTATTCTTAGACATGTCAAATGTAATATCTGACTGATGAAGGAAATAATTAGCGAAATACTCTTTAATTACATACCCCTTATATCCACAGCAAATAATAAAATCATTCACGCCATATGCAGAGTACATTTTCATAATATGCCAGAGAACAGGCTTCCCTCCTACTTCAACCATTGGCTTTGGTTTTAAATCTGTTTCCTCACTTAATCTTGTTCCTAAACCGCCAGCCAAAATTACTGCTTTCATCTATTTGCCCTGTTTATTGCAACTTTTTTATCCGATGAAACAAACGCATCTGAATAAAAATTGCCTGGTTTTAAACCATTTAAAATAAAATCTTTTCGTGCTGCCTCAATCATTATGGGTGAACCACACGCATATACTTCATATTCAATTAGATCATTCAGGTCTTCGAGTACAGCCCTGTGAACTAACCCTTTTCTTCCTCTATAACTATCGGTGCCAGATAGAACAGGAATATATTTAATATTCTCATGCTGATTCTGCCATATTTTTGCTTCATCACTATAAAAACCACTTTCAGTAGTTGAGCCCCAATAAATAAAAATTTTTCGATTTGTATTTTCTTTTATTAATTGTTCCACCATGGATTTAACGGGCGCAAAGCCTGTCCCACCAGCAAGAAATATTACGGGTGCATTCCCCTTGCGCACAAAAAAAGTGCCCATTGGACCTTCAAGTCGCAACAGTTGATTTACTTTTAACTCATTAAAAATATAATCACTGAATACACCCCTTATTACTTTTCTAATATGGAGTTCTATACCTTCATATGTTTCTGATATATTTGCAATTGAGTAACTGCGGCGCTCACCTTTAATAATTAATTGAATATACTGCCCTGCTAAAAACTTAAACTTAGCCGTAGGCGGTATTCTTAGTTTCAATATTGCTACATCAGATGCGGGAAAGCTTAATTCATCAACTTTGCAAGGCTGTATTGTCCTTTTGATTACTGTCAGTTCAGGATAGTAATTCACTACCAGTTCAATATTCGATAAAGCTTGTGAGCAACAAGTTAGTATAAAACCTTTTTTTACATCGTCCTCGCTCAAAACTGCTGTCTCGCCCAGCTGACTTACAGAACCTTGTATAAGCTTTGCTTTACAAGTACCACAGCTCCCATCCATGCAACTATGCTCCAGGTACACATTTGATTTTATTGCGGACTCAAGAATTGTTTCACCTGCAGATACTCGAAATTCAAGATCTGCCGGCTGAATTTTAACGTTATATCCCATACTAATAGCTTATTTAGGCCTCTAAGTCATTATGGTAAAAGGCTTTACAATTTTTTAAGAGCCAACATTTAATATTAGACAGACTTAATTGGAATATTTCCACTTGAGGCCAGTAAATAGATGCTATAAAACCAATAATTTAGCCCCATGACAGGCAAAAAATTAATAACCTTGATTAACATTGTGAACTTTTCAATGTACAAAACCACGAATTAGTGTGATTAGTATATTTTTACCATTTAAGCTCTTTTTTTAAAATAATAGCACTTCACCGAAGTAGTACCAAAGCATCCTGTCTGTTACCATGCATATTGTAACACAACTGCCTATAAGGCCTATGCAACAAATCTAAATGCCATATTTTTATTGCCCCTTTGATTTTACCTGTCATACCATTTCCCATGAAACAGCCCCCAGGCAGCAAAAGCCACGCATTTCTGCCTTTTACTTCCAGACACCGGACAAAGCACCAGCGCTCTATGTCTATCTCATAAATTTAAATTAACTATTCAGTTTAGTATAGTAACTGGAAAATGCTTCAGTATCCGTTAACTTTTTCAAACTAGTGAGGAAGCTCAGGTATGCTACGCGTCTTGCCCTGCAGGTTTAGCTGAACTGATGCACCGCCAGCAAGCGCTACAACTGGATTTTGTCTGGGGTGCTCGGAATTAGCCTGTGACAGGAATGACCTGAGTATTGAATTTTTCTATATATTTTTTCTACATATCTGTCAGAACATCCATTCAGGCAATGACTTTTGCTAACAATTTCGGGCTAATCTGCCCGAAAAGAAATCTGGTGGAGCCAGGCGGGATCGAACCGCCGACCTCAACACTGCCAGTGTTGCGCTCTCCCAGCTGAGCTATGGCCCCAAATAGAATGCGCATAGTATGGGAAACGGGCGCTGGAGTCAAAGGCTTTAGGCATTATTCTATACCTGCCGCAGTCAGAATCTGCTGTACAAACTGCTTAAAATCAGTCAGTTTTTCCCGCGCTATGGCATATACAATCGCCCAGTTGATCTCCTCGTAATTGTGTACTGCTATATTACGAAACCCTACAGCTCTGCGCATTGCCTCGGCCAGCTCTTTATCAATAATACCGGCTGATGAAAGCTCATCAAAGGCTCCTCCCATCGTACCAGGCAGCGCTGCTCCACTCTCAGCAAACACTTACGTAATGGTTCAATTTTATTCTGCACCACGGGTTTATCCATTATGTATTCAACCATTTGTCCCTGCGCTCCTTGAGTGTACGCTCAATATAAGGCACAAAATCGGCCTGAGCATAAACATGCTTTAGCCCCAGCTCTGCAAAATGCACATCCGAGCCAAGCAGTCGCTTGCCATATTTAAGTATCTGGCCTAACAATGGCTCTCCAACGCTGCTCAAGTCCACCAGATCAACCGCTCTACCTGTTATGAGCGCTGTTTGCTCAATAATATACATTCTCTGTTTTTTACTCAGTGGCTCACTTTTCTGTATCGCCAGATCCACATCACTTTCAGACGTGAAATTTCCGCTAGCCAGCGAACCATACACAATAGCCAGCTCTACACCCGGCTCTTTTTTTAAAAAGGCCTGAAGTTGAGTAATATCCGCCTGACTCTCATTAAAAGAATGTCTGTCTGTATGCTTCATAGGCCCAATTATAAACTATATCCCGAAAACAGGTACTGGCGCTGAAAAAACGCGGCATTAGCCCAGTCAATATTAATCCGGGCAACATTAACCCAAACAACATTAACCGGGGCAACATTAATCCGGACAAACATAAAACTCAGTAAATTAAATCGCATCTATCGCCTGCTGCAGCCGTGCCAGCGTTTTCTCCTTACCCAGCAGTTCCAGCGTCACATCAATCGAAGGTGATTTACCATGCCCCGTTACCGCTAGCCTTAGCGGCTGGCCCACCTTGCCAAAACCTACCTCCAGTTTCTCCACCGTACTTTCAACCACCTGGTGTATCGCCTCAGCACGCCAGTCTTCAAGCCCTTCATATGCCGCCTTTAAGCTTTGCAGAACCTCAACCGTTGCAGGCTTGAACTGTTTCTTAGCCTGTTTTGGGTTATATTCAGTAATATCTTCATAAAAATAGCGAATATCTTCCACTAGCTCAACCAGCGTGGAACAGCGTTGCTGGTAAACTTTCATCACCTCCACCAGATCCGGACCATCCGAGGTGTCCAATGCCGCCTGCTGAAGATAGAATTGCAACTCTTCTGCCAGCTGTGCCGGTGTCATCTGCTTCATATAATGCTGGTTCAGCCACTGCAGTTTCTCCATATTAAGGCTGGAGGAGGATTTGTTGATATCATCTATATCAAATTTTTCAATCATCTCCTCAAGACTAAACACTTCCTGATCCCCATGGCTCCAGCCCAGGCGAACCAGATAATTAATCACCGCCTCTTTCAAATAACCATCATCCCGATACTGCATCACACTCACCGCATCTCGCCGTTTGGAGAGTTTCTTGCCATCACTGCCATTAATCATCGGCACATGGGCATACTCCGGAATATCTGCATTCAGGGCATTCAAAATATTAATCTGACGCGGTGTATTATTCAGATGATCATCACCGCGTATCACATGCGTGATATTCATATCACGGTCATCTACCACAACGGTGAGGTTATAGGTCGGGTTACCGTCCGAGCGCTGAATAATCAGATCATCCAGCTCCTGATTACTGATGAATACCTTACCCCGTACATGGTCGGTTATCGGCACATCACCATCCAGTGGGTTTTTAAAGCGTACCACGGTGTCATCCGCCGCGCTCAGGCCTTTATTGCGACAACATCCATCATATTTGGGCTTTTGCTTATTCGCTTTCTGTGCTTCTCGCATTTCATCCAGGCGCTCACGAGAACAGTTGCAATAGTACGCATCCCCCTGATCCAGCAATTGCTGAATCACTTCCCCGTAACGATCATAACGCGCTGTTTGATACACTGGCCCTTCATCATGGCTTAAACCCAGCCAGTTCATACCTTCGAGAATCGCATCCACGGCCTCCTGTGTGGAGCGCTCTCGGTCGGTATCTTCAATACGCAAAACAAACTCTCCGCCTGTTTTTCGGGCATACAACCACGAGAAAAGGGCAGTCCTGGCCCCCCCTATATGCAAATAACCCGTTGGGCTGGGGGCGAAACGTGTGCGTACTTTCATAATTATGCCTTTGTCTGAGCCTGTACCTGACGTAAAAATCATTAAAACAGTCAGGCCAGTTTTTTATCGCTGAGTTATTTCAACTACGTTATCATCGCTAATTTTTCTGAATTCACTACAATATCAATAACTTATGAGCAACATCCGATAATGTAGAAAAATTCGGTTTATAAATTTTAAGTTTAAGGCGCGTATCTGACCAAAAATAACTAAGATTATCAACCAGATTGTTATAGCATTCACCCTTAATTTCTTCTTTTACTCGGTTGATATCACGTTGAAAGCTGTTTTTCCCACAAAACAACACGCCGCTGATGAACATTTACAGAACATCAGAGACTGGGCACTGGAACTTGGCTTCCCTCAACTGTCGGTCACCGGCATCGATCTGCGCGAGCATGAAGCCCACTTACAGAACTGGCTCGATAAAAATTTTCACGGCACCATGGATTATATGGCACGCCACGGTATTAAGCGCAGCCGCCCTGAAGAGCTGGAACCAGGCACACTGCGGGTTATTTCTGTGCGCATGGACTATTTCCCCCCAGAAGCCGCATCCATACAGAAAGTACTCAAAAACGCCGAGCTGGGCTTTATTTCACGTTACGCCACAGGGCGCGATTACCATAAACTCATTCGCAAGCGCCTGCAGAAGCTGGTTGATAAAATTCAGCTGGAAATTGGCCCCATCGGCTACCGCGTTTTTACCGATAGCGCGCCGGTGCTCGAACGTGCCATCGCTGAGAATGCCGGCCTTGGGTGGATTGGCAAACACACCTGCCTGATCAACCGCTCCGTTGGTTCCTGGTTTTTTCTGGGTGAAATTTACACCGACCTGCCTTTGCCTGTTAATGAGGTCAAGCCTAAAAACCACTGCGGTAGTTGCTCGGCCTGTATCGACATCTGCCCCACTCAGGCCATTATTGCCCCTCATCAGCTCGATGCCCGGCGCTGTATTTCTTATCTCACTATCGAGCTTAAATCGGCGATTCCGGTGGAATTTCGCAAAGCCATTGGCAATCGCATTTATGGCTGTGATGACTGCCAGCTGGTGTGCCCATGGAATCGCTTTTCCAAACCCAGCGATGAAAAAGACTTTGAAGTGCGCCACGGCCTGGATGCACCAGACTTACTCGATTTATTCAGCTGGACAGAGGATGAGTTTTTAGACAGAATGCAGGGCTCCCCTATTCGCCGAATTGGCTATATGCAGTGGCTAAGAAATATTGCCGTGGCCATTGGGAATATCACACCTCGCGACCCGAAACACCAGACGCTGCTGCTGCAAACCCTGCAAGATAAGCGAGGGGGTGTCACGCCACTGGTGCAGGAGCATATCGACTGGGCTCACAACAATATTATTGAAAAATCACCGTCATACTAATACGTCAGAAAGACCAGGGATACCCTCGATTGAAAAAACTCCAGGCAGGGATGCGGATACCGAGCCTACAAGAGGGGCACTCACCCCGGCCTGTGAATAATTAAGGTAACTACTCCCCCTTTATGGTTATGCCGCCTGCAAGGTAGCTGTAGGGTGGATCAAGCGAAACGGATCCACCAGAATTAAACGTCAAAAAGGTGGATCCGCTCCGCTTGATCCACCCTACGAAGCACGACCCATCTGTGATATAACATGTAAAACAGTGCGTGAAATCGTTACCGATATAACCAGTTATTAATATTCCATCTATTTAGGCTGAACCGTGTGAGTAGCTACTAATTAAGTATCCATTTCATATGCCCTTCACGCAGGGCGCGAAGGCTTTATGTTGGCCTGCAGCTTTTCTCTGTTTCCTGCTTTTCTCCGTGTTCTCTGCGTCCTCTGCGGTAAAAAAATTTTATTCATGGGTATGCTGACATCCGGGTGTTTTTCAATCAACCTTCTTCGATTCAACATCCTTAAAATACAGTGCCTTACGGTAATTAATCAGCCCATTGGTGGATGAATCATGATTATCCACTGCCCCAGGCTGCGCCAAATCCTGCTGTATCTGCCCCGCCAGTACCTTGCCATACTCCACGCCCCATTGATCAAATGAGTTAATGTTCCACACCACGCCCTGCACAAACACTTTATGCTCATACATCGCCAGTATTGCGCCCAGGGTTTTTGGGTTTAACTGCTCAAAAATAATCGTATTACTGGGTTTATTGCCTTCAAATAGCTTGTGTTCAATCACCTCATTTATTTCTTCCGATGACCTGCCCTCGGCTTTCATCTCTTTCAACGCTTCCCTGTACTTTTTACCCAACATTAACGCTTTAGTTTGTGCCAGGCAATTTGAAAACAACACCCGATGATGCAGGCCCAACGGGTTCTGACTTAACGCCGGTATCAGAAAGTCTGACGGCACCGGCTTGGTCCCCTGATGCATCAATTGAAAGAAGGCATGCTGGCCATTAGTGCCCGACTGACCCCAGATAATTGGCCCGGTCAGGTAGTTCACCCGATGGCTCTGTCGGTCGATGGTTTTACCGTTACTTTCCATATCCAGTTGCTGCAAATACGCCGGCAGCCGCTCAAGGTACTGACTATAAGGCATAATGGCATGGCTTTGCGCATCAAAGAAATTGTTATACCAGATGCCCAGCATAGCCAGTATCACCGGCATGTTTTCCTCCAGCGGGGCTTCAGCGAAGTGGCGGTCCATTTCATGCGCACCCGCTAATAGATCTTCAAAATGATCCATGCCAATATACAGCGCAATGGGCAGCCCAATAGCCGACCAGAGAGAGTATCGCCCACCGACCCAGTCCCAGAACTCAAACACGTTCTGCGAATCTATACCGAATTTTTCGGTTGCTGCCAGGTTGGTACTCACGGCAACAAAATGCTTCGCCACCGCTTTATCATCGCCCACCAGATCTATAAACCACTGCCTGGCACTGTGTGCATTGAGCATGGTCTCCTGGGTGGTAAACGATTTTGACGAAACAATAAACAGCGTGGTTTCCGGTTCAACCAGTTTCAGGGTTTCAACCAGGTGAGTGGCATCGGCATTTGAAACAAAATGCACTTTAAGCCCGCGTTGCGCAAAGGGCTTCATGGCATCACAGACCACGTGTGGTCCCAGATCTGAGCCGCCAATACCAATATTCACTATACTGCAAATTCTACGCCCGTTATAACCACGAAATGCACCACTGCGCACGCGCTCCGAGAAAACACGCATTTTTGCCAGCACCGCATTCACACCCGGCATCACATCTTCACCCTCTACCTGCATCGGCGTATTTGAGCGGTTACGCAAAGCCACATGCAACGCTGGGCGGTACTCTGTACAGTTAATATCCTCACCCGCAAACATACGCTCACGGTATTTTTCAATATTTGAAAATCGGGCCAGATTCATCAGCAGCTTAAACGTATCACCCGTGATCCTGTTTTTTGAATAATCCAGCAAGATACCGTTTAAACCCACCGAAAACCGCTCAAAGCGCCCTGGATCATTCTTAAACAAGTCCCGCATATGCACGCCAGACATCTCATTTAAGTGCCCCTGCAGCGCCTTCCACTCAGCCGAATCAGTTAATTTACTCATTTTCGCCCTAAACTTTATGTTTTGC
>UOFG01000221.1_pt1 | contig 17354 bp, 9 predicted proteins | sample 1988411 | NCBI WGS metagenome assembly UOFG01 (sample SAMEA4712194, study PRJEB27164) | hydrothermal vent metagenome | biome: marine basaltic hydrothermal vent biome; feature: marine hydrothermal vent; material: mineral | place: Pacific Ocean | collected 2011-06-14/2011-07-23 | depth 1689 m
TTGCCAATAACGCTTTTTTTGCTTCATCGCGGGTCATGTTGGTAAGTGTGCCGGTTATTACAAAGGTTTTACCTTCGAGGGTTTGTGCTTCTTTTGCAACGGCTTCAATTGCATCCCAGTGAATGCCTGCAGCGAGTAATTTTTCTATGACTTCAAGATTATGCGGCTGCTTAAAAAAGCGCACGATATGTGCAGCGACAATCGGGCCAACATCGTCTACCTGCTGTAAGGTTTCTTCATCAGCCATTTTAATTGCATCGAATGTTGTAAAATATTGTGCCAATGATCTTGCCGTGGCTTCTCCTACTTCGCGAATACCCAGTGCATAAATAAAACGATTTAACGAAGTGTGTTTTGATTTTTCTAAAGACGCAATTAAATTACTCGCCGACTTTTCTGCCATGCGTTCTAATCCCGTTAAATCTTCAACGGTTAACGAATATAAATCGGCCATGTTTTCAATGCAATTTTCGTCAACCAATTGTTCAACTAATTTTTCGCCAAGCCCATCAATATCCATTGCCTTGCGAGATGCAAAATGTTTAATCGCTTCTTTACGTTGTGCGCCGCAAAATAATCCGCCACTGCAACGCGCAATGGCTTCGCCTTCTTCCTGTTCAATTTCAGAGCCGCAAACTGGGCAGGCAGATGGTAATAATATTTTTCTCGCATTGGCTTTTCTACTGGTCGGAACAACTCGCACCACTTCGGGAATAACATCTCCGGCGCGACGTATAATAACGTCATCACCCACCCGCACATCTTTGCGATTGACTTCATCCATATTATGCAAGGTGGCATTACTCACCGTAACGCCGCCGACAAACACCGGTTCTAAACGTGCGACGGGCGTTATTGCGCCAGTACGCCCCACCTGAAATTCAATGGCATTAACTTTTGTAATTTCTTCCTGCGCCGGAAATTTATGTGCGATGGCCCAACGCGGCGCTTTGGCCACAAAACCTAATTCTTTTTGTAACTTTAATGAATTCACTTTATAAACAATGCCATCAATTTCATACGAAAGTGAATCGCGCATTTCAGACATTTTTTTAAAATAATGTAAACAGCCTTCAACCCCCTGCACCACTTCTCGCTCGTTACAAAGCGGCAACCCCCATTGTTTTAAATTATCTAACATATCGCTGTGAGTTTTTAATTGCACGCCGCCATCGACACGACCCACCGCATAACAATACATGGCAAGTGGGCGCGTTGCGGTTATTTTGGGATCGAGTTGACGCAAACTGCCTGCTGCCGCATTACGCGGATTGGCGAATGGTTTTTCATCGTTTTCACGAGCCATTTTATTTAACGTTTCAAAACCCGCTTTGGGCATAAACACTTCACCGCGCACTTCTAAAATATCGGGAATATTTTTGCCTAACAGCTTTAATGGAATCGAATGAATCGTGCGAATATTTTGTGTAATATTTTCACCGGTAGTGCCATCGCCCCGTGTGCCTGCACGAACCAGTAAACCTTTTTCATAAAGCAAACTCACTGCTAAACCGTCTAACTTTGGCTCTGCCGCAAAACTGATTTCATCTTCACTGTCTAAACGTTGTTGAACGCGTTTATTAAATTCGTTTAATTCATCTTCATTAAAAACATTATCTAACGAGAGCATGGGCACTTCGTGTTTGACTTGCGTAAAACCATCGAGCGGTTTATCGCCAACACGTTGTGTGGGTGAATCCTGCGTAATTAATTCGGGGTGTTTTTTTTCTAAGGATTGAAGCTCGCGATAAAGTCGATCGTATTCCACATCGGGAATTTCTGGGTCATCTAAAACATAGTATTGATAACTGTGGTGATTTAACTGGTCGCGTAATTGGTTGATGTGCGTTTTTAATAATTTATTTTCGGATGTTTTAAACGATTTTTTATCTGGCATTTTTTGGTCTTAAATTTTAGTTTTATATGCTTCTACACTGCTGTCCCGTTAACTTTTCAAATAAGGGCGGTTAAGCCCTTGAAAACGAGTTATATAATAATTTTCAAAAATCTAGACATGAAAATTAATTTATGACTCTGTCATACCTACGAAGGCAGGAATGACGATACTTTTTAAGTTAACGGGACACCAGTGATACTTCTATTATAAAACAATGTGATTAACTGAAAATACGCGCTAGTTTATCATCATGAAATTAATCGACAAGCCTGAGACAAAGCACCATAAAGCCCCGCCTTTTCCTGACATATTAATTTAACCGTGATGTCTTGCATATTAGATGTCATCGCCGCTTTATTCGTAAACGCATTGATAAAGTGCGACTCCAATATTTTATTTTTTATTTTGGGTGCGATTCCTCCGCCAATATACACGTTATCGAGCGGGTAATAATGCAATGCAATATTGCCCGCCGCCGCACCATAAATTTCAATAAAACAGGTTAGTGTTTGCTGACACAATTCATCACCTTCAGACAGGGCATAACGGCTAATCACCGCTGGCGCAGCATTGGTTTTCATCTCCTCAAAAACAGCTGCCGACTCAGCTATGTGTTTTACTTCATGCAAAAATCGGTATATTCGATGCAAGCCTTGTCCCGACAATAAAAGCTCCAGACTGACATGCGCATATCGCTCCTGCATCCAGGATAACAACTCACATTGCAGTTTATTTTCTGGCGTAAATCCCGCGTGCCCAGCTTCGCTGGAAAAAGCCCTATAATGATCATGCTGCCAGACCAGATGCGCCGCCCCCAATCCGGTGCCAGCACCGACAACCGCCGCATCACCTTTATCGCTTTGCCGGCCTTTTTGTAAAACCAGAAAATCAGATTCGGCGAGTTCAGAAATACCGTAGGCCACAGCTATAAAATCATTTATCAGCTTTACCTTCGGAATAGTAAACTCCGCACTTAACTGAGCTTCACTTATCTCCCAGGGAAGATTAGTTACTGATGCCAGGCCTTTTTTAACCGGCCCCGCCACGGCAAAACAGGCGGCGTTTAATTCTGCACTGATTTTATTTTCAGCTAGAAAAAGCGTTATAATCTCTGACAGGTCGCGATATTCATTGCTCGGATAACGGCCTTCACACAATATCCGCCGCCCCTGCTTATTAAGCTGAGCCAGCATAAGTCGTGTACTGGTACCACCGATGTCGCCTGCTAAAATGTTCATTGTTTTATCCATTAATCACGTGTTATTTTATTGAGCATAAGTTTAAATAAAGCAAGTTTTATCAAATAAATTTTGTGCTACTTGTATTAAAATAAGCAAATAATTTATATTAACAACAGTTGTCGTCAAATGCCTAATCTTAAAATTCAAACTACCCCTTACTCCGATCAGAAACCCGGCACCTCCGGACTGCGAAAAAAAGTCAGCACATTTCAACAGTCCCACTACCTGCACAATTTTGTGCAGTCGATATTTAATGCCGCCCCCGAGCTTAAAGATAACCTGTTAATTGTTGGCGGCGATGGCCGGTTTTATAACACTGAAGCCATTCAGGTTATTTTAAAAATGGCGGCGGCTAATGGGGTGAAGCAGGTGATGGTGGGGCAAAATGGTCTGCTGTCTACCCCCGCCGTATCCTGTTTAATCCGAAAACATCAGGCTGGCGGCGGCATTATTCTCTCTGCCAGTCATAACCCAGGCGGGCCGGATGGGGACTTTGGGATCAAATTTAATATTAGCAATGGCGGTCCCGCGCCCACTTCTTTTACCGATGCGGTTTATGAGATCAGCCAAACCATTGATAATTATCATATTGTAGAAACCGACGATATAGATCTCGACAATCAACACAGTACCAAAATGGGCGGTATGCAGATTGATATTATCAATTCGGTAACTGACTATGCCGAGCTGATGGAACATCTGTTTGATTTTAAAAGCATCAAGTCACTGTTCACCGCTGGGCGATTAAGCATGTGCTTTGATGCCATGCACGCAGTTACCGGCCCCTATGCCCACGAAATATTTGAAAAACGTCTGTCGGCCAATGTTGATGCACTTATCAATAGCCAGCCACTAACCGACTTTGGTGGCCATCACCCTGACCCAAATTTGGCACACACGCAGGAATTGGTATCGCGATTAAATGGTGCTGGCGCGCCGCATTTTGGTGCGGCCTCCGATGGTGACGGTGATCGCAATATGATTATCGGCCGCAATTTTTTTGTTAATCCCAGCGACAGTCTGGCGATTATGACCGCCAATGCACATCTGCTGCCCGGTTATAAAAAAGGCGTTTGTGGTGTGGCTCGATCTTTACCCACTAGTCGTGCCGTTGATAAAGTCGCCGCAGGTCTGGGCATAGAATGTTATGAAACCCCAACCGGCTGGAAATTTTTTGGTAACCTGCTGGATGACGGGCGCATTAATTTATGCGGCGAAGAAAGTTTTGGTTCGGGCTCCGATCACATTCGTGAAAAAGATGGCATCTGGGCGGTTTTGTTCTGGTTAAATTTAATTGCGGTTAAACAGCAAAGCGTTGAAGAAATAACCCGCGCTCACTGGGCGCGTTATGGCCGACATTATTATACCCGCCACGATTATGAAGCGATTGATAGTAAAATTGCCGATGAATTAATGCAACAGTTACGCACACGAGCGAGCGAATTAACGGGCGCAACGTTTGGCCATTATAAAGTTCAGCTCTGTGATGATTTCAGCTATACCGACCCAGTGGATAACAGCGTAACTGAACATCAGGGTATACGGGTTTTATTTGATGATGAGTCGCGCATTGTTTTTCGTTTGTCCGGCACCGGCACAGAAGGCGCAACTTTACGGGTGTATATCGAACGTTATGTTAGCGATCCGACACAACATGATTTAGACACGCAACAGGCACTCAGTGAATTAATTGAAATTGCGGATCGGGTTGCGGAAATTAAGGTGCGTTGTCAGCGTGATAAGCCGGATGTGATTACTTGAGTATTTTTGTATTGTTTAATACGCTTAAAAGATTTTAACCACAGAGGACACGCAGGTCACAGAGGTTTGTTTGTGCTGCGCCGATGGCGCAGTAACCCGTATACGCTTTTCTCTGTGTCCTCCGTGTCCTCTGTGGTAAATGAGGCTGTAAATTTTTTTGTTCACTCGTTCCCACACTCCTGCGTGGGAATGCATACTACGGTTTAAAACCTGTAACACCATTAAGCTACGCTCGTTTACCCTCTCCCCAGCCCTCTCCCGAAGGGAGAGGGGGTTAACGCAAAGCACATTAAAAACTCTGCAGCTTCCAGATATCCCGATTATATTCCTGCATGGTTCTATCGGTAGAAAAGAAACCACTGCTCGCGGTATTCATAATACTCATGCGTAACCATTTAGGCTGATCCCGATATGCAGCCGATACCTGCTCCTGCGTATCAACATAACTTCTAAAATCGGCCAGCGTCAACCAGGGGTCATGTGGATTTAATAATGAGCTGATAATGTCATCAAAAATTCCCGCTTCAAAAGAATTAAAATGTCCGCACTTTAATAAATGCATCACCTGTTTTAAATCCGCATCATGTTCAACAATCACCGCGGGTTGATAATGACTTTTACGTGCTTCCACTTCATTGGCTTTCATACCAAACAGATAAAAGTTTTCTTTACCCACCGCATCCAGTATTTCTATATTCGCTCCATCATAAGTGCCGATAGTAATAGCGCCATTCATCATAAATTTCATATTGCCCGTGCCCGAGGCCTCTTTTCCTGCGGTTGAAATCTGTTCCGATAAATCGGTTGCGGGGCAGATCACTTCCATTTTAGACACGCCGTAATTCGGAATAAAAGCCAGCTTTAATTTATCGCCTACCTCTGGGTCATTATTAATCACATCCGCCACATTGTTAATTAGCTTAATGGTGGATTTCGCTAAAAAATATCCGGGTGCGGCCTTGCCACCAATCAGCACGCAACGATTGGTCCAGTTGTCTGTATCGTTTTGTTTAATGCGATTATATAAATGAATCACGTGTAATACATTTAAAAGCTGACGTTTATATTCGTGTATTCTTTTAACCTGCACATCAAATAAAGAACTCACATTAAACTCAACGCCACATTGGGATTTAACCATCTGTGCGAGTTTACGTTTGTTTTGTGTTTTTACCTGCTGCCACTTTTCTGCGAAAGGCGCATCATCCGCATACGCTTTTAACTGATTAATATTTTCCAGTTTATTAATCCACTCATCGCCTATTTTTTCGCTGATAAGTTCTGTCATTAACGGATTAGCGTGCGCAACCCAACGCCGGGGAGTTACCCCGTTCGTTTTATTATTAAATTTTTCTGGCCATAGTTCATAAAAATCTTTAAACAGGCCATCAACTAATAATTGTGAATGCAGCGCTGCCACACCATTAACCGAAAAGCTGCCGACAATCGCTAAATAGGCCATGCGCACATGCTTAACATCACCCTCTTCTATAATCGACATTCTCATTTGTCGCGCACTGTCGCCCGGCCACTTTTGTGAAACCTGCCTGAGAAAACGCGCGTTGATTTCATAAATAATTTGTAACAGGCGTGGCAATAATTTTTCAAACAATGGCACCGACCATTTTTCTAATGCCTCGGGTAATAAAGTATGATTGGTATAAGCCATACAGTGAGAGGTAATATCCCACGCCGCATTCCATGTCATGTTTTTTTCATCAATTAATAAACGCATTAATTCGGCAACGGCAATCGTCGGATGAGTATCATTCATCTGAAAAACATTTTGTTTTGCAAACTCACTAAAGTCATCGCCTTCATTAATCGACCACATGCGAATCACATCTTGTAAACTCGCCGAAGCTAAAAAGTATTGTTGCTTCAAACGTAACTCTTTACCATTTTCACTACTGTCATTCGGGTACAACACCATGCTGATATGTTCCGCATCGTTTTTACTTTCTACTGCTTCCGAATAACTGCCCGCATTAAAGTCATCGAGATTAAAAATATTGGTTGCACTGGCAGTCCATAATCGCAGTGTATTAACGGTTTCATTTTTATAACCGGAGATGGGAACATCATAGGGAATCGCCAACACATCGTTGGTGTCCAGCCACACATAATGGGTTTGTCCATTAGCTTCAGTTTGCATTTCAACATGCCCGCCGAATTTTATTTGTTGTGTAAACTCGGGCCGTTCCAGCTCCCACGGGTTACCATTTCTTAGCCAGTGATCTGGCTCTTCTATTTGATAACCATTTTTTAATTTTTGCCGGAACATACCGTATTCATAACGAATTCCATAACCGACCACGGGTAACTTTAAAGTTGCGCAGCTATCCATAAAACACGCCGCCAGTCGGCCAAGGCCACCATTACCCAGCCCCGCATCCTGCTCTTCGGTAACCACTTCCTCCATTTCAATGGCGAATTTATTCATTGCGATTTTTAATTCTTTTTCAATTCCCAGGTTGAGAATATGATTTCCCAACGAGCGCCCGATTAAAAATTCCAGCGACATATAATAAGCTTTTCTCACGCCTTTTTGTTCGTGCTGTTTCCAGGTGTTGCGCCACTTTCGCATAATCCGATCACGAATCGTAAATGACATGGCTTCAAATAAATAAAACGGATAGCAGCCAACAAAGCGCCCTAAGTGACGGGTTAAATAACGTTCGAAATCCGCCGCCAGGGTTTCACTATCTACCGGTAATTTTTCCATTTTTGGCAACTGTATTGAACACAATGATTTTTTTTCAGACATACTATTACCTTTGATACAAATTCATATATTGAGAAATTTTTTCCAGCACATCCGGTCGCAGTTGCTGCCAGTTAAAACGCCAGCCCCAGTTTTCACCCAGTGTGCCTGGCACATTCATGCGCGCCGACGAATCCAGCAGTAATAAATCTTGCATCGGCAATACACATAAAAAAGAAACCGATGACATGGCTGTGCGCAGCAGTGACATTACGGCCTGCTCTTTTGATTCGGTTTGTAAATTAATATAGTTTTCAAAATAGGTTTTATTATAATTATTTTCATCTGCCAGCCAACCGACGCTGGTATCATTATCGTGGGTGCCGGTATAAATAATATCGTTTTTATCGTGACAGTGAGGTAAGTGCGGATTTTTATTATTGCCATCAAAGGCAAATTGCAACACCTTCATTCCTGGCAAATTAAAAAACTGTTTAAGCTCAATCACCTCATCGGTAATCACACCTAAATCTTCGGCTACCAGCGGCAAATGATCAAACGATAAAAACAATTCCGATAACATTTCCCGACCGGGAACTTCAACCCAGTGCCCGTTAATTGCGGTTTCATCCGTTTGCGGAATATACCAGCTTGCCTGCAGCCCGCGAAAATGATCAATGCGCAGCATATCAAATAATTTTAACTGCGTGCGAAAACGATTTTTCCACCAGCTAAATTTATTTTTTTGCATAGACGCCCAGTTATATAACGGGTTGCCCCAACGCTGGCCGGTTTCCGAAAACGCATCCGGTGGCACCCCAGCAATAAATTCCATATTGCCATCCGTATCCATTAAAAAATTATCTTTTTCTGCCCACACATCGGCGCTGTCGCGAGCGACAAAAATCGGCATATCGCCAAACAACTCAACTCCGTGATGTTTTGCATAATCACGTATTTCATGCCATTGGGTAAAAAAAATAAATTGTTCAAAAACCGTTTGCTGAATAACCGGCTCTAGTTGTGAATGCAAGTTAGCAATATGTAAATCATTTTTTCTGCGTTCTTCGTTCGGCCATTCGTACCAGGGTTTATTTTTATTATGCGCTTTGAGTGCCATAAACAAAGCATAATCATTTAGCCAATAGGCGTTATCTTTTTTAAATTGATCTAACTTATCCAGCCAGTTACGGTTATTCATTGCATAAAAACAGTGTGCGGATTGTTGCAGGCAAACTGCACGATAATTCGAATCGGTTTTATTTAATTTTATCGGTTCTTCGTTCAACCAGTTTTTATCGCGCAACCAATCAAGACTAATTAATAAAGGATTGCCCGCATGGGAGGACAAACACTGGTACGGCGATTTATCATTATGGGTTGGCCCCAGTGGTAACATTTGCCAAACTTTAAACCCGTGCTGACTGAGAAATTCAATAAATCGATAAGCCTGATGACCGATGTCACCGTTTGCATAATCGCCGGGGAAAGAACTGGGGTGTAGCAACACACCGGCTCGTCGTTGCTGATTAGTCGTTCGAACATGCATAAGTTAATTATGCTTGCCGGGTAACATCACGCCACCCATTGCCGGATTGCCAGAACCAAATGAGAAGGCCTTGCTTAAATAATCCGGCGGTTCAACTTTTAATAGCTGATATAAATTACTTAAATGTAAACGAAACTGCTCATCAAATGCACTCACCGATTCGGCTGAATTGGTTTCACCAAACCACCAAAACCAGTCTGAACTTTCACAGGTTGCCATTTGCATTTCTAATCGTTGGCGCTCGTCTACGGATAAATCATTATTATGCATTACTCGGTCATAAACCTGCTTGGCATCCACTAACATATCCCACGCACGATTTTTATCTTTTTCACCAATCCAAGTTGAAAAGGTTCCGTACACCCAACTGCCGGCAACAATATTATTTAAACTTTGTTTTTCTTGGTGGGTTTTTAAATATTCGCTATAGGTTGTGAGTTTAATTTGTTGATGCTGGCTGAGTTTTTCATACAGCGTACTGATAAAATAAAAACCATTTTCCGGATAATATTCCCAGGCATTTTCACCGTCTAAAATAATCGACACAATGGCCTCGGGTTTGTCGGCATTTTGTTCGGCGATGCTTTCAAGGTGGTTCACCATATTGGCCACCGCATCGTCTGCATGCCAGTCTGAATATTGAAAACCAATTAAATCTGATAAACCATCGTCTCTGAAAAAACAGGTGCTCTGTGTATTGTTAAACTGATAGGCCTGATGAATAGAATCCGTCGCACTCAATTCTGATTTTTTTATAGAATTGCAAATAACGGTTTCACCACTGGCCAGCCATTTAATTCCCATTTCAGAAATAAGCTCAATGGTTTGTTCACTAATTGCGCCTTCTGATGGCCAGCAACCGTTGGGATAAAAACCAAAGTAATGATGAAACACCTCGATGCCTTTTTGCATGTGCCAACGGCAACGCTCATAACCATCGGGATAATATTCTGCATGGGGGAGTTTTATATCGGGTATTGCCTGAGCGGCGGATTTTAAATCGATTAACAAAGGCACGATTGGATGCGCATAAGGGGTAACCGATAATTCTATTCTACCGGCCTGTGCAAGTTTTTTATAACGCTCGATAACACCACCCATTAATTCATTAAATAATTCAATTAATGTATGTCGGTCGTGCAGACTAAAACCTCTGGCCTTTTGCATTAAAAATTGTATTCGCGAATCATTTCGACGCACCGTTTCCGCCGTCCATGCCAGGTGATACCAGACCAGTAAATCAATAAAAAACTGTTCTGAATAATAGGCCAGTTTCTGTTTGTCTTCTAATGCCAGCGCGCCCATATCGACCAGCATTTTAAACGCAGGAAAACGTTCGATCAATCTTTGTTGATTCGCCCGTGAACAGCTTTTAATAATGCGCTTGCGCGTTTCATCATCCAGTAATAACACCGGGTCGGCCAGTGCAGATAACAGAGGGTCACGCAGAGCCTGCCCCTGATTTAAATAAGCATCGAGTTGCTGCGCATAATCATCTATTTGTTCGAGTAATACCGGTGCAAAATTCACCACCGCACGGGCATCACTATTATTTTCAAGATGTGCGGCCATATCCACATAATCTTTTATGCTATGCAGATAAGTCCAGGGTAAGTGATATTCGCCGTTGCGCAGGTCGCGATATTCTGGCTGATGCATGTGCCAGTAAAGCACCACATTTAATGTGGCTCGATCATCTGTATCATCTGACATGATGAATTGTTTGCCCCAACATATCCGGTGTTACCAGCACTACGCCCTGGGGTGACACATAAAAACGCTTTTCATCGTCTTCTCTGTTTTTTCCAATTATCATGCCATCGGGTATGTTACAACCCTTGTCGATAACCGCACAAAATATTCGGCAGTTTTCGCCAATGGTGACATTCGGTAAAACAACCGAAGAATCTATTTTGCTATAGTTGCCCACACTAACATCTGAAAACAACAGTGAATGACGTACATGCGCACCAGAAATAATGCAGCCACCGGAGACCATCGAATCAACCGCCATACCACGCCGGTCATCATCATCAAAAATAAATTTGGCCGGTGGCAACTGTTCCTGATTGGTCCAGATGGGCCAGTGGTTATCATATAAATTCAGCTCGGGGGTGATACCAATTAATTCCAGATTGGCCTCCCAGAATGAATCTAATGTTCCCACATCTCGCCAGTAGGCCTGAATGCCGCTATTCGCATCGGTAAAAGGGTAAGCAAACACCCGGTATTTACTGATTGCATAAGGAATAATATCGTGACCAAAATCGTGGCTTGAATCACGGGTGTCTGCATCACGAATTAATAATTCAAATAATAAATCTGTATTGAAAATATAAATGCCCATGGAACACAACGCGTCACCTGGCCTATTGGGTATAGCTTTGGGGTGTTCGGGTTTTTCATCAAAGCTGTGAATACGCAGATTATCATCCGCCCCCATCACACCAAAAGCGGATGCTTGTTCAATGGCCATTTCAATACAACCCACCGAAATATCCGCTTCTGTTTCCACATGCTTGGCCAGCATTGCCCCGTAATCCATTTTGTAGATGTGATCCCCTGCAAGAATAATCACATGGTCGGGTGTATGGCTACGTATAATATCCAGATTCTGATAAATTGAGTCTGCCGTGCCGGAGTACCACGAAGCCTCTATTCTTTGTTGCGCGGGTAGCAGTTCTACAAATTCACCAAAGTCCCCGCGCAAATGTCCCCAGCCGCGCTGAATATGTAAATTCAGTGAATGGGATTTATATTGAGTTAGCACCCCTATTCGGCGTATTCCCGAATTAATGCAATTGGAAAGTGGAAAATCGATAATACGAAATTTACCGCCAAAGGGAACGGCGGGTTTGGCTCGCCAGGCGGTTAGGTGTTTTAATCTGGATCCACGCCCCCCGGCCATAATGAGTGCGAGGGTATTTCGTGTAAGGTTACTAATGAAACGCGGTGATTCCTGAGTTTTCATTTGTGGGTTCTCATCGGCTATTTCTCATTTATTATTAGAGATTATTTGCCTTTTAAAAACAGACAGAAAATCTCCCCATACAAACATGAATACGTTGTATTATATCGTTTAATAAATCATATTAATTGCAGCACCATTGATAGTAGTTGATATTAATCAATGTGTGATATTTTTTACTGAAACCCAGTGAACATCCATGCTCTAATAAAGTAGTTTTGATTTCACTCTATCAAGGGTGTATAAAAGTCAAAATAAAGATTCGTCATCACTTGAATAACTTAATTTTGGTTTTCAATAAAAAACGCATACTGATATAGACAAACACAAATGGAAAAATTCAGTTAATGTCATTAAAAAAAACACTCACAAAAGACCCGAGCCAATTTATTATTAATACGGTTAAGCAGGTCAATCTGGACAAGCTTGCCAATGGCAGTCATTACGACCCTTTTAGTGTGCTCGGTAATCAGGCAACACATCAGCAGAAATTTATTCTGTTCTATTTGCCGCACACGCAACAACTCACCGTCGGCGAAAAAAACATTCCCACCCAGCGTTTAAATAACAGTGATTTTTTTGTTTGCAGCGAACAGCTTGATCAATTAGACCCACATTATTTACTGACCCGCACCGATACAAATAATACGGTAAATCGTTTTTACGACCCCTACAGTTTCCAACGCCAGCTTGATGATTTTGATCTGAATTTATTTTCAGCAGGCAAGCACTTACATATTTATAATATTCTCGGCGCACACCCTAAAACCATTGATGGCATCGACGGGATTTTATTTGCAACCTGGGCACCCAATGCCATGCGTGTCAGTGTCACTGGTGACTTTAATCACTGGGATGGACGCAGTCACCCGATGCGCTCACTGGGCAGCAGTGGTGTGTGGGAATTATTTATACCGGGAATCCAGAGTGACAATCTGTATAAATTTGAAATTAAAAATCGCGACTCGGGGGTTGTGGTTTCAAAATCAGACCCCTATGCACAACAACTGGAGTTACGTCCGCGCACCGCTTCGGTTATTCGCAATCAAAGTCACTATCATTGGCAGGATAAAAACTGGCTCAGCCAGCGCAACAAAAGCGACTGGCTACATGAACCCCTGTCGATTTATGAATGTCATTTAGGTTCATGGCAGCGCGATGATAAAAACAATTTTCTAAATTATCGCGAGCTAGCCCATCAACTTGTCGATTATATAAAAACCACCGGCTTCACCCATATCGAATTATTGCCAATAACCGAACACCCGTTGGATGCCTCATGGGGTTATCAAACCACCGGTTATTTTGCCCCCACCCGCCGCTTTGGTTCAGTGGATGATTTTCGTTATTTTGTTGATTACTGTCATCAAAATAATATTGGCGTGTTACTCGACTGGGTACCCGCGCACTTTCCAAAGGATGCACACGGCCTAGCCAATTATGATGGCAGCCCGCTTTATGAACACGAAGATCCGCGCCGTGGCGAGCACCGCGACTGGGGCACACTGATTTACAACTACGGTCGTAATGAAGTAAAAAACTTTTTATTATCCAGCGCGGTTTTCTGGCTGGAAGAATTTCATCTGGATGGTTTACGGGTGGATGCGGTGGCCTCGATGTTATATCTGGATTACTCGCGCGAAGATGGCGACTGGCTACCCAATCAACACGGCGGTAATGAAAACATTGAAGCCATCGAATTTTTACGCGAACTCAATGAAATAACCCACGGCCATTTTCCTGGCACCATGATTATGGCCGAGGAATCCACCGCCTGGCCGCAGGTCACTCGCCCCACCAATATTGGCGGCCTGGGTTTTAGTATGAAATGGAATATGGGCTGGATGCACGACACCCTGAATTACATGCAAAATGATCCGGTGCATCGGCACTATCATCACGACCAACTCACCTTTGGTTTGCTTTACCTGTTCAGCGAAAATTTTATTCTGCCGTTTTCCCACGATGAAGTGGTACACGGAAAAAGTTCGATGCTGAATAAAATGCCCGGAGATGAATGGCAGCGCTTTGCTAATCTGCGCCTGTTATACACGTATATGTTTACCTACCCCGGAAAAAAATTACTGTTTATGGGCTGTGAATTTGCTCAGGGTGGTGAATGGAATCACGACAAAGCACTGGACTGGTATGTATTAGAATATCCCCTGCATCAGGGCGTACAAAAACTGGTGGGGGATCTAAATGGTTTATACCGCCAACACAACGCACTGCATAAATATGATTTTGATAATATGGGTTTTGAATGGATTGACTGCCACGACACGGATCAATCTGTTTTATCCTATTTACGAAAAAGTGAAGATGAAACAATAATTATTGTGCTGAATTTTACCCCAGTAATTCGAAAAAATTATCGCATTGGTGTGCCTGCATTGGGTGACTATGAAATCATTTTAAATTCCGATTCAACATTTTATGCGGGCAGTAATGCGGGCAGTGATTCAATCTTAAACACGGAAAATACACCATGGATGAATCGTCCCGCATCATTGAGTTTAACCCTGCCACCATTAGCGGGTTTGGTACTGAAAAAAGTATAATGAATAAAATTTTATATATTAGCAGTGAAGCATTTCCATTAATAAAAACTGGGGGGCTGGCCGATGTTGCCGGCAGTTTGCCAACCGCATTATTAAAACAATCTCAGGATGTGCGTTTATTATTGCCCGCCTACCCCGAAGTGCTCAGCAAAATCAGCCAACACAAAAGCATTGCGCAAACTGAATATTATAATTTAAACGTTAACATTATCGAAACCCGACTTCCTGGCACTCAACTTAAAGTCTGGTTAGTAGATTGCCCTGCCCTGTTTAATCGACCCGGCGGACCCTATACCGATGCGCACGGAGAAATCTGGCATGACAATGCATTACGTTTTGCTATTTTCTGTCACACCGCAGTTGATATTGCACTGAATACATTTCAACTAAACTGGCAGCCCGATATCGTACATTGCAATGACTGGCAATCGGGGCTGATACCCGCCTTACTCAGTTTGCACCCGTCACCGCCCGCAAGTATTTTTACCATTCATAACCTGGCCTATCAGGGAAACTTTAATCAGCAAACATTTGATGATTTAGATTTGCCCGCTGAACTCTGGCATATAAATGGTCTGGAATTTTATAATCAACTTTCCTTTATAAAAGGCGGGCTGGCCTATGCGAATAAAATCACTACGGTTAGCCCCACTTATGCCACTGAAATATTGCAAGCTGAAAACGGTTATGGGCTGGATGGTTTACTAAAACACCGAAGCAAAGATGTTAGTGGCATACTTAATGGCATTGATGAAAAATACTGGAACCCAGGAACCGACCCGCATATAAAACAAAAATATAATCGGCGCACTTTAAATAAAAAAAGTATTAATAAAACAGAATTACAAAAAGAATTTTCACTACCTGTAGATGAAGATAGCGTTATGATCGGCATGGTCAGTCGGCTGGTAGAGCAGAAAGGTCTGGATATTATTTTACAAAGTCTGCCATCGTTATTAAATAAAAAATTACAACTCGTTATATTGGGCACCGGCGAATTACATTATGAAATGCAATTAACAGAATGGTCAAAAAAACACCCAAAACAGATCAAAGTCATTATTGGTTATAACGAAGCCCTGGCTCATAAAATAGAAGCCGCCAGCGATATCTACCTGATGCCATCCACCTTTGAACCCTGCGGGCTTAATCAGCTATACAGTTTGCACTATGGCACGCTACCGATTGTAACGCAGGTGGGCGGGCTGGCGGATACGGTTATTCATGCCAGTGAAGAAAATATTAAAAATGGCACGGCAAATGGTTTTATGCTTAAGGCACATTCAAAAACTGCGTTGCTTGAGATGATTGATCTGGCGCTGCAATTATATAAACAAAAACAGGTGTGGCGAAAAATTCAAATCAATGCAATGAGCCAGGATTTTTCATGGCGAACCAGTGCGGAGCAGTATGTGAAATTGTATCAGCAGGTTTTGAATAAATTGTGATTTGTCTGATGTTGGTATTTTAAAAGGCAGCTGCTGGGTTTGTGTGATTATAAGTATGGATAAAGTCAAAAGAAAACGGCAAATGGCCACGAATAAAAAATCAGAAATTATTGATATAACTTAGTTGAAAAATAACTGCATACTGCATAAAAGAGTCAAGTTTTTACTAGTTCCCACGCTGGAGTATGGGAATGAGTAACAGTCCCTTCTCCCTTCAGGGAGAAGGCTAGGATGAGGGTGTTAAAAAACAGCGCTTTAACTTTTTAGCTTTCCCTCTCCCCAACCCTCTCCCAAAGGGAGAGGGGGTTCACTGGTTCCCACGCTGAAGCGTGGAACGGAAAATGCCACTTAATTAATTTTTCTGCTTTTATTCGCGTTCATTTTCGATAAGTTTTTTTAAAATTAATTATGTCGTTTTTTAGCCATCGCAAAACAATCTTCACGCCACAAACACTGCAACTGATCACACTCGCCATTACCTGCCGATGCAAAACAGCTAAAGTTTCCTTCTGAAAGCTGAATACTTTGTATTAACTTTTCTTTAGTCATGTGTGAAGTTTTAATACCAAAATCTTTTGCCCGTGTTCTAATTTGCTGCATATTCATCACTGTTCTCCAGTTATTAAATTTAAGATTTAATCCTGACAAAAAAAACTCCCGACTTTATTGCTATCAATGTTACATAAATATCACTGCTGTCCCGTTAACCATTTTTAAAATAAACGACTAGCTTGACACAATAGCATTTCAAAGCTTTAACACTTTAGTTAAACATGAAAATAAAAAATGACTTCGTCATTCCTAGGTCGCCATTCCTGGGTTGGCAGTTTCAAGAATCCAATGACTTTGAAAAGCAGACAGACACTGGATACCTGCCTTCGCACACTACTGTCCGGAATAAATGACAGTGCCATAAATATAAAATTTGTAATAAAAGCATAACAAACATCGTCATTCCTGCGAAGGCAGGAATCCAGTGGCTTAGATGTATTAGCTTAGAGCCGACGTAAGTCACTGGATTATGACCCACATCCATGTGGGTCACCCTTCGGGTCAGGCATAGCCTGTTTAAATTCGTTCCAAACGAATTTATCCGGCTCAAAAGCATACCGGAATGACAGTTTAAATTGTTTGCTTTTATTTTAAGTCCTGAATTCAAGTAATAAGTGCATGAGCAAATAAAAATTACCCTTTATTTATAGAATATTGAACGCATTTACGAAAA
>UOFG01000139.1_pt1 | contig 17308 bp, 8 predicted proteins | sample 1988411 | NCBI WGS metagenome assembly UOFG01 (sample SAMEA4712194, study PRJEB27164) | hydrothermal vent metagenome | biome: marine basaltic hydrothermal vent biome; feature: marine hydrothermal vent; material: mineral | place: Pacific Ocean | collected 2011-06-14/2011-07-23 | depth 1689 m
CCGTAAATAAAATTTTAAGTATAAGGTTTAATAAAAATCTGGGAAGCGTTGTTATGTTAAATATAAATGGGATATTGAAATGTTATTTCTGTATAGTGCTTATTGTTTCAGTTTTAAGTGCGTGTAACAGTGATGGAGAAAATTCAGTTCCCCGCTCCGGTGTAATAGCACCTGATGTTAGCCTGTCGGTAGATAATATTGACTTCGGAAATATTAATGTGGGGTCTATTAGCGATGTATCCAGAGTAATAATAACGAACAGTGGTGATACTCCTCTGAATATTACAGAAATTAGTGTTTCTGAAAGTTTTATTGAAGATAATAACTGTAATAATTTTCTCTCTGCTGGCAACAGCTGTCAGTTAAGTTTAAGCTTTGTTCCTACGCTAGCGCAGCGAGTAACAGGCACACTGGTAATTGATGGAGATGCCGTAAATATGCCTTATACCGTAAGCCTTACAGGTACAGCGGAGGGGGGCTCTATTAAGCCCGCATACATTTTTCAGCAGGAGTTTGAGAACTATACGGTTCCTGTTATTTATACGACAACTGATGTGACAAGGGATTTCAATATTAATCTGTCCGGGGATCAATATAGCTGGGGGCAGTTTCCAGATGGACAGCAATCTATCGTGGCTGATCCTGATGTGTCGGGTGGGCGTGGAAATGTATTACGTAAAACGCATCGTGCAGGAAAACTGGGAAATGCAGAAGGTATGTACTGGATGCATCGTCTGAATCGTGCTGCAAAGAATGTGAATTACCCGAGTAGAAATGAACGAGGTGATGCGACTGATATTAATCCTGACAGTAATAGTAGTATCTGGGATCAAACTGGTGGACCGCCAGATCTGGCTGCTTTTATTAATCGACAGGAGCAGAGAGATGCAGTGGGTGATATGGCCTATGATGAACTGTATTTTGCCTATGATGTGTATCTAAGCGCTAATTATTTTATGCCATTTTCTGAAAAATTGCCCGGTATTGTTGCCGGTACAAATTTGCAGGCCTCACATGGCCCGGTAGCTTTTCCAGAAGGCATGTACGGGATAAATGCTAATTTTAACTTACAGAGTAATGAGGCATGGCCGGGTATTCCTGAGGGTGAAGGCGCATTAGCTTTTTATAACTATGATGCAGATCGTGTTCAGCAGAGTATGTTTCTGGCTAAAAATGGTGTGCTGGAAGATCGGCGCGGGTACTATACCGGCAATAAAGGAAATTCTGTTAAAGCCAATGGCTTTGCTAATGCATATCTTATGCCCAGGGAAACCTGGATTACAATAGAATTACGCCTGAAGCTAAATGATACGGGTAATACGGCGATTCCGAGCATTGATAGTACGGTTATTGAAAGTAAATACAATCGTAGTGAACGGTTTATTAACGATGGCAATAAACGCAATGGTCTGGTTGAAGTATGGATTACTGATCCACGGCCTGCTTCATCAGGCGGAACAGACGGTGTTTCATTGAAAATGCTCTCTTATACAACTGAACACAGGTGGTGGAAGTATTTGCAGATAGATAAGATTAAAATACGTTCTACATTTAATCGAAATCATAATTCACCGCCAGAAGATACATTTATTTATTATGATAATTTCCGCGCATCGACTTCTCGTATTACCGGGGAGTAGTTTTATCAATCATTATAAGCCACAAACAACGTTTGGTAAAATCAGTCTGTAATAAAATATCGACATGGCCAGATGGATCTGGCCAAAGAGGTCGGCAATAAATGAGAAATATTATAAATATAAATTCAAAAAATTTAAGATTAACTGAATGCAATCAAAAACAGATAGAGGATTATCGAATGCAATATTTAAAATCAAATTCTGAAAAGGAGCGACGCTTTTTATCGCCCATTTTTTCACCACCCATTGCTGTACTTTTTTGTGCCATGGGATTAACGACACAAATTGAAGCGGGCAGTGATAAAATTATTACCGAGAACTTCACCAATAACTCTTCCGCAGATTATCTGATTTCAGACAGTGGCCCTGTTGGCAACCGAGAGCGCATTGCCTATTCCGATGATACCGGGTTTGGCTGGGGTGGCTATAATGCGGAAACAACCGGCTCTGGCGCACGTATTGTTCTACGTGATAATGGTAATGATATTCGTATTAAAGATAGCTCAGCTAATGCCACTAATGCCAATCAGGGTGGAACCTATCTCTATACACTGTTTTCTGCTAATGCCGCCCAGGGCGATTTAAGTCCAACACAAAGCATCGATTTAACCGGCAGTGAAGCCGCCATTACCTATGAAACAACCACCACCTCGCCTGACCAGAGAATACGTTTTTTACTGCGAGACGCTAAAAATGACTGGTATTTATCAAACGACGTGGTCTCTGTAAGTAAAAATACAAGCCAACGTTATAATATCTCAGACTTTACCTGGCTAAAGGTTCGACCTCAAACCGCACAGGCGATGAACGCGCTGGATGATGGGGGTGATGTGGCAATGTCAACCTTTGTTGATACCGCACCAGACCTTGGTTCAGTAACAGGTGGTGGCTTTTTTATCCAGGCGGGTACACGTACCAGGGAGGGGATACTGACAGATGAACTACGGGTTAGCTCTATTGCATGGAATGGTAATGAAGTGACCCGCAGTGAGCCAGGTGTGGTTAATCTCACCCTGGAAGCGGAAGACTACACCCGGATAAATGATGCCAGTCCTGGGGTTGACAGCTTTAGTCAGAGCACACGGGACGATGCCTCCGGTGGCACCTATATGCAGTCAGTGGGTAGCTGGGGCAAGTCCTGGCTGGAATATGATTTTGTGATCCCGACAGATGGTGTGTATGAAATCGCTGTGCGCGGTACGGGTGTGTCTACAGGTACAAATAGTTTTCGAGTCTCCATAGATGGTGGTGTGGACAGTGTAATGCAGTTAAACAAAGATGATAGCTGGGGCTGGGAAACGATAACCGATGCGAATAGTGGTCTGGGGCCTTACCCTTTATCCGCCGGCACCCACACACTTCGCCTTAAAAAACGTGAGCCAAATGCTAAAATCGATCAATTGCGCATTGCAGGCACGTCTGCTGTGAACTTGCCCGTTACAGGCTTATCGACAAACAGAATTGAGTTTGGTGAACAGGTGCTGGGGGGTGTGAGTGCTGCAAGGAGTGTAAACCTGAGTAATAATGGAACTGCACCACTCAATATTAGTGGAATATTTACAACAGTAGATTTTAGTGAAACCAATGATTGTAATAATGTTGTGGCGGTAAATGCAAATTGCACTATCAATGTTAAATTTGCGCCGTCTCGTACAGGTGTAACTACAGGGGAGCTTAGTATTGCCAGTGATGATATCAATAGCCCTGCTCAAGTGATATTGACTGGATCTGACCCACAGACCCCCACTCAACCCGGTAGCTGGCGAAGTGCTTTGTATCCAGAGAACTGGAAACCGGGAGACAGGGATGCTGATGGAAATTTTCTGCAGGATTTCTCATATGCCGGTTATCACAAAGGAGAACAGGAGATACCCGTAAATCCACCGGGTAGAATTTATGATGTTACACAGGCACCTTATAATGCGGATAATAGTGGATCTCGAAATAGTGCACCCGCGATTCAACGTGCGATTAATGCAGCAAAGCGTGCAGGTAGTGGCATTGTGTACTTTCCAGCAGGCACATACCGCATTACCAGCACCTCATCAATAAAAATAGACGCATCAAATATTGTGCTACGGGGTGACGGGCCAGGGATCACAAAACTCTATCTTGATGTGGAGAATGCACGCAAGGGATCTCTTGTCTGGTTTGGCAAAGATGTTAATGACTGGGCTGACGCTGTGCCAGGAACCGCAGTAAAAGTAGCGCAGAATATAGCCGTAGAATCCAGGAAAATAAAGCTGGACAGTTGGCCCGGATTATTTAAAGTGGGCGATGAGATTATTATCGCACATGATATTACAGCTGCCTGGGTGGATGATCACAATATGAGAAAGTACTGGATAGATCAGAAAAACAGAGTAGGGTCTTCTCGATCTGCTCCGCGCTACTATCGTACAATAACGGCGTTAGATTCCGTTAATAAAGAGATAACTGTAGATATACCCATACGGTATATTATGAAGACACGGGATAATCTTAGAGTGTATAAGCCTGTGCAAAAAGTTGTGGTAGAGGTGGGCATTGAGGATTTGAGCCTTGGCATGAAGCAGCATTCAGCTTATCGTGGTGGTCGATTGCCAACTAATGCTAATTATAAAAATGCAAACGGAACCGGCGTTGAAAAAGCAGCTTATGAACTGTATGAATCGGCAGTTATACGTATGGAAGGTGTAAAAAATGGCTGGGTAAGAAATGTGACAACGTATCGCCCACCAGACAATGCCAGTGATTTACACATTCACTCAAGAGGGATTAATCTGGTGGATTCGCGCAATATAACAATTACGGAAACCAGGATAGAAAAACCGCAGTCGCGCACAGGCGGTGGAAATGGCTATTTATATCGAATTGATAATTCGCAGGAAAATTTAATTATCAATTCAACGGCAGTGGCAGGGCGGCATAATTTTACTATCCAGTTCTTTCGCTCATCGGGTAATGTGTTTCACAAATATACATCGATTGATAGCCATTTTCCCAGTGATACGCATGGCAGCCTGTCACCGGCGAATCTCGTTGACAATAGTAGTTTTTCTGGAACGGGCAACGGATATTGGGGGGTAAGTTTTAGAAATAGAGGGGCGACATCAGGAGCGGGGTGGACAACTACTCAATCTGTTTTTTGGAATCTTGAAAGCAGATCAGAATATGATATTTTTAAACATAACAACCCATCATATATATCAAGACCCTATTTTTCAGATCAATTTGCAACAGGATATACTATAGGGACTTCTGCAATAAACAATGGTTTGTTTTATACCTGTCCACCAGTTAAATCAGATCCACTATATGATGCAGTAGAACTTAAAAGGTGCAGAAAGAGTGATGATTATGTTGAAGGTATAGGGCAGGGTGCGACATTATCTCCGCAGTCCCTGTATATAGATCAGAGAGCGAGGAGAACAGGTAAATAAAAACTAGCACTATTTTAAAAAGGGAGGCAGAGAGGTCGGGGCAAATGAAAAGCATTTGCCTCGACCCGGCCGAACACACTAAATGTAAATGCAACAAAAAATGTAGCACTACTAATTAATGCCCATCCATAAATGGGTGTTTTTTAAAAATTACTTATTTCCGTAATTTTCCACCGAGTGTTTCACAATAACGATATTAGTGGTTTCTAATATTGATCGTGAATTCTTCAAATTCCGGCTATTTCAGCCTTTTTAAAGCCGAGCGAAAATATCAGTTCCTCTAAAAAAATTAAATTTTGCTATTACACCCTGCTTTTTAAAATTCATCCTGACTGCATACGCATAAGATGAATCAGGTTGTAACTGATCACCGATGACCAGACAAATGCTTTAAATCCATCATGACCTTTCCAGATCGCCTTAGATAAACAAAAAGCCCTTTTTAATTCAGAAATATTACCCTCAACGCCCGCTCGAAAGTTACGCAGTATTTTAAATGTTTTTGTTTTTACGCCCATTGAAGTATACGAAATGCCGACTCGCTTGTGAAATACAACCCGCTTAATTCACAGATCACGCCCTTTGGATATATTTGCCTGGCTCGCATATCCACCATCTGCAACAGTGGCTTCCAACAAATCATCATAATTTTCCTGATGCGCATTTAATACCGGTACGAATAAATCTTTATCTGAGGGATTGCCTTTCTCAATACAGGCATACGTGATAAATCTACTTCTCTCACTGCTTAAACCTGAAAAAATCAGTTGAACGCATAAAATTAGCATAAGCCATTGAAAAATATTAATTAATTTCCCGCCTTCTAACTCACCAGAAGGTGAGTGATGCTTCACCCAGAATTACACCCTCATGCGCACACCTGACTCTGTCAAAAAAACGCGAAGGACTGGGCCATTCACCTCTTTTTTGACTACGCCAGCTGAGCGCCTGAAGGCATACTTCTGGGTGCTCAACTGATCTTTTTAGGTTAAATTCAGCTTGTGTCCATATTGAATATCACGAGCCCCTTTAACAATGATATCTGTATGAGGTTCAAATAAGCTGACGGTTTTTTCTGATGAAGGGACTTTTTCTTTTAAGATAACGCGTCTTGTCGTTTGATCGACTATTTTTAGTGTCAGGCCTCTGTAGTGTTCAACCGATAAGATCCACCTTTGCTTACCTTTAGATTCGCCCTGTTTAAAAAAATGCTGGGATAATACATTATGAACATTCTCTAATGTTTGCGGTTTTATGCGTCGAATGGTTGACTGTAAAGTGGATTTACTGGGGTTTATATGAGCTGCCAGGCGAGTGAATGATCGGTAACTCATTGAATCCGACAAATGAAAAGACAACTGCTCATAGCTGATTTTTAACTGCTGCTTTAATATCAGGCACCTTAAAATATTCTCCACCGTGAGCCCTGTTCTGCCAACGGGCTTAAGGGATTTATCGATTAGATCATGTTAATCAATGTGAGTATTTCCGGGTAATCATCTAAAAGAGCGGATAATGCTTTTAATTGAATGCCGCGCTCGTGTTTTGAGTAGATTTCAAACATACTTATCTGTGTCAGGCGAGTTACTCGCATGGCTATCCCCTTTGGGTTGTTGTTTTTTTCGACACAATTAATATAACAGATTTCAAAGGGGATTTTTAGTTTTTTTTGATGTTTTTTTATTTATAATTCAATTGCTTATATATTTATGGATGGGCACTAGTTAAGTAAGGTACGGCAGTACGAAGTCACAGACTATGCCAGGTTATTTTTTCATTTTCACTGTTTTTCTATTTCTTAAACTCATATAAATAATCTGATAACTGTGTGTTGGATATCCGGTTTTTTTCGTAATCATACTTCTGTACGATATCTATCAAAAAACAGATAGTTTAGAGTGACTTAAAAATAAGGAGGAAATAACCAATGCATAACTTATCAACTTTAATTATTAATTCACGGTGTTTTTTTACACGCATTATTCCAGTGCTGTGTATATTTAATGCTACAAATTCAGCTTATGCCGATGATGAAGCATTTGCCCTGCGCATTAATGTCGGTGGTGAGGAGTATACTGATAGCACAGGTCATTTATGGCAGGCAGATACAGGTTTTAATACAGGCAATCTGAGCAGCAGTGCCATTGGGTCACAGATCACGGGTACCGATGATCTGGTGCTCTATCAAAGTGCTCGCTGGGATGCAGGCGCAGCACCTGAGTTGCGCTACAGCTTTAATGTGCCTGATGGTGAATACACCGTGCGCCTGCATTTTGCCGATAGTTACATCGGCACTCAGGGTGAGGGACTACGAGTCTTTGATGTGGCACTGGAAGATCAACGGGTATTAGAGAACCTGGATATTTTCGCAGAAGTGGGGGGCAATGCTGCCCTGGTAAAAACACTCACAACGCAGGTTAATGATGGCACACTGGATATCGAGTTTTTGCATCAGGTAGAAAACCCTGCAATACGTGCGATAGAGATTTATAAAAGCACGGTATTTCGTATTAATGTCGGTGGTGCAGATTATACCGATAGTGCGGGTCAGTTATGGCAGGCCGATAAGGGCTTTAATACGGGCAATTTAAGCGGCAGTGCAGCAAATGCAACGTATAGAGGTACCGCTGATCAGGTGCTTTATCAGAGCGCACGCTGGGATGCAGATGACGCACCTGAGCTGCGTTACAGTTTTGATGTCCCCAATGGTTCATATGCGGTACGTCTGCATTTTGCCGACAGTTATAGCGGCACGCAGGGCGAGGACTTACGGGTCTTTGATGTGGCACTGGAAGATCAGCTGGCATTAGAAAATCTGGATATTTTTGCAGAAGTCGGGGGTAATGCAGCGCTGATAAAAACACTCACAACGCAGGTCAATGATGGCACACTGGATATTGAGTTTTTGCATCAGGTGGAAAATCCGGAGATACGGGCAATTGAAATTGAACAACTTGCAGATAGATCAGCAACGCCAGGTGTGGTGAATATCACACGTGAGGCCGAAGACTACAGTGATGTGAGTGATGCGGATAATGATGGTGTGGATGATTTCACCCAGGGCAGCCGAGCAGATGCCTCTAATGGTGCTTATATGCAGGCAAAAGGCCAGCGAGAAAATTCATATCTTGAGTACCAGGTGAACTTACCCGCAGATGATGTGTATGAGATTGCCGTGCGAGGCACGGGCACATCGAAAGGCAGTGATAGTTTTTTCGTCTCGGTTGATGGTGGCGTGAGCAGTGCGGTGCATTTAAATTCTGATGATAGCTGGAGCTGGAAGACGGTAACCGATGCGAACAGTGGTCTGGGACCGTATTCATTATCAAAGGGCAATCACCGTATTCGTATCAGGCAACGTGAGCGCAATGCGAAAATAGATCAGCTGAGCATTACAAATACAGCGGGTACGAGTTTGCCAGCATTAAACTTATCTAGAGCACGTATCGATTTTGGCAGCGTGGTGATCGGCAGCGTCAGCGGGTCTGAAACTGTGAGGTTAACCAATAGCGGCACGAGACCGCTGAACATCGTTGCCATGGAGGCGAGCACCGGTTTTACTCAACGCAATGACTGTGGTAACTTTCTTGATACAGGGGGGAGCTGTACGATCAATGTACAATTCACTCCCTCCCGCACTGGCAACCTCACCGGTGCCCTGAACATCACCAGTGATGCCGCTAACAGCCCGGCACGAGTGAATCTGGCAGGCCGTGGTGCAGACGGAAGCGGTGGCTCGCAGGCATCACTTCGCCCCTACTCCGACAATAACTATTACTGGGAGTATAAGGGTGAGCCTGTTCTATTACTGGGAGCCTTTAATGGTGCTCATAATGTGTTTCTCAGACCTGATGTTGACGACCCATCGGCTGATCTTGCAACCGAGATGGACGAAATGCTCGCTGCTGGAGGTAATGTGATACGTGTTGTTTTTGATCCAGGTGCAGCAGTTCGCAGAGGCTTTGGGGCGTCTCATCAAACGACTACAGATGGACAGTTTGATCTAAACAAGTTTACCTCAGGAAGTGATTCGTACTGGGGGGAGTTTGAAACACTGCTTGTTGAGGCGCAGTCACGGGATATTATTGTTCAGCTAGAAGTGTGGGATCGTTTTGATATGCAGAAAGATAACTGGCTTAACAGTCCATTTCGACCAGCGAACAATATCAATTATACGGCTTCACAGTCGGGTCTTGCTAACAGTTATTCATCGTTTAACGACACGTCTTTTGCTTTCGGTGTTCCAGGCCATCCAGAATATGAATCAGCTTCCGCCAGTCGCAGGGCACAGTTCGATCTGGTGCGTGGTTTCCAGGAGAAGCGAGTTGATCAACTATTGTCTATTAGCCTCAGGTATAACAATATTCTGTATACGATGAACAATGAAACGCATGAAGATCCGGCCTGGGGACACTACTGGATGGAGCATATCCAGAATGCGGCATCGCTACAGGGAAAGACTGTCTATGTAACTGATATGTTTGACAATGGAATTGATAATTTCAGGACTAATAGTAATTACAATCAGGTCTTTACTGGCCCCGACTCGGATCGCTACACGTTTATTGATATCTCTCAGAACAACACTGAGAAAAAAGTGGGGGGAGCAGAAGGTCACTGGAGAGACCTTATGTATACTCGCAATCAGACGTCATCCAGTATTCGCCCTGTTAATAACATAAAAATCTACGCCGCCGACTCGATTGTTCCATCCCCCTTTCGAAAACAGGTCAATACGCGGTTTGGTGATCTTTCGGCACAAAATAGTTTCTGGATGAATATTATCGGTGGCAGTGCATTGGCGCGATTCCACAGGCCCGGGGGCGGTCAGGGGCTTAGCGCTCTTGCCAAAGTCAGTATAAGTGCAGCTCGAAAACTTGAAACCCGGGTCAGGTTCTGGGAGCTTGAGCCGAGAAATGACCTGTTAAGCAACCGTGGCACGTTTACGGTTGATTTTCCCGGCATTGATTTCAGGAAGGAGCCGTTTGTCTATGGCGAAGCCTATCTGGCCGCTGATATCGGCAAAACATATGCACTTTACTTTACCCGGGGGGGCTCGGTTGGGCTGGATCTGGGAGCCTATCCGGGTGTTGGCTTCAGGATTGACTGGCTCAATATTGACGATGGCCAATGGGGGCCTTCATCAACAGTCTCGGGTGGCAGTATTCTGAACATTGCAGCCCCTGATGGGGGTGCCTGGGTTGCGGCCATTGTGCGTAGCGATCTGAGCTCAGGTAGTGGTACACCCTGAGATTAGCTGGAATCTGATTATTTTTTTATTCGGACAACCCTGCCAGACGTTGAAATGCTAATCTGGGTGCTGCCCCATCAGTAACCGATTAACCTGAATTCATCAGTTGAACGCCTCAAAGTGTGCTTCTGATTTACACGCAAAAACGATCCAGTCCTTCGCTTGCGAGTGACGTGCAGGGATGCACTAATATCGCGAATGCAGGAGCATAAGAGCGTGACCTGGAACATCTGATAATATTAAATATTATCAAACACTTACTGCACTATTGTGTGGTTAACTGATTTTTTCAGGTTAAAGAGATACTACCGAGTAGAAAAGAATACCCATTATTCATGAATGAGCAGAGAGTTTCCCCTACCGGCTCATTATCCGTACCCTGCAACGGATACGAATAGTGGGTATTCCTTTAAACCTGGAAGTAGTCTATATCCTGAATCCATACCTTCATGGCGGCACAGCGCACAGGCACCTGATTGCACAGCGATTTAAAAAATACCCGCTTAAGCTGTGGACGAAGACAGAATTTTTTAATACCACTGTGAAATCCGTATCTTACACGCTGAATCCACCCTGAAGTGTGGACTCAGGTATATGTTTTATTTTTTCAGGTTCAACTAATGAATTCAGGTTGAAAGCATATATTCTCCAGTGAAATTTTAATAGTGAAATTTTAATAAAGACCTGCAACTGAAAAACGTGAACTGCATTCAGTTTTTATTACAGCCATACTTTTGTACGATGTCTATAAAAAAAATCTGTTTTAAAGTAATTAAAAATAGAAAAGGAATAACCAATGTATAATTTATCGGTGTCAATTGTTAATTCACGGTGTTTTTTTACACGCATTATTCCAGTGCTGTGTATATTTAATGCTACAAATTCAGCTTATGCCGATGATGAAGCATTTGCACTGCGCATTAATGTCGGTGGTGAGGAGTATACTGATAGTACAGGTCAGTTATGGCAGGCCGATGCAGGTTTTAATACAGGACGCTTAAGCAGTAGTGCCATTGGCGCACAGATTACCGGTACTGATGATCTGGTGCTCTATCAGAGTGGTCGTTGGGATGTGGGTGCAGCCCCTGAACTGCGTTACCGTTTTAATGTGCCGGATGGTGTATACACGGTGCGGTTGTATTTTGCCGACAGTTATAGCGGCACACAGGGTGAGGGTCTGAGAGTTTTTGATGTGATGCTGGAGAATGATCTGACATTAGAGAACCTGGATATTTTCTCAGAAGTGGGTGGCAATACGGCTCTGGTTAAAACACTGAGCACACAGGTTAGTGATGGCGCGCTGGATATCGAATTTATACACCAGGTGCAAAATCCTGAAATCCGCGCCATTGAGATTCAGAAGATAGAAGCTACACCCGCAGTGCCCAGTGGGGTTAATTTTGTAATTGAAGCCGAGGCCTATGCACGATTTAATGATGTTAGTCCGGGTGTGGACAGCTTCAGCCAGAACACGCGTTCGGATGCGTCAGCAGGCACGTATATGCAGTCAGTGGGTAGCTGGGGGCGGTCCTGGCTGGAATATGATTTCGATATAATGGCAGATGGTGTGTATGAGATTGCAGTGCGCGGTACAGGTATTTCTGGTGGCACAAACAGTTTTCGAGTATCGCTTGATGGTGGAGCAGATAGTGTAATGCAACTGAATAAAGATGATAGCTGGGGCTGGAAAACGATAGTCGATGCAAACAGCGGCCTTGGGCCGTATTCTCTATCGGCAGGGCGACACACGCTGCGCCTTAAAAAGCGTGAACCGGGTGCAAAAATTGATCAGCTGAGCATTACGCCTGCCGGAGGTAGCAATTTACCCATAGCGAGCTTTTCTCCGAGCAGTCTTGATTTCGTCGATCAGGATGTGGGCAGTGTGAGTGATCCGCAAAGCGTGATCTTAAGCAATACAGGCACCGCGCCATTAAATATTTCTGCTATAAGCACGACTGAAAATTTTAATGAAACTAATAATTGTGGCGATGTGCTTGTCGCCGGTGAGAGTTGTCAGATTGATATTCGGTTCATTCCAGTGAGTGCGGGTAGTTTGAATGGGACATTAACAGTAGATAGTAATGATGCAAATAGCCCGGCGAGTGTGATTCTTTCTGGGACAGGTAATAATCAGGTATTGCAGCCATCGGGTCCAATTGTAATCAGTGCTCAGCAGAATGTTGTAATCAGTGGCCTCAGAATAAGTAATCCATCCGGTCACTGTATTGAGGTTAAAAATGGGTCTGCCAGTATTACTATTGAGAATAGTGAGATAGGTCCCTGTCGTAATCGAGGTGTTTTCATTAGAGATAGTAGTGATATTACAATACGCAGTAACTATATTCATGATACACGCGGCGTAGGTGTGCAGAGTGCACGTTCAGAACAGATTGCTGTGACCCGTAATCAGATAGATCGTACAAAAACAGGTGTATATATTAATGAGGGGCAGAGGATAAGTGTAACCTACAACAGGTTTGATACTATTCTCGGTACGTTCGCTAGCGATGGATTAAATGCATTTATTCAGTTTGCAAATGTTACAGGATACGGGAACCGCATAAATTATAATACAACATATACCACGTTGGGTGTCGGTGATGTTGGCGATGATATTAATCTATTTGCATCGCATGGTATGTCAGATGATCCCATTCAGGTTAACTATAATACGATTGTAGGTAGTGGGCCAAGAGCAGCAGGTAGTGGAATCATGCTGGGTGATAAAGGCAGTACGTATGCCATCGCAAAAGGGAATACACTGGTCAACCCGGGCGGATCAGCAATAGGTGTTGTGGGCGGGAACAATAACTCTGTCATAAATAATATTGTTTATAGTAAACAGCTTAACTGGGCCGGTGCTGGAATATTTGTCCGAGATTATTCCAGTTCCAGTTGTCGTGACATAACGGTTAAAGGTAACCGCGTAGACTGGACTTCCAGGTCGGGTAAAAAACGAGGCGGCTTTAATCATGGGAGTTGTGGCGCTGTGGAAGGGTGGGATGAAAATGACTGGGATGCTAGCATTGATGAAAGTATTATTAACCTGCAATAAAGTCAAAGAGGTTGGGGGCAAATATAGACACTTCTCATTTGTAACCAACCCTGATGCATTAAATGTAAAAAATTCGTAACTGCTCACACGGTATACAAATGAATTTACAGAATATTGATTTACCAGTAGTTATAGTGGGTGAACATGTAAATCGTGTTCCTGCATTACGCTATGCGCCATACAGTGATGCGTGTTTTTTACACATCCAGAAACCCGTCAGTTCTAAAAAAAGCACACACATTTCCCTGCAACACCTTACACTGCTCAGCTCACTCTCGGAAAGGGAGAACGATACACCCGCAGGAGATGCAAACAGCATAACGTATATGCACCAGCTCGCACAGGGTGCAGAGAACGCAGTGGGTTTATTTTTAGTCTGTCGATTTTCTCTGTGTTCTCTATGCCCTCTGCGGTAAAAATATTTGAGGGGTGAGTAGTTACAAAAATTCGATTAAATAACTTAATGACTATGTGCTGCATATCCGGTTTTTATCACAACCATACTCTTGTACTATATCTTTTAAAAAACAGATATTTTAGAGTGATTAAAAATTAGGGAGAAAATAACCAATGCTTAACTTATCGGTTTTAATTGCTAATTCACGGTGTTTTTTTACACGCACTATTCCAGTGTTGTGTATATTGAACGCTACAAATTCAGCGTATGCTGATAATACAGATTTTGCCCTGCGCATTAATGTTGGTGGTGCAGATTATACCGATAGCCAGGCTCTATCAGAGTGGTCGCTGGGATGCAGGCACAGCGCCTGAGCTACGTTACCCCTTAACGAGACACCCACAACAGGAAAGTGTGTTGCATATCCGGTTTTTCTCGTAACCATACTTTTGTATGATATCTGTTTTAAAAAAAGTGCTTTAGAGTGGTTAAAAATAAGGAGAAAATAACCAATGTATAATTTATCGATGTCAATTGTTAATTCACGGTGTTTTTTTACACGTACTATTCCAGTATTGTGTCTATTTAATATTACAAATCCAGCTTATGCAGATAATGAAGCGTTTGCCCTGCGCATTAATACCGGTGGTGCGGAGTATACCGATAGTGCAGGGCATTTATGGCAGGCGGATAAAGGCTTTAATACGGGTCGCTTAAGCAGCAGTGCCATTGGTGCACAAATCAGTGGCACCGATGATCAGGTGCTCTATCAAAGTGGGCGTTGGGATACAGGTGCAGCCCCTGAGCTGCGTTACAGCTTTGATGTGCCCGATGGTGCATATACAGTACGCCTGCATTTTGCCGATACTTACAGCGGTACGCAAGGTGATGGCTTACGGGTCTTTGATGTGCTGCTGGAAGATCAGCTGGCATTAGAAAATCTGGATATTTTTGCAGAAGTGGGTGGTAATACCGTACTGTTAAAAACACTCACCGTGCAGGTGAATGATGGCACACTGGATATCAAATTCTTACGTCAGGTACAAAATCCGGAGATCCGGGCAATTGAAATTCAGAAAATTGCAGATAAATTAGCAAAACCAGATGTGGTTAATATCACCCTGGAAGCGGAAGGCTACACCCGAATAAATAATGCCAGTGATACTGACAGCTTTAGCCAGAGCAGGCGAGCGGATGCCTCTGGTGGTGCGTATATGCAGTCAGTGGGTAGCTGGGGCAAGTCCTGGCTGGAATATGATTTTGTGGTTCCAACAGATAATGTGTATGAAATCGCTGTGCGCGGCACAGGTGCATCCACCGGTACAAACAGTTTTCGAGTCTCCATTGATGGCGGTGCTGACAGTGTTGTGCAGCTAAACAAAGATGATAGCTGGGGCTGGAAAACAATAACTGATGCCAATAGTGGTCTGGGGCCTTACTCTTTATCCGCCGGCACCCACACACTTCGCCTTAAAAAGCGTGAGCCAAATGCCAAAATCGATCAATTGCGCATTAGTAATACAGCGGGCACCCGCTTACCGGTGGCGAGTGTCTCTCCGAGTAGTCTTAACTTCAGTAATCAGGATGTGGGCAGTGTGAGTAATGCACAAAGCATCACACTAACCAACAGTGGTAATGCACCATTAAATATTACGGCGATGAGCACAACCGGGGACTTTAGTGAAAGCAATGGTTGTGGTGATGTGCTACTCGAAGGAGCAAGCTGCCAGATAGCTGTTAGTTTTACGCCAGCCAGTGCGGGTAATCTGAACGGTATATTAACGGTGGAAAGTGACGATGCGAATAGTCCAGTGCAAGTGAATTTATCGGGTGCTGGTAACACTGTAGATACTCCGCTTACAGACTCCGGCCCGATTGTTATCAGCGGGAAGCAGGATGTGGTGATCAGTGGTTTACGTATTACGAACCCTGATGGTCACTGCATTGAAGTTAAAAATGGCTCCACCAATATTAGTATTAAGAATAGCGAGATAGGGCCTTGCGGTAAAAAAGGGATTGATATTGTCGGCAGCAATAATATCGTGATTCAGAATAATTATATTCACGATATCTGGAACGAAGCTGTTATGAGTTACCAGTCCAACGATATAGCGGTTGATTCAAACGTCATTGAGGATGCCGAAGCGGGCTACGAAATGTGGACCACAAAAATTGCTAATCTCAGCTTTACCAATAACTACGTGAAAAATGTCAGCCGCAGAGAAGGGAATGGGAATGGAGGCAATATTGCCATGGTGGCCTTTGTCAGGGGGCCGGTCCTTATAGATAATAATATAGGAATAAATGTGCCCGGTGAGAGTGCCCCGGAGGACCTGATTAATATTTTCAAGTCCAATGGAACGCCCGATAACCCGCTTCGGATCACCAATAACAAGTTTCGTGGTGGTGGGCCGAGTGTGTCCGGTGGCGGTATTATACTGGGAGACCAGGGCGGTTCCTATCAGATAGCCGAAAACAATATTTTAGTGAGTCCTGGAGGGTATGGTCTAGGGATAGTGGGCGGGCGTAACAACACACTTAGGAACAATAAGGTGTATAGCCCTGCCGATGTGGAACGTCCCTTTGCAGGGGTCGGTATACAAGTGTGGAGATTTGATCATAAAGGTCAGGGCACAAAGCCTGGTGATTGCTCTAATCACACGGTGGAGTTCAATGAAATTACCTTCTGGCGAGGACCTAACTGGCAGGACAGAGGACTACCGGCTTTATTGAATTCCAGATTCAACCCCAGCACGGGTAATGACGGCCTGGCTCCCAACTGTGGTGTTATTGCTGGCTGGAGCACCAATAAATTCGATAGTGCCAGGGCTCAACCGGCAAATCTGGATGGCTCCATATGGAATTCCAGATGGAATACGCCGTAAGATTTCAATTACCATAGGGCTAAAGGGGTCGATAACAAATGAGAAGCATTTGCCTCGACCTCAATCCGATCATACTAATATAAATGAAAAAAACTCTAAATGTAAATACAAAAATTTAAGATTAACTGAATGCAACCAGAAACAGATAGAGGGCTATCAAATGCAATATTTACTGAGATCAGGCTCTAAAAAAGAGCCGTGTTTTTTATCGCGTATTTCCCCATCACGCCGCTTTTTATCCCCCCTCACCGTGCTTTTTTGCGCGATGGGATTAACCGCACAAATTGAAGCGGCCAGTGATAAAACCATTACCGAGAACTTCACCAATAATTCCTCCGCAGATTATCTGATTTCAGACAGTGGCCCCAGAGGCAACCGAGAGCGCATTGCCTATTCCGATGATACCGGGTTTGGCTGGGGTGGCTATAATGCGGAATTTCGCGGTACCGGTGCCACCATTGCTATGCGCGATAACGGTAATGACATACGCATTAAAGATAGAGCCGCTAATTTTACTAATGCCAATCGGGGCGGAACCTATCTCTATACACTGTTTGCCGCCAATGCCGCCCAGGGCGATTTAAGCCCAACACAAAGCATCGATTTGACCGGCAGCGATGCCACCATTACCTTTGAAACAACCACCGCCTCACCCGAC
>UOFG01000168.1_pt1 | contig 16973 bp, 16 predicted proteins | sample 1988411 | NCBI WGS metagenome assembly UOFG01 (sample SAMEA4712194, study PRJEB27164) | hydrothermal vent metagenome | biome: marine basaltic hydrothermal vent biome; feature: marine hydrothermal vent; material: mineral | place: Pacific Ocean | collected 2011-06-14/2011-07-23 | depth 1689 m
ATTCGGCCAGGTCGCAGAAAACAGAAGGCTTTGCCTCTGAGATGGTGTTTTATCAATAATTTGCATAATATCATCATAAAAACCCATATCAAGCATGCGGTCGGCTTCGTCAAGCACCAGTGTTTTTAAATGTTCAAGTTTCAGAGTCTCTTTCTGCAAATGTTTTAAAATTCTGCCAGGGGTTCCAACAACGATATGAGGCGGGTGTTCGAGGGACGCAAACTGAGGGCCTATGGGTGTGCCACCGCAGAGTGTAAGAATTTTGGTATTGGGCACAGCGCGTGCCAGACGACGTATTTCTTTGCTTACCTGATCTGCCAGTTCACGGACAGGGCAGAGTATTAGTGCCTGAGTCTGGTATATCTGAGATTTGAGGGGGTGTAGCAATCCAATGCCAAAAGCGGCGGTTTTACCACTGCCGGTTTTGGCCTGTGCGAGTACATCCTTCCCGTTCAGTATTGGCGGAAGGCTCTGCTCCTGAATGGGTGTCATTGTGTTGTAGCCCAGCATGGTCAGGTTATCTGTGAATTCTGCTGATAAGGGAAGCTGTGTGAAAGCCGTTGTAGTCATCGGATTTTATCTTAAACAGGGCCCCACATTATACAGTAGTGAGGTGATATTTACTGATTTTTCCCGGTTTTAAGCTGTCCAGTTGATTACCCCAGGATAATAAAAAATGCTGCTATTTCTGTCGATTCACTGGAGATAAAGCCACTTTGTTATCCAGACTCACAATATTCTTTATTTTTATCCCTTTCAGGCCTGATTAAGGCTAAACTTATGGCAGGTTTATCCTGAAAGGTATAAAAATGGACGCAAGAGCGGTTAAAACCATCCAGCAGGCTCGTCAGATTGTTGAATCGTGTAAACATAGTCATGTCAAAGTCGGTGTGTTTGATATTGATGGCGTGATGCGGGGCAAGTATATGTCCAGGGATAAATTCATATCAGTATTAGATAATGGCTTTGGGTTTTGTGATGTTGTGCTGGGCTGGGATGTTAAAGACCAGCTTTATGATAACGCCCAGTATACCGGATGGCATACGGGCTATCCCGATGCACCGGCTAGAATACTCCCCTCGAGCTGTCGATATTTACCCCTTGAAGATAATATGCTTTTCTTTCTGGGAGAGTTTTCCGAACAGGCTGAGCGTGTTTGCCCGCGAGCGGTATTGCGCAGAGTGATAGAAAAAGCGCAAAGTATGGGCCTGTACTGTTTTTCTGGTTTTGAGTATGAGTTTTTTGTGTTTAATGAAACAGCGCGGAGTGTTCGCGAAAAAAATTATCAGAATATGCAACCGCTGGCACCCGCTGAATTCGGTTATTCCGTAATACGCAACAGTGTTGAATCTGAGACTTACCGGGATATTTTAAAACTTTCAGAAGATATGGATTTTACAATTGAAGGGTTACATGAAGAAACGGGGCCGGGAGTACTGGAGGCCGCAATTGCTTATAGCGGAGCATTAGAGTCGGCTGACAGAGCGGGGCTGTTTAAAACATTTACAAAAATATTATTACAGAAGCAGGATAAGATAGCGACGTTTATGGCAAGGTGGTCGCCTGATCAGCCAGGGCAGAGTGGTCATATCCATCTATCGCTTCAAAATGCAAAATCACAGTCATTGTTTTTTGATGCGAGCAGAGAACATAATATGAGTGATATCATGCGATATTTTGCAGCAGGCCAGCAAAAGCTTATGCCCGAGTTTATGGCCATGATAGCACCTACTGTCAATTCTTATCGACGTTTGGTACCTGGGTTATGGGCACCCACTCACTCTAGCGTAGGTATTGATAATAGAACCTGTGCTATTCGGATTATTCCCGGCAGTGAAAAATCACAAAGGCTGGAATTCAGAGTATCTGCTGCGGATGCTAACCCTTACCTGGCGCTGGCGGCGGTTATCGCTTCAGGGTTATGGGGGATCGAAAATAAAGCCGCAATTGAATCAATGGTTACAGGTAATGCTTATGAGGTGCAACTGGAAAAACATCTGGCACTTCCACAAACTCTGTGGGAAGCGACACAAATGTTTAAGCAATCAGATATTGCCAGAGGTTATTTTGGCAGTGTATTTGTAGATCATTTTTCAGCCAGTCGGGAGTGGGAGGTGCGGGAGTTTCAAAAACATATTTCTCAATGGGAACTGGAGCGGTATTTTGAAATCATATAGGTATTGAGGAAATATCTTTTCAATGAATTTATCCGTATTAGCGGAGAATGGTAAGTGTAACATGAAGAAGCGATATGAAAACTGATTTTACAGGACCCGAAAAAATACAAATAGTATCTCCAGTTGATGGTGCGGTACTTGCACAAAGAACGCTCCCATCAGATGAAGAAATAAACACGGTGCTTCAGGGCGCTGTTAATTCACAGTTGCACTGGAAGAGGGTATCGGTAGCTGAAAGAGCTCAGTTCTGTCATAAAGCGATTGATTATATGCTGAGCATGCAGGATGAAATTGCCAGAGAAATAAGTTTGCAAATGGGGCGGCCTGTTCAATATGCCGCAGGAGAGATGCGGGGCATGGAGGAGCGTGCGCGGTATATGATAGACATTGCAGAAAAAGAACTGGTGGATAAACCGGTTGAAGAAAAAGCGGGCTACACACGTTTTGTTCGCAGAGAGCCATTAGGTGTTGCTCTGGTACTGGCTCCGTGGAACTATCCTTATCTTACAGCGGTTAATTCAGTTATTCCTGCATTAATGGCCGGTAATAGCGTAATACTTAAGCATTCGGCACAAACCCTGTTGTGTGCCGAACGGTTTTATCAGGCATTTTCAGATGCCGCTTCACAGATGGCGCTGTCCGGCGGTGTGTTTCAATATTTACACCTGAGCCATTCAATGGTCGGCAAATTAATTCAGCACCCCTCAATTAATTATATTTCATTTACAGGTTCTGTAGAAGGTGGCAGGGCAGTAGAGAGGTCGGCTGCGGGTTTGTTTAAGCCCGTAGCGCTTGAGCTTGGAGGTAAAGACCCGGCCTATGTTATGGCTGATGCAGATATTGACTATAGTGTTGAGAGTTTAGTGGATGGTGGCTTTTTTAATTCTGGGCAATCCTGTTGTGGGATAGAGCGAATTTATGTGCATAAAGCGGTTTATAAAACATTTATTGAAAAGTATATTGAAACTGTAAGTCAGTACCGTCTTGCAAACCCATTGTTGGCAGATACTACATTAGGCCCGGTGGTGAATATAAAAGCTGCGGATCATGTTCGCTATCAGATACAGGAGGCGTTATCTATGGGGGCAAAAGCCTGTATTGAAGAAACAGATTTCCCCCTGGACAATGTGGCGGAAAAAACATCTCGACTTTATCTTGCTCCACAGGTGCTGCTTGATGTTGATCACAGAATGTCTGTAATGAAGGATGAAACTTTTGGTCCGCTGGTGGGGATTATGAAAGTAGAAAATGATGAGCAGGCCATTCATTTGATGAATGACAGTATTTATGGCCTGACCGCTTCTCTGTGGACAGAGAATATAGCGCGTGCAATAAACGTGGGTGATCAGCTGGAGACGGGCACTGTTTTTATGAATCGATGTGATTACCTTGATCCAGCATTACCCTGGACAGGTGTTAAGTGCTCAGGCCGTGGTTGTTCTTTATCTACCCTGGCTTATCAACAGCTTACTCGCGCAAAGTCCTTTCACTTAAAAACAGAATTATAAAAATATGATAAATACTACTGATATAACAACACTGGATGATTTACAGGCAAACTGGAATTATCCAGCGCCGATCAGATTTGGCGCTGGCTGTATTTCACAGCTACCTGCGCTTTGTAAGCAGTTAAATATCAATAAACCACTGATGGTGACCGATGCCGGGCTGGTTAAACAGGCATTTATTCAGGAAATAATTGATGACAGCCAGAAAGCGGGCATTGAAATAACGGTTTTTAGTGGTGTAAAGCCTAACCCAACGGGTGCCAATATCGAGCAGGGTGTTGCAGCTTATCATAAGGGCGGGCATGATGGGGTTATCGCAACAGGTGGTGGCAGTGCGCTGGATGCCGGTAAAGCGATTGCATTAATGGCCGGGCAGACGCTTTCAATCTGGGATTTTGAAGATGCAGGCGATAACTGGAAGCGGGTTGATAGTGAAAAAATGGCCCCTCTAATTGCGGTGCCAACCACTGCGGGTACGGGTTCAGAAGTTGGGCGTTCATCGGTGATTGTAAATGAAACTGATCAGTCTAAAAAAATAATATTCCACCCGGATATGATGCCAGATATAGTCATTGAAGATCCCGCACTAACCCGTGCTCTTCCTCCTTATATTACCGCTGCTACCGGTGTTGATGCATTCGTTCACTGTCTGGAAGCCTGGTGTGCCCCGGCGTATCATCCGATGGCTGATGGTATTGCGCTGGAGGGGATGCGTCTTATAAAACAGTGGTTACCTGTTGCCTTTAAGGACGGTGAAGATCTGGTTGCCCGCAGTCATATGTTAGTGGCTTCATCAATGGGTGCTAGCGCTTTTCAGAAAGGGCTTGGTGGCATACATGCACTGGCTCATCCACTGGGCGCGCTTTATGATAAACATCATGGCTTACTCAATGCCATTTTACTGCCCTATGTACTGCACAGGAATAAACCGGCAATAGAAAATAAAATAAAACATCTGGCGTATTATTTGCAACTCGATGATATTTCATTTAATGGTTTTATGAACTGGATAACTGATTTTAGAGCGGCATTAAATATACAGAGCAATTTATCGCTTATTGATATAAATCTGGAGGAAAAAAAACGTATAGGGCGCATGGCAACAGAGGATGCCTGTGCATCAGGTAATCCCGTAAAACTTACTGCACTGGAATACTCTCAGATATTTGAATGTGCGGTAAAAGGTGTGTCAAAGTGATACTGGGTATTCTCGAAACGGATAGTGTGGATAAACATATCAGGGCACAGCAGGGCAGTTATGCTGAGATGTTTCAACGACTTTTTTTATCGGTTGATAATAGTATTGAATTCCGTGTTTATCAGGTAATTGAGGGTGAGTACCCTGAAAGTGTAGATGAATGTGATGCGTTTCTTATTACCGGCAGTAAATTCAGTGCATATGAGGATAAGGCCTGGATCAGGCGGCTTCGAGAGTATATTGTTGAATTGCACCGACAGAAAATAAAACTAATGGGTATTTGCTTTGGTCATCAGATTATTGCTCAGGCATTAGGCGGGCGAGCGGAAAGGAGTAAAAAAGGCTGGGGAGTGGGGAATGTTAACAGTGATATAGTGCATAAGGAATCCTGGATGGGAGGTGATGCCAGGCCGTTTTCATTGCTGGTGACACACCAGGATCAGGTGACACGCTTACCCGGCGGGGGCAGATGCATTGCAGGCAACAGTTTCTGTGAATATGCCAGTTTTCAGATAGAGAAGCATATTCTTACATTTCAGGGACACCCTGAATTTTCAACAGATTATCTCATGTATCTGATGGATAAGCGCCGGGATATCCTGGGCGAAGAAAGATACAATCGGGCATTAATGTCGTTAAACAGTGATATTGATTCTCTGATGATTGCTCAGTGGATGGTGGACTTCTGTAAACAGTGAGCAGACTCTGCGCAGTTAAACGCTATTAGTTGCGGATTGATAAACCGTTGAGACAGTGCCTGCAGGCATATATTTACGGTGTATTCTGACCGACGCATTAATGTTCCATAGTTAAAATTATACCGCCTGTCGTTTATCAGGCGTAAAAACACATTTCTGTGCTTTACTTTTATCTGATATTCAGATTTGCATTTACATTCCCGTTAACCTAAAAAGATCAGTTGAACGGCTTGAAGTGTGCTCCCAGAGGTGCAATTCAGGGCGTAGTGTATTCATCAGATGGGTGATCTCCAGTATTTGACAATATTTAATATTTCCAAACACTTGCTGCACTATTGCGCAGTCAACTGATTTTTTTAGGGTTAAATGAAAAAATTATCCAGATATTTTGATGAGCCGACTGAAGTCGGTATGTTCTTTGCTCGGCTTGATTATTTAGCACGCTTATATGTTTAACCGGATACCGGTTGAGCTTTAACGTAGACAATATTTAGAGGATAACAGTATGTTTAATTCCGTTTTTTTAAAATCATGTGTAATTGCATGTTCAATTGCCATGTCAACAACATTGTTTTTGCAGGGCTGTAGTTCAGGCTCTGGAGGCGGTTCAACGCAGGGAACGGGACAGAATTACAGTGGCCCCGGATCAAAATGGGATATAAGTCTCGCAGGTGATGGTACGTTTAATATCATTCACTATCCGTCTATTGGGGCGAACAGTGATTATACGGTGCAGGGAAATTATATACGCCAGAGCAGTGGTTTTGTCACTCTGACAGTAACGGGTGGATCGGGTACCGGTAATCCACCCGTGGGTTCTGAGGCCTGGGCAATAGAAGTGCCAGGTTATGCTTTTTTGCTCAGGCCGGTGGATGATGATCAGCTGGTGGCTATGGTTACATCGGGTGCATGTCCAACCGCTGATATTGATGCTAACTGGGTTGTGGTTAAAAAGGATGATAATTTTAATGGCAATGCCGGAGCGGATCTGGCAGACAATGATTTTTTCGGCACATTTAATTATGACTCTGCGACAGATACGGCCAGCCTGCCAGTGTTTAAGTCGCTAACCAGTGGATTCCCCTCACTTACGGCTGATACCTTTCCGAATGGCAGCTGTTCAGGTGGAATTATGGAACTGGGTGATGCAGCGATGTATCTGACGATAACGGGAGGTGCAATAGTCCATATCGGTGTGGATACGCCAAATGATGCAACGGATGATTCCTTTATCTTTGCGCTAACACAGAAAGCGATTACTAATGTAAATAATCTGGATGCCAGTTATGCTGGTATTCTGTTTGATGACAATATGGATATTGGGCAGCAAATCAGTCCTGTTAAGCTGACATGTACCAGTGGTAGCTGTGCAGGGAGTCTGGTGAGTAATGTGATAACGGGGGCTGCTGTGCAAGGTGCTACGGCAGAGGTAGAGCTGACGGGCACAGTTGATTCAATTGCGCCGGGTCTTATTACAGGTACAATCAGTTATGATGGTACGGTAACAGGTAATCTGGCCTGCATGGCCGATATTAATGCCTTGAGCACAGGCAAGAAAATTATCAGCTGCGTAGGGCAGTCACCAGATGATAATCAGGCAATGTTTAATGTGATTTTTGTCTCTATTTAAACCTGTATTCTCTATTATGATTAAGAAGCCGCAACCATTGTTGCGGCTTTTTTCTATCTGTAATTTTTCATATGCTCTGTTAATATACTACCTTTTGCTGTCGACTCATTGGTGAAATGTGGTAAAAAGACAATCTGACAATAAGCAATTCTGACAATAAGTAATATGGAGTTGTAGAGCCTTACTTATGAAAACGCATCTGTCTATTCCAGCCAGTATGATTTAAACTTTCCCGGCTTAAATAAAATACACCCGCTTGACGGGCTGAAATTCAGTAAAGCCTGGGAAATAATATCCAGTGAGTTCGCGAGTGAAGTTCAATCCCTGTGGATTAAACCTGAAAAGCCTGTTGAGGATAATGTGCTTTTAGCGTTGCATATTAATAGCAGGGAATACCTTACTACTGAGATACATGGAGAGGGTGCCCGTTATTCAAAAGTCGTCGTGAATACATCCCTGTAGACTCGACACCCACATTCATGCGGCTGACGATTTTACATGATAAATATCCTTATCTTACCGGTTTATTAGTAACCCATTGAATAATAAGAAACAGGGAATGAAGCCCTGTAGCGCAAACTCGGTAGTTGCGAATAACCTGAAAAAGAGCAAAAAAAAACCCGACTGAAGAGTCGGGTTTCTGAACATTCCCTGTTCATGCCGGTTGGTTTGTGGCTGTATAGCATATTCCGTTTATTCCATTACTCCTGTAAAACAATCCGTTCTTCCTCTGGTTCCCTGTCCATGTAATTCCATTTCAGCTACTGTCCTTACAATCCCTGTGTCCCTGTTGCCACATATCCGTTTGTCCATGGTGTGTATTATCCTCCTGTGAACAATTATGTCTATCAGCTCTTTCTGGTATATCGTGTCAGACTTCTGCCTGGCGCTAAGTAGGATTAGTCCTACATTAACCTTATACTTTAATTGGCTACGCCAGTTGAGCACCTGAAGGCATGCCTGGGCGCTCAACTGATCTTTTTAGGTTCAGAGAAGTATTTGCTATATAATATGCGTTTTAATTCAGCCTGATTAACTGATTCATGAAGTATAAAACTGATAACCTGCGTATTTCCGCAGAGCAGCAGGTGCTGACTCCGGAGGAGTTGCACCGAGAATACCCCATTACAGATGCAGCATCCGCTACGGTGTGTGCTACGCGCCAGTCTATACATGAAATACTGCACGCCAGGAGCAATCGATTTCTGGTTATTGTCGGGCCCTGCTCAATACATGACCCTGAAGCAGGCCGAGAGTATGCTCAGCGTTTAAAGCCTTTAATTGATGAGCTGTCCAGTGAGCTGTGCATTGTGATGCGCATTTATTTTGAAAAACCGCGCACCACTGTCGGCTGGAAAGGGCTGATTAATGATCCGCACCTGGATGGCAGTTTTAATATAGATCAAGGTTTACGTCTGGCAAGGAGCTTATTGCTGGATGTGGCTGATATGGGTGTACCTGCCGGCACTGAGTATCTGGATCTGATTAGTCCGCAGTATGTTTCTGATCTGGTGAGCTGGGGGGCAATAGGCGCGCGCACCACTGAGAGTCAGGGGCACCGTGAGCTGGCCTCCGGTTTATCCTGCCCTGTGGGCTTTAAGAATGGCACGGATGGGGGCTTAAAAGTCGCTGTAGATGCCATTCAGGCCGCTTCAAGCCCGCATGTTTTCATGTCGCTAACCAGACAGGGGCACTCAGCTATTTTTAGCACTACCGGAAATGACGACTGCCATATTATTCTGCGCGGCGGAAAAGCCCCTAACTATGATGCCGCAAGTGTTCGTCAGGCAATCGCGCAGCTGGAGAGCAGTGATCAGAATACGCATGTCATGATTGATTGCTCTCATGCAAATAGTCAGAAAGATTACTCTCGACAGCTGGAAGTCTGCCGCAATGTAGCGGCCCAGGTAAAAGGCGGCAATCAGAATATTATGGGCATTATGATGGAAAGTCACCTGGTTAAAGGTCGGCAGAACATTGATGATAAAAACGATCTGCTTTATGGGCAGAGTGTCACTGATGCCTGCATTGGCTGGGAGGAAACAGAGGTACTGTTAAGAGAGCTGGCAAAAGCAGTGCGTGTTAGAAATGGCGGTTAGATGGGTGTCCCTGTCTTACCGATTCATTAGTAATTGATGGTTTTAACCATATTTTGTAATTTCAGGGCCTTGCGCTGATATACCAGATGCCTGTTTTTGTGAATTTGCTGTGTTGCATATATCTGATGCAACTGTTCATTGTTGACTGTTCTGACTGAGCGGCCGGTTTTCGAGTCCAGTAGTCTCAGGCTTAAATTGGGGCAGTCAAGTAGTGTGCTAATTAAATCGTTCATGTTTGTTTCCCTGAGTGTACTCTACATCTTTAATAAGTTTATTATCCAGGTGAGGATTCTACTCACTTAAACAGATGAATCAAAACATGATGAGCCGCTTTGTGACCCAGTCCCAGCATTTTGTGCATTTATCTTAAAAAAACAAAGGTTTAATGCGTTTTTTCAGAAAGTAGCATTTTTTTTCTTAAAAGTGCGGTTTGTGTAGAGACTGCAAAAATAACGGCCGCATCTTTATCTTTAGCCAGCAGTATCAGCCTGCATGGAAAAACGCTCTATCCACGCGTTGATATGCTGAACCACCTGCTCACAGATCGTTTGTGTGTTTTCAGCCGTATTGCCAGTAAGACCCGGCACGTTCACTACATGAATGCCCCGTGCTCTGGCGGCATCATGGTCAATATGGTCTGTATTATCGCCAGCAGCAACAATCAGCTTTAGCTTGCATGCGCCCTCTATTATCTGCGCGCTAACCGGTGTGCAGGTGCTCACAATAACATCGGTGCGCCAGCTACGCTCTTCTACTTCACTGGCATCCAGGGATATAAACTGCTGCCAGCCGTATTTATTAATATTCAAATCTGGAAAAATTGCCTCACCTGTGAGTTGCCCGCTGTCTATCATGAGTATATTCATAATTATTAACCACTTTACATTATGGGCATCTCTATTAATTGCCTGTGCCCTCTGGCTTTGCTCCCTGTTCAGGATCAAAGCTTGTTTTTGAAAGCATGCTTATTGCCTGGTGAAAAAACGTAACGCAGAGCCTGAGCAGGGCACAAAGCCCCGCAGGGCGCGATCTGAAGCATGCATTTGCTGCGTTGCGAACTCTGGAAATGGAATAACCATTACGCTGTGGCTCGCGCCTTGCAGCTACATGCTTCAGATTATGCAGAGGGTATAATCAATTAATAGAGATGCCCTTATGTTGATTACTTTTCTCTGGATGGGTTTCACTACCAATCTCGTCCTGCAGACGGTATTATGGCACATTATCTAATATTTTGAATAAACTAAGTGAGTTATGAGTCATATTCTTAAATCCGACAAGCTTGCCAATGTCTGCTATGACATCCGAGGGCCTGTATTACATGAAGCCAGGCGTCTGGAAGAAGAAGGGCACAGTATTACCAAACTGAATATTGGTAATCCCGCACCTTTTGGCCTGTGCGCGCCCGATGAGATTATTCAGGATGTTATGCGCAACCTGATTAACTGTCAGGGGTATTCTGACTCCAAAGGTGTGTACTATGCCCGCAAGGCCGTCATGCAATACTGCCAGGAAAAAGGCTTTCCCGATGTGGATGTAGACGATATTTTTATTGGCAATGGTGTGAGTGAGCTGATTGTTATGTCGATGCAGGCACTGCTCAACAATGGCGATGAAATGCTCATTCCAGCGCCAGACTACCCACTGTGGACTGCTGCGGTGAGTCTCTCAGGCGGTAAGCCGGTGCATTATATGTGTGATGAGGAGAATGACTGGCAGCCGGATATTGCCGATATAGAACGTAAAATCACCCCGCAAACCCGGGGCATTGTGATTATTAACCCCAATAATCCAACCGGTGCGGTGTACGGCAGGAAAATTTTATTACAGATGATTGAACTGGCACGCAAACATCACTTAATTATTTTTGCGGATGAAATCTACGACAAAATAATCTATGACGATGCAGAGCATACTGCACTGGCCTCACTGGCAAAAGATCTCTTTGTCATTAGTTTTAACGGCCTGTCAAAAGCCTACCGCGTGGCAGGCTTTCGGGCGGGCTGGATGGTGATGAGTGGTCAGAAAGATCACGCAACAGACTTTATTGAAGGCATGGAATTGCTTGCATCAATGCGCCTGTGTTCAAACGTGCCTGGGCAACATGCGATTCAGACCTCGCTGGGAGGGTATCAAAGTATAAAAGACCTGGTAAAACCCGGCGGTCGATTATATGAGCAAATGGATTACAGCTGGAAAATGCTCAACCAGTTAGAGGGCGTATCCTGTGTGCGGCCTAAGGGAGCATTGTATCTATTTGCAAAATTAGACCCTGAAATGTACAGAATTGAAGATGATGAAAAATTCATTTTACAGCTACTGCAACAGGAAAAAATATTGCTGGTACAGGGCACGGCCTTTAACTGGCCCGAAAAAGATCATTTCAGGCTGGTGTTTCTGTCTCGCCGTGAAGATATGGATGGCGTAATGGAAAAAATGGATCGCTTTCTTGAAGGGTACAGAAATGCGTAGTCTGGGCCAGGGCATGTAGCCCAGCACCGCTTTTTGATGTATGAATGTTTATGGGCCTGTGACACTCAGACACCTGTCAGATTGTTACAGTGAAGTTGCCAGGGTTTGTGCCTTACCTCAACGACCTGAAAAAAATAGAACTTTGTGCTGAAAGTGGCAGAAATGGATTATTTTCATGTGTAAAATTCAGACTGAATGTAACAATGAATTAATACGGAGTGTAAAATTCAAATGAATAAACTATTAATCATACTGGTTTGTGTTATTTCAGTCACTTTCTCAACTGTTCTATCAGCAAAAGATGTAAAAGACTCAAAAGATCACCCGCTAATGTCCCGTTATAAGGGGGCAGAGATTAAGGCGTTTAATGAAACTGATTATGATGAATATGCGCTGGGCATCGAGACGGTTAAAAATGGCAAGGTTGAAACAAAAGCAATTGAAGGTAAGATAACGACGATTATATATAAGCTTGACAGGAAACTATCAACTTTTCAGGTGTTTAAAAACTATGAGTCAGTATTGAATCGCCATGGATTTAAAAAAATACTCGCCTGTACCAGTAAAAACTGCGGTGCATATTTTCCTAAATTACTGATAAAAGGTACAAACAGCGAGATAACATATAATACAGTTGATGTTTATAATATGGGCCCGGGGTCTGACTACCGTTACTTAAGCGGGAGTTTTGATAATAAGGGTAAAACCGTTTATGTCAGCCTGTTAATTTCAAAAAACAAATTCAATAAACAGGTTTTTGTTGCTCAGGAGATAATAGAGTCGGCAGAAATGGCGATGGAGCAGATCACAATCGACCTGAAATCTCTTGAACAGGCGATAAATGAAACAGGTAAGGCGACCTTGCATGGCATCAATTTTGAGAACAATAGTGCGAAGCTGACCAAAAGTTCAGCAGCCGTGGTTGATATTCTGGCAAGCTATTTAAAGCAAAATGCCAAAGCCAGTTATTTTGTAGTAGGGCATACTGATAGCAACGGTGATTATGCGTTTAATATAAAATTATCAAAAGAACGTGCAGAAACTATAAAAAAGTCGTTGCAGGCTAAAGGCCTGCCTGAAAAAAGCCTTTTTGCAGTGGGTGTCGCCCAGGTGGCACCGGTGGCATCTAATAAGGATGAACAGGGCAGGGCTGAAAATCGGCGTGTGGAGCTGGTGCTTAAAAATTAGTTGCTTGCTGGTGAAGTCATTGGGTTTCTTCGCCCCCCCCCCCAACCTGGGCAAGATTCATTTTCAGTGTGGTGTTAAACGTTTTTTTCCTGCAACATTGTAAAAGGTAATCTTAAAATTTTATCTGTGCTTTGAGCCGTTGGGGTTCCTTACGTCGCCCACAACCTACGATTAACTGCTGCGATTAATGCTGCGGCCTCACTACAGGGAACAGAGCGCCTTTAATCGACCAGGAGACGTGTTTTATATTAATTCTATAAAAATAAAATCACTGGCTTTTGTTGTTTTTAGCAGCGTAACATCGGTGATTGCATGAGCCCAGATACTGGCTTTTGTGGCGAGTCGAATTTCACCCGCTTTGTCATCTGGTTGAGACGCAGGTGTTTTGCCAAAGCCAATGGCGATGCAATTTTTTTCTGCCCAGAATGCCAGCTCGCCAGCTTTAACAAGGTCTCTGGCATCCTCTTCCAGTTCCGCCATTATCGGTGTTTCAAAATAAATCTCATCACCCCATAACTGCGCTTTGCTGGCAAAGGGCAATGCGTCTTTAATATTACGTGCAGTGGGGGTGTCCAGCAGTTGCGCTTCTATGTGGACTTTGCCAATGCTAATTAAAATTTTATTGCTCATTCATGTCTGCTCATGGAAAGGGGTGTTGCATTCTCAGGGCTGTAGCCGGGTAATCGTCCATTGTTCATTGCCATTGTCCTGAGTATAGCTGAAGCGATCGTGCAGGCGATTCTCACGCCCCTGCCAGAATTCAAAGGTTGAGGGTATTAAACGGTACCCGCCCCAGTCTTCTGGTTTTTCAACTGCTTCAGGGTCTGATTTTTTAAGCTGTTCAAGTTTGCTTTCCAGTGTTTCTCGCGAATCAATGGGCTGGCTTTGTGCAGAGGCGGCGGCACTAAACTGGCTGTTTAGCGGGCGGGAATGAAAATAGTCTTCAGCGGCCTGTGTGGACAGTTTTTCAACACGACCACGAATAACTACCTGACGATCAAAATCGCGCCAGTAAAATAGCAGGCAGGCCTGTGGGTTATTTGCCAGTTGCTGGCCTTTTTTGCTGGCATAGCTGGTGAACCAGCAAAAGCCTTTTTCATCCAGCTGCTTTAACATCACAATGCGGGCATCGGCCTGGCCATTGCTATCGGTGGTGGCCAGGGTCATGACCGTGGCATCTTTTAAATCTGCCTGCTGGGCCTGATCCAGCCATTGCTTCATCTGTGCAAATGGATTGTTATCCAGCTGCTTTTTGCTCAGCTGGGTGTAGTGGTATTCTCTGCGGGTATCGGCAAGTGTTGTCATTGTGTTTTCGGCTTTAAAAGAAAAAGTTTAACTGGGTATCTGCGCAGGAGTACTGGTGTGTGCACTTTAGTCAGCTTCAACTGCAAACAGATCATGTTCACTGGAGCTGGTGATCCGTACATCCAGTAAGGTGCCTGGCGTATACTCTTTTTCGGTGTCTATAAATACCAGGCCATCAATCTCCGGCGCATCGGATTTGCTGCGGGCAATAACCCCTTCTTTATCGGTTTCATCAACCATCACCTGCAGGGTCTGACCGATTTTTTTACTGAGCTTATTGCTGCTAATTTCAGCCTGAAGTTCCATAAAACGCTGTAGGCGTTCTTCTTTTGTGTCTTCAGGTATCTGTTCAGCCAGCTGGTTGGCCGTGGCTCCCTCTACCGGGGAGTAGCTAAAGCAGCCAACACGATCAAGATCGGCTTCCAGCAGAAAATCCAGCAGCTGATTGAAATCATCCTCAGTTTCCCCGGGAAAGCCGACGATAAAGGTGCTGCGCAGTGTGATATCCGGGCAAATTTCACGCCATTTTTTAATCCGCTTCAATACATTTTCGGCGCTGGCAGGGCGCTTCATTGCCCGTAGTATACTGGGGCTGGCATGTTGGAAGGGGATGTCCAGGTAAGGCAGAATTTTGTCTTCAGCCATCAGGGGTATCACTTTATCAACATGTGGATAGGGGTAAACATAGTGTAGCCGCGTCCAGACATCCAGTTCCCCCAGGTGGCGTGCGAGGTCTTCAAAGCGGGTTTTTATGGCACGGCCATTCCAGAAGCCGGTCTGGTATTTTACATCCACACCATAGGCGCTGGTATCCTGTGATATAACCAGCAGTTCCTTAACACCTGCATTCACCAGATTTTCGGCTTCGGTCATTACCTCGCCAATGGGGCGGCTAACCAGATCACCTCTCAGGGAAGGAATAATGCAGAAGGTGCAGCGGTGGTTGCAGCCTTCAGAAATTTTCAGATACGCATAGTGTCTGGGTGTGAGTTTTATACCTGCTGGCGGCACCAGGCGGGTGTAAGGATCATGATCTGGGGGGAGGTGCTTATGCACTGCCTGCACGACTTCATCGGCGGCATGTGGGCCGGTGATGGCCAGCACCTGCGGGTAGTTATTGGCTACAATATCGCCTTTTGCCCCCAGGCAGCCGGTGACAATGACCTTGCCATTTTCATTTAAGGCCTCCCCGATGGCATCCAGTGATTCTTCGACAGCATCATCAATGAATCCACAGGTATTGACCACCACAATGTCCGAGTCTTCATAGGATGGGCTAATTTCATAGCCTTCTGAGCGCAGCCGGGTGATGATCTGCTCTGAATCGACCAGTGCTTTGGGGCAGCCCAGGCTAATAAAGCCAATTTTCGAGGCTGTTTGAGTATTTGATTTTGATGGCATTATGCTGACACGGGTTAAAATCGTATTTTAACATTTTTTGCTCATAGAGCTATGGGTAAAGAAATTATATGTCGTATGGCCAGAGGGATTTGACTTACGCCATACCATTAATAATGCGGGGGTGGTGTTTCATCTTCACTCGATAAAATATTCTCATCCCCTGCTGATTTTAATTTATGATCCATCTGCTTAACTTTTTCAATCAGTGAACTGATGAGCTGATCCTGTTGATAAATAATTTTATCCAGTGACTGTATATGATCTTCCTGATGAGTGAGCCGTATTTCCAGATCAATTAATTTCTCTTCAAATACGGATGCAGATTGTTCATTCACGAAAATCATCCTTGCTTTCCAGCCATAGAGACGTAGCCCCTGCAACGCCTGCGGGCATGGCAATCAGATTGATAAAAGGAATGCTGGTGAATAGCATAACGCCGCCGCCGAAACCCAGAGAAAGGCTGCGAGTGGACATGGCCTGTTTGTTAATATCCTTAAAAAACTTATTGTGATTCGCCATAGGATAATCCAGATATTCCAGAGAAAGCATCCAGGCACCAAACACAATCCATAATACAGGTGAGATAAAATTAACCACTGGAATAAGTGTAATAATCACCAGCAGTATCCACCATTTGAGAAAATACAGCAGCTTACCCAGCTCTGAGCCAATGCTGCGTTTAATCATTTCCATTGTCGGGTAGCTCGGCCCGGTGTCCAGTGGTTTGCCGGTTAACAGGTTCTCAACTTTTTCAGCCAGCAGGCTATTGAAAGGCGCGGCAATTAAATTGGCCACCAGGGTGAACGTATAAAAGACAAGTAGCAGCACCGTGACTGCAAACAGCGGCCAGAGAAACCAGCTAATAATGGTTTCCAGCCAGCTTAACCAGCTGGGAAAATCGGGTATCAGGCGATCCATCCATTGCCCGAACTTACTGAATAAATAATAAATAGCCCCGCCAAAGAGTGCCACATTAATGCCCAGAGGAATGGCGACAAAGCGGCGTATGCCCGGTTGGCTAATGAGTTTGAGGCCGCTGAAGATATGGCCTGAGCCTTTGAATAACTGACTAATCATAATTTATGAATTTCGTTTTAATGGTGTGTTTTAATTGTACTTTAAAGCGTGGAAGTCTATGTAGCCACGCTTCGCTAACAGGGCGCTACCATAACATGCTTCGCTAAAAATTGCCTGTTTTACAGGGATGCCCAGGGTGAGCTGGCGCATCCGGTTCCAGGCAGCGTTCTTGCTGCCCCCCCCGGCGGTGAGCACCTGTGAGGGGAAGGGTGCTCCCAGG
>UOFG01000247.1_pt1 | contig 16934 bp, 12 predicted proteins | sample 1988411 | NCBI WGS metagenome assembly UOFG01 (sample SAMEA4712194, study PRJEB27164) | hydrothermal vent metagenome | biome: marine basaltic hydrothermal vent biome; feature: marine hydrothermal vent; material: mineral | place: Pacific Ocean | collected 2011-06-14/2011-07-23 | depth 1689 m
AACATTTCCAGCATCCGCACAGTAGCAACATAACCACCCACTGCATTACCCGCCGCTAGAGCAACAGCGAAAAAGCCGATGATCTGCTCTAATATGGTTGACGCACTGCCCATAACCACAATAGCACCCACCAGTACAATACCGTGAATAAAGTTGGAACCGGACATCATCGGGGTATGCAGAATAACTGGCACACGGCTGATAACCTCGTAGCCGGTAAACGCAGATAACATAAATATGTAGAGTGCTGTGAATCCACTAATGTTTATTACTTCAGGGTCTATCATGACAGCTGCTCCTGTGTTTCTTTGTAACGCTCAGCGACTATTTCACCATTGTGCGTCAGTGCGGTATTTTTAATCACCTCATCTTCCCAGTCGAGCTCAAGCCCAGCTTCTTTTATAAAGGGCGAAACCAGGTTAAACAGGTTTTTAGCGTACATTTCACTGGCATGTACAGGAACCTGGCTGGGTACATTTAATGGGCCCAGAATAGTCACACGGCCTTCAAAATCGACGGTTTCTCCCGGCTTTGTTAGCTCGCAGTTACCCCCCCCTTCAGATGCAAGATCGACGATCACCGCACCTACTTTCATATTGGAAACCACACCGGCACTGATAATTTTGGGTGAGGGACGACCGGGAATGGCCGCTGTTGTTACAATTACATCGGACAGGCAGATATGCCTGTCCAGCACTTCCTGCTGCTGTTTTTTCTCTTCATCCGACAGCTCACGGGCATAGCCCCCCTCGCCATCAGCACTAACACCGGTATCTACAAATTTAGCACCCAACGATTCACACTGCTCTTTCGTTGCGGAGCGAACATCATAGGCTTCTACAATCGCGCCTAAACGCTTCGCGGTGGCAATCGCCTGTAAACCAGCAACACCCGCACCAATAATGAGCACCCTGGCTGGACGAATGGTGCCTGCGGCGGTGGTGAGCATCGGGAAAAACACAGAGGCTTTGTCTGCCCCCATAATAACGCCTTTATAACCCGATATACCGGCCTGTGAAGACAATGCATCCATAGACTGAGCACGGGTTATACGAGGCACCAGTTCCATTGCAAGGCTGGTCACCTTTTTTTCGCACATCCGCTTTGTTAATGCCTGGCTTTTATGCGGGGTCATAAAACTGACCACCACACAGCCATCTTTCATCATATTTAGCTCATCAAGTGTTGGCGGCTGAACTTTAAAGATAACATCCGCATCTTTAAAAAGCGCCTCCACCTTATCAACCAGCTTCACACCATCAAACTGCTCATCCGTAAAGTGCGCAGAGGATGCCGCACCTTTTTGCATACAAACATTTACACCGAGTTCGATCAATTTTTTTGCAACCACTGGATCAAGCGCAATTCTGCGCTCGCCCGGGGCTATTTCATTGGGTACTGCCAGACATATTGGCATATTATCAACTCCTTACTGAACTATAATGTGAGCGTTTACCAAAGAATGAGACTTATTTAATTCATAAAACAAGTAACTGCTTTATACTCAAGTTCGAATTAATCAGGGGTTTTCAAAAAACAATATTGAAAAACCTTGCACGACTGAAATTTAGAGCGTTATTATACTGATATATTTCAGCTCTCCGCATATATAATTATGCGTTTTTATATTTAACTGCTCATAAATTTTTTATTTTTTGGGAATTTCTTCCCAGTAACGTTGTATATTACATAAAATTGACTGAATGACAAACTACCTGAATCACACAAATTACACTCACGGCTCAAAAGAACGGCTTGGCGTTTTACTCGTTAATCTGGGCTCCCCCAACGGCCCTGACGAGAAATCAGTGCGCAGATACCTCGCCGAGTTCCTTTGGGACCCTCGCGTTGTCGAGATGTCGAGGCCGCTCTGGTGGCTCATATTGCACGGCTACATTCTGCGCTTCAGGCCACGCCACAGCGCGGCCATGTATAAAAAAGTATGGACAGATGAAGGCTCCCCGCTGATTAGCATCTCCCGGCAGCAGGCGCAGAAGGTAGAGCAAAAGCTGCAATCGAAAATCCGCGGCAATGTACTGGTGGATGTTGCCATGCGCTATGGCAGCCCGACAATAAAAGACGCTTTGCGCGGCTTACGCTCTGCCGGGGCCAGACGCTTTTTAGTGCTCCCCATGTATCCACAGTACTCTGCCACCACCACAGCCTCCGTATTTGATGCGGTGACCTCAGAGCTACAAACCTGGCGCTGGCTGCCTGACATGCGCTTTATTAATAGCTACCATGATCAGCCCGCCTATATTGATGCGCTGGCAAAAAGCATTATCAACCACTGGAGCCACCGAGACAGAAAGCCCGAAATGCTGGTTTTTTCCTTTCACGGCATCCCGCAACGCTTTGTAGATAATGGCGACCCTTATTTCTGTCATTGCCAGAAAACAGCCCGACTGGTTGCTAATAAACTGCTTCTCAAAGATGCAAAGTGGAAAGTGACTTTCCAGTCGCGGGTTGGTCGAGAGCCCTGGCTTCAGCCTTATACTGACAACACCATAAAGCAGATGGCCCATCAGGGCATCAAATCCCTGGATGTAGTTTGCCCCGGGTTCTCAGCAGACTGCCTTGAAACCCTGGAAGAAATTAATATGGAGAACCGCGAAATATTTTTAAACCGGGGCGGCACCGACTTTGACTACATCCCCTGCCTTAATGCCAGTGATACTCATATAAACTCACTTTGTGAGCTCATTACACAGCACAGTTTTGGCTGGCCTGAAACCATGCCTGGCTGGGATGCCGGTCTGCAGGCCGTGCAAGCCAGTAAAACGCACGAGCGAGCGGTTAAAATGGGGGCCCAAAAGTAATTGACGACAAACCCACCATCGCCATAAGCCAGTGCCTGCTGGGGGATCGGGTTCGCTATGATGCACGAATAAAACACTATCCTCTGCTTACGGGCTTTATTAGCCAGCACTTTAAGGTTATTGGCGTGTGCCCGGAAGTCGAAATGGGCCTGGGGGTTCCCCGCCCGGCGATTCAGCTCAGCGGGGATCTGGCCAGGATAAAGATCACCGGCCGGGATGACCCATTGCTCGATATAAGCCGCGCCCTGTACGATTACTGCAAACAACGTGTCACTCAACTAGACTCCATACATGGCTACATTTTTAAAAGCAAATCGCCCAGCTGCGGCATCCGCAATATTCCTGTTTTTGATGCCGATGGAAATATTGCAGCCACCACACGAGGCGTATTCGCAAATGCAGTTTATCAACGCCTTGTTAAACAGCACCCACTGCTGCCCATCGCCGATGAAACTGATCTGTTAACCCTGGAGCAGCGCGATGATTTTCTGCAAAGAGTAACCTGGTTTTATGCATCATGCTTAAAAATCCCTTAATTTTTTTATTAGCCTCACTCCTGCTCTGCACACCGTTGCAGAGCCGGGCAGATGCACGCAATGATGGCCTGCTTGCATTTAAACAGGGAAAATATGACAGCGCACTGCACCACTGGACACCGCTTGCGCAATCGGGAGACCGTGAAATTCAATACAATCTGGGGGTGATGTACAGCGAAGGCCGAGGCGTAGAAAAAAACATTCAACTGGCCCTGCAATGGCTAACTGAAGCCGCCGAGCAGGGCGATGCAGATGCACAGTTTCGCCTGAGCAAACTCTATATAAAAGGCATTGATGTTGAGCAGGATTTCAGCCGTGCAGAAAACTGGTTGCGCCAGGCCGCAAATAAAAAACACGCCGCTGCGGGGTATTATCTGGCACAGCTTTATGCGTATGGAAAAGGCGTGCCACAGGACAATGATCTGGCGCTACGCTGGTATTACCGCGCCGCAGAAAATAACAGCATCTCGGCCATGTATAATCTGGCCTATATACATGAGCATGGCCAGGGGGTGTCCAGAAATCTGGCAGAAGCTTTTCGCTGGTACAATAAAGCCGCACGAAAAGGGGCTGCCGATGCACAGGCAAACCTTGGCCGATTATACTTTTCTGGCCAGGGCACAAAACAGGATAAGGTGCTCGCATTTGTCTGGTTTAAGCTGGCCAATGAAAAAAACATCAGCAGCGCTAAAAAAAATGCACAGTTTACCTTTAAACAGCTAAACAAAGCAGATAAACAGCAGGCACTAGCCTTATTTGAAGAATATAAAAAGACGTTTTTGAAGTAAGTAAGGTCGGTCTTCACCGCTACGGATAAAAATGTACTCCCGGTCTTAATGTTATCTCACCTTATTAGCTAACCCTGGAAAAATTAGCAGGATCACAAAAGTCTGCGCAACCCCCTGATTCGCCTGACTATATGAAAAATACTTATCACCAATAGAGTAGCAGCGCTTTTTTCCATTTTAATACACACAGCACATTCATCGGCTATTGAAAAAAAACACCCACAAGCGCATAATTTACGCTCCAGTACGCCTACAGGCTTGCTCAGTGATGAGCTAATCAACAGGGCTTATCCAGCAAAGGAACAATGAATGATAACGATGCTCAGCTTAAATCGAATTAAAAAGCAGCTTGCAGCTATACTCTTTCTAATCGCTATCTTCACCTCCGCAGCCGCTTTTGCCATCGCTAACGAAAACACCTCTCAGGACATTCCAGAAGATTTAAAACAATGGGAGCCCTGGGTATTAAAGGACGCGCCAACAACCAGGTGCCCCGTCACATATAACAGCAACGAACATTTTTGCGCATACCCTGACACTCTCTCAATTGAAATGAATGCGCAGTCTGGCTATTTTAAACAGGCCTGGAATGTTTATGCCCGATCATGGATCACCCTGCCAGGCAACAATGAAGTATGGCCAGAAAATGTTCGAATTAACCAGAAAGCCATTCCGGTGGTTAACCGCAACAACCGACCAGCCATAGAATTACAGAAAGGCCATTATACCATTAACGGGGGTTTCAACTGGCAGAAAAGACCTAAATCACTCGCCATACCAGATGAGACCGGGCTGATTAAACTCCGCATTGATAATAAAATCGTTAACCTGCCTGATTTTCGAAATGGTCGGCTATGGCTTAAAACGACCGATATAAAGACACACCAGAACAATAAACTGAGCCTACAGATTTATAGAAAAATTACCGATTCCATTCCACTCAGAATAACCACCCGGCTAAACCTCGATGTGTCTGGACAACAACGGGAAATCACCCTCGAAGGCGCACTGCTCAATGGCTTTATGGCAGACTCAATCGACAGCAAACTGCCCGCCCAGATTGATAAAAAAGGCCGCCTTAAACTACAGATAAGGCCCGGACAATGGCACATTAATATCTCCTCTTTTAACCCACAACTACTCAGAAACATTACCCTGCCTGCACATAAAAAGCCCTGGCCAGAAACTGAAATATGGGTGCTGGAACAACAACCTCATTTACGTCTGATTAAGGTCATTGATAAAAACAGCATTGACCCTGATCAAACACAACTTCCCCAGCACTGGAAAGCATTCCCTGCATACAGTTTACAAAGCAGTGAAAAGCTAAGTTTCGAAATTCTGAAACGCGGCGACCCTGAGCCAGAACCGGACCAATTATCACTTTCCAGAAAAATATGGCTGGATTTTAGCGGCAATGGTTTCACTATTAATGACAGAATTACCGGCAAACTCTCACGACAATGGCGACTGAATGCATCTGATATCAATCCTGGCCAGGTCACGCTTAATGGGAAACCGCAATTTATTACCGAAAATGAATCACGACAACAGGGCGTAGAAGTACGTCACGGAAACCTTATTTTATCGGCCGATAGCCGCATAGAAGGCAATTCACGTTCGCTCTCAGCCTCTGGATGGGACATGGATTTTAACCGTGTAGAGACAACACTTTATTTACCTGCCGGCTGGCGCTTAATGTCGCTCAGTGGTGCCAGCTCAGATGAAACCTGGTTAAGGCAATGGACATTACTTGATCTGTTTGTCGTGCTAATTACAGCAATTGCAATTTATAAAATATATGGCCTGAAATGGGGGGCTATTGCTTTAATTACACTATCTCTGGCCTGGCATGAATATGACTCGCCTCAATATATATGGCTCAATCTGACTATTGCCATCGCATTATTACGCGTGCTTCCCATTGGACGATTACACACGATTGTGCGCAATTACCGAATAGCCATATCGGTGTTATTAATCATCGTGATTTTACCCTTTATGATTCATCAGGTACGCACAACACTGCACCCCCAGCTTGAATTTTATAATATGAGCGTGGGCAATTCCTATAACACACCCACTATTTCAATCAACCCTGTTCAGGCACCTGCCATGCTGGCACAACCGGCAGAAAAAGACACATTGTTTTTAAACGAGCGAAGTATTTCTCAGCCCATTGCAAAATTAAAAAGTTATTCCCGCAACCAATATCAGACAAAATCTCAACCTAAAAGAAAACCGGCCCGGAAAAGACTTGCCGGTGTGGACCCCGACGCAATGATACAGACCGGACCCGGTTTGCCCTCATGGTCACTGCACGAGCACTACCTGTCCTGGGATGGCCCGGTTCAGCGCGATCAGAAAATTTCTATGATACTGCTCCCACCTGAAATACATGCCGTATTTAAAATAATGCAGCTTATTTTTATTTTATTACTCACCTGGCGGCTGCTGGACATATCCTCATTCAAATTACCCAAAAACACAGAGGAAGATCGCACAGAAAATAATGTACAAAAAAAATCCACTTCAACAATAATCATCGCTGCATTATTAGCTGGCGCTTTATTTAATACAGCACCTTCACCGGCCGAAGCGTCTTTTCCACCACAGAAAATGCTTGATGAGTTATACCAGGAACTAACAAAACCAGCGGAATGCCTGCCACAGTGTGCCAGCATTGAATCCATGTCTATCGATTTATCTGCACAGCAATTAAATATCAGCTTACGCATACATGCACAGGAGGACACCTTACTGCCTTTGCCCGTTCCTGTTAAGCAGTGGCAACCTGAAAAAATACGTGTTAATGGACAGAAAACAACTGGCCTGATTCGCAAAGATGACTCAACGCTCTGGTTGCGCAGCACAAAAGGCACGCACCTGGTTTCCATTACTGGCCGCGTAGATCATTTAAATCAGTTGCAATTTAGTTTCCCATTAAAACCCCATTATATCGACGTAAAAAATAATGACTGGTCCTCTGAAGGCATGGAAAAAGAAGCGCATAAAATTACTGCGCTCACATTCATTCGCGATGCTGATAAATCTGGCACTGCAATAACGGACGAAATAGAACAGAGCGAAATACCCGTTTATGCAGAAGTCACTCGCACCATTGAGCTGGGGCTTGACTGGCAAATAACCACACATGTTCGTGGCATATCCGGTTCAGCTTATCCGGTTATTATTAATATTGCGTTATTGAAAGGTGAATCTGTTATTACGGATAATATTAAAGTAAAAGAGCAACAGGCGATTATTACACTTAACAACCGTAACAGCTCAGTAAAATGGATCTCCAGACTTGAAACAGGTAACCAGATAAAACTACATGCCAGCGAGCAGGGAACATTTATTGAGCGATGGATGCTAGATTCAGGCCCCATATGGCACGTCTCATTTGATGGCACACCGGTTATATATCATCAGCGTCAGGGCAATAACTGGAGACCCGAGTGGAAACCCTGGCCCGGTGAAAACCTCACCCTTTATATCAACCGGCCCAGGGGCGTGAAAGGCAGAACACTAACCATTGATAACAGCACGCTGGCATTCACACCCGGAGAACAGATGAGCGCAGTAAAACTGTCGTTTAACTTGCGCAGTAGCCTGGGGGGGCAACATGTTATCCAGCTACCCGAAGATGCCGACCTTCAGTCGGTTAGCATTAATGGTACTAATGTGCCGATTCGAAACATGAAGGAAGGCCTGTCCCTGCCCGTTTCACCGGGCAATCAAAGTATTGAAATAAACTGGCGCGAAACACGTGGAATTTCCAGCGTTTACAGCTCATCCAGTGTTAATCTGGGCATTGACAGTGTGAATAACCATATTAGCATAGCGCCGGGGTACGAACGCTGGGTACTCTTTACCTCAGGCCCCACCATCGGCCCTGCGGTATTGTTCTGGGGTGTACTGATTGTTATTTTAATTATTTCATTTGCCCTGGGTCGCGGCCACTCTAAAAACACCCCCTTAAACACACTGCAATGGCTGTTACTGGGAGCCGGCTTAAGTGCATCCGGACCCTGGGGTCTGGTGGTCATTGCTGTGTGTATTTTTGCACTGAGTGCGCGAGGAAAACTTGATACACGTGAATTATCTCGCCCCTTATTTAATTTCATGCAAATTATTCTGCTTATGCTAGTTTTCATTTCTGCCATCACATTGCTTTTTGTTATCCAACAGGGCCTGCTAGGTTCACCGGATATGCAAATAACCGGCAATAACTCTAGCCCCTATCTGCTTAACTGGTTTAGTGATCGCATCGAAAAAACAGTACCTCAGGCAAGCATCGTATCTGTGCCGGTTTATATCTATCGGTTACTTATGCTGGTCTGGTCTATCTGGCTCGCATTCTCAGTCATTAAATGGGCGCAATGGGGATGGTCTAATTATATAAAAACTGAGTACTGGCGTAATAAACCTCCATTTAAGGCAAAAAAAACCACTGCAAAAGATAAAGAAAAATAACCGGCAAGCAAAACATTCACTGATCATTACGGTGCTTATACTACCAGAAAATTTTTTGAATCGGTTATTTTTTACTAAAAACATCAACCTCTGAAAATCGAGTGTACATTATGAAAAAATTAATTTCCTATACCTGCTATTTTTATTTGTTACTTTTCAATGTTTCTATAAGCGCACAGAACAGGGAAGAGATGTTGTCAATCCTTGATCACCCCGGCATCAGGCATCTTCAGGTTACACTTGCTCATATCATAAAAGATTATAATATGAGCGCTTCAGGCACACATCATTTTTATATTGCTAACTATAAAAAAAACAGACCAATAACATATATGCTCTGGAAAGAGGGTCGTATGTTATGGATTATGACCCCTGGCAGTAATAGTGAAGAGAGCTGGGAAGGCATTCGCTATCCAGGTGGTGGAGAGCTAATTAACCTGGACAAAGATGTTGTTGATAGTCAAAAAGAAGTTGGCACCAGCACTTATCTGGTTACAAAAAGCTGGGCAACCCAAAAAGTGTATGATACAGTTGTTAATGGAGATTTAATTGAAATAGAGAGTGATAATTCAACTTCAAATAAAATACCTGAACAAAAAATACCTGAACAAAAAACATCTGAACAATCTGAATAAGGGAAAACGATACAATGACCAGATTTACAACCACAACTAATCACAGCACAGCGATTAAGGAAATACAATTACCCAGAAATTCAAATAAACGGATTCACCTGGTTGGCATTAAGGCGCGCGTTTCAACAGACATAACACTATCATCAAGTGATAATATTACTGCAACGATAAAAAAATCGCCTTTTAATGGACCAAAAGGCATCTGGATTGTCGATATTAAAGGAAAAAAAACAGGCACATTAACATTAGAAGCAAAATACGATAATAAATCAGTCGCATCAGTAGACATTACTGTTTTTAATAAGGTACTTATTACTCTTGCACAACCAGCAACTGCTGAAGGCTTATTAACAAGATTATTTCTTGCTGAAAGCATCAACCCTGGAAAAACGGGTGTGTATAATGCTGAAAATTCAAAAAAATCAATGCTCTGGATGCGCAAGGTTATCGAAAACCGCCTTTCTCATAAAACACCCCATATATTTAGTGTACCCAAAAAAAACAAAAAAGACTCGTACACTATTTTTGATATTGTGAAAGCAAAAAATCAGTTCCACGGCTTCGAAAAATACCCTGATCTCGACTCAGCAATCAAACGCAATATCAGCGCTTTTATCTCTAATGCCAATAACTACAATCATTCTCTACGCAAGCAATATGCAGACTTTATAGCTAATGCGAAAAATGCAGCATCTGCCAATGCGCTTAAAAACTTTAACGACCCAGGCAGCGACAAGCTTTTTGGCTGGCGCACAAAAGGTTCTAGCGCCCCTGGTGGACAATTCAAAGTTTATCAGGATTTAGCGGGGCAAACATTTTACCAGCTGAATGACTGAATTTTTCCTGCCAGCCTCATCCAGGCTGCTATTGATAAGAAGTCAATATATTAACCTGAATTCATCAGTTGAACGCCGTTGCATGGATGCAAAGGAGCGTGGACGTGCAGGGATGCACAAAACCGAACGGGTGAGTAACGAAACAATAGAATATTCAATATTCTCAATAACTTACTGCACTATTGCGCGATCAACTGATGAATTTAAGATTAACATATGGTCACCTCTGTTAATTGATTATGCCCTCTGCCCATAGCTATAGATTGCTCTCTGTTCAGGATCAGCGCCTGTTTTTGAAAGCATGCCCAACTTTATAACCATGAACCTGGTGAGAAAACGCGACGCAGAGCCTTATCAGGAGAAGAGTCCCACAGGGCGGCGCAGCCTGATGCATACATCTGCGGCGTTACGAACTCGGGTAATGGAACAGCCATTACACTGCGGCTCATGCCTTGCAGCTACATACTTCTGGGTGCTCAACTGATCTTTTTAGGTTAAAATTCTAATATAAATCAAAGGCTTGCACATTTTTTATATCCAACTTATTTTTCCAGACCAAAACCACCATATAGTGGGCGGTTATAAATTAAACCTTGTATTTCAGATGCCCATCTGAAATAATATATCAGACGATCATCTGAATATAAAAGGTATAATTATGAAAACAATACTGGTTACAGGTGCCAATGGTTTTGTTGGTACACACACACTCAATAGTCTGATGAAGCTACAGGGAATAAATTTAATCGCCGCCTGCCGTGACAGGTCAAGGTTGAACCCAGCATTTAAAGGCGAGGTGCGCGAAGGCGATTTTCGGGATGAAAACTACCTGGATAACATGCTCGATGGAGTTGACGTGGTTTGCAATGCAATGGCATGGACCTCATTGAGAGGATATCGCAAGCAGTCTGAGACACTGCATTACCTGCCGACCGTTAAGCTAATTGATAAAATCGTTGAAAAAGGCATATCTCGATTTATTAATGTGAGTACAACATCTGCGGCTTCACCCGGAAAATCATCTGATGCAATGAGCATGGGTATTCCCAGAGCATTCTGGCCACATTTGTGCAGCACCATTAAAATTGAAAATCACATGCGAAATAAGGCAAATAATGTTAGCTCAATGGTTAATATGCGCTTTGGAATTTTTGCCGGAGAGCACTACGGTCTGGGAATACTGCCTATTTTATTGCCCAGATTGAAAACACACCTGGTTCCCTGGGTCGCTGGAGGGAGAACCAGTTTACCCGTGATAGATGGACGGGATATTGGCGAAGCAATGAAATGCGCTGCTGTCGCTGAAAAACTCACGGGTTATTCATCATTTAATGTTGTGGGTAATGAGGTACCAACAGTAAGGGAGGTAATAGAGTTTATACATAATGAGTTTGCTTATCCAAAACCACATTTTAGTGTGCCGTTTTTTATTGCTTATCCTTTTGCCTGGCTAATGGAAATAATAAATCCAGTTGTCCCCTGGGAACCGTTGGTAAGCCGCAGTATTGTACATTTGCTAGAAGAGGTAGCGGCAGATAATAATCAGGCAACAAAGCAGCTTGCTTATCAGCCAGAGCATAGCTGGCAGGATGCCATTACTCGCCAGATACAGCAAATGCACAAGTTACAGGCAAAGGCCATGAAGATGGCACGACCGATTGTATAATAATATAAATACGTGTATCTTTCAGTACTATGGTAACAAGAGAAAAAACGGGGCAGGTTCGAGAGCAGATAATTAAGGCTGCTGATCAGTTATTTTATCAGAAGGGGTATAATCTTACCTCATTCAGTGATATTGCCGCTGCATCAGACGTACCCCGGGGCAATTTGAATTATTACTTTAAAACCAAGAACGAAGCACTGATTGCGGTTATTAAGTATCGTGTAGCAGAAATGCAAAAAATGCTACACGGCTGGGAGAATGAACATAAAACCCCATTGGAACGATTAAAGCGATATGCACAAATTGTATTTAATGTTAAGGATGAAGTCGCACTTTATGGCTGCCCTATGGGCACACTCAATCTGGAGCTGGGCAAAGTACAGCATGAGTTGCAGGCAATAACAAAAGAGCAGTTTGTGGTGTTTGAAAAATGGATAAAAAAACAGTTCCAGATGATGGACTGTCGAGAGAATGCGAGCGAGCTAACAATGCGCCTCATTGTCTGGACTCAGGGCATTAGTACTATGGCTTATATCCACCAGGATACGCGACTAATAAAGCGTGAGGTAAAATCAGTAATCAGCTGGCTCGAATCTCTACCTGACTAACACGAATTTTTTATTAACACCTATATGCTACTACCAGCCCATAAAGATAAGGATACTCATCATTCAAAATACGCCGTAAAGCCATCCCTGTAAGCTCGACACCCGCATCCCTGCGGCTGACGATTTTGAATGATGAGTATCCTTTCTTACCGATTCATTAGTAAATCCAGGACTTAACCTTCCTGACCTTTTCGCCACCTCTATATGAAGCGCATTCTTTCTTTGCGCCCTGACAACCTGTCCCGTTTAGACCTTTCACATTGAAAACAGAAGAAACTTGCCTATACTAAGTATTGAAATTCATTAAAAAGCACAATATTCATGAATAAAAACAGTATTTTCTGGCGCTTATTTCTCCCTTTTGTTTTCGTTTCCTCTCTCGGTTTTATATTAGCTGTACTTAATATTCCTGATATTCTGGAAAAAAATGTCGTTATGAGCGCAGTTCAAACCGCAGAGAATAATGTCCGCCAGTTTAAGGTGCTACGAAAGTACTATGTTAAATACGTCATTAAGAAAGTGCTTAAAGGCTCTGATTTAAAAGCCTCTTTCAACCACAGGAACGATCCGAATGCGATCCCATTACCCGCCACATTAATCCATGATCTAAGCGAAGAGTTGAGTGAAGCCGGCACCAGCCTGAAGTTGTATAGCCTGTATCCTTTCCCAAACCGCGCCGAGCGTGTAAATGATGAATTTGCCAATAGTGCATGGCAGGCATTGTCTAAAAACGTGGAGCAGACCTTTTCCCAGGTTGAAACCATTAATAACAGGGTGAATGTAAGAGTCGCTGTTGCGGATACCATGGTGAGCGATGCCTGTGTAAGCTGTCATAACACTCATCCACAGACCCCCAAAAATGACTGGAAACTGGGAGATTTGCGTGGTGTGCTGGAAATCAATATACCCATTGACGATCAACTGGCCGCCGGAAGGCGGCTAAGCAATATTATTGTCGGCAGTATCATTGCAGGTATGCTGGTAATAACCGCTATATTTTTCTTCTCCTACCGGATATTCATTCAACGTAAATTAAGTCACATAAACAGTGCATTGTCGGGTATAGCTCGAGGTGAAGGCGACCTGACACAACGCCTGGATGAGAAGGGCGAAGATGAAATCAGCCAGATAGCCACTTCATTTAATTTGTTCATGGAAAAGCTGCACTCGACCATTTCAGGTTTTGTTGGTGCGGTAAATGACCTGGTTTTGACTGCTGATCAGGTAGTACAGGGAGCCCGCGAAGCAAGTGAAGACATGAAGGCCCTGCAATCACAAACCGATCAGGCCGCAACCGCGATTACCGAAATGACGGCGAGTATTTCAGAGGTAGCAACAAATGCTCAGAGCACAGCCAAAACGGCAGTAAGTGCGGAAGAGCGCTCGGGTGAAGGCAGGCAGATTGTAGCAAAAGCATCATTGAGCATTAATAATCTAGCAGGTGAAATGGAAAAGGCATCTGATGTAATTCAGTCTGTAAGGCATGATTCAGATAGCATTGGCTCGGTTCTAGATGTAATTCGAGGCATTGCGGAACAGACTAATTTACTTGCCCTGAATGCTGCAATTGAAGCGGCGCGAGCAGGTGAACAGGGCAGAGGATTTGCTGTGGTTGCAGATGAAGTACGCACTCTGGCGAATCGAACACAACATTCGACCGAAGAAATACAGACAATGATTGAACGCCTGCAACAGGGTGCACAGAACGCGGTTGAGGTCATCGAGCTGGGCAAGAAAAAAACAGCTGAAAGTGTCTGCGAAACACACAATGTATCCAGTAGCCTTAATGATATTTCTTCGCTGGTAAGCAATATATCAGAGATGAATTTATTGATTGCTTCCGCTGCCGAAGAACAATCCAGCGTATCTGAAAACATTAATCAGAACATCGTCTCCATTGATCAGACATCCTTGCATAATCTGGAATCAATAAAGAAAATACAGGAATCCGGTTTGCTGCTGTCTTCTCTGGCTGACAGATTAAAGCAGTTAACTGGATCGTTTAATCTGGCTTAGTCAGTGGCCATCCATAAATAGCAAAATTCGCAATTTTTTGAAAATTAATTCTTTATTTATCAATAAGTTAAAGGTTCTGTTTTTCAAAAAAAGTGCATTTCTGGGCGAACACTAATTACATAAACTTTCTCCTGAACAAAAAATATTTTACAGGAGATTCATTCTCCTGGAAAAATCAGTTGAGCGCCCTGGAGTGTGCTTCTGGGAGTACCCTGCTGAATAAATATGGGGCGTAATAAAAAAGTGAATCGTTGTACGGTTGTGTGCCTTTGGCACGCGATAAAGCGTGTCATCTTTACACGCAAAAACGGCCCAGTCCTTCGCGAATGACGTGCAGGGATGCACTAATATCGCGATTGCAGGATGCAAAGGAGCGTGGACGTGCAGGGATGCACTAATATCGCGATTGCAGGATGCAAAGGAGCGTGGACGTGCAGGGATGCACTAATACCGCGGTTGCAGGATGCAAAGGAGCGTGTTTTTTATATAGCCAGGCGTGCTCCCAGAAGCACACTTTTGAGGCGTTCAACTGATGATTTTAGGTTTATAAACACTATCATCAATTTACAGTGTCAGTACTTATATGGATATCCACCTTAGAAACCACAAATTTTAATCTGTTAATCAATAACTTATATTCAATCAGACATGATATCACCTACCTGCCTGCCGTGGGTGTCCAGTTAAGCTAAGCTAGCTGAGATAGCTATATTATAATGGCTGTCCAGCCAGGTCTTTCTGGTGCAACATAAACACCTGTTCTGGTATGTGAACACTGATCTGGAAAATCAGCCAAAAGTGTTCACGTTGAAGCAGAATGAGTGCTCACGTTGGGGCAGAATATGCAAATATTACTCTTCATATAGATTCAGTCCTTTAAGTGTTTGTTTTGCGGCTGCCCAGAGATCATCTTCAGAACGCACTACTTTTGCCATAACATTAAGCCCTATGAGCAGGTTTTGCAGGGCCAGTGCTTTTTCCCTGAGATCACCTTTATTTTCTATTTCTCCATTTGCAGCTGCTTGATAAAGTAGATGCTCTAGTCGATCTAAACTACCTAATACAGCCTTTTCGAGCACCGGCCCCAATGTTTTGTCAACAGCGACCAATTCAGCAACACAGTTGACGACCAGACAACCACGCGCCTCCGGGTCTGAAGCTCGTGCTCGGCAGACATCTTTGAACACTCTGGTTAGTACTTTAAGTATATGGGCATCAAAATCTATTACCGCAAGTGCGCGGTCTGGGCTTCTGGTGAAATACCACTCAAGTGCTTCAAGAAATAGCGCCTCACGGCTTTCGAATGCATTGTAGAAGCTTGATCGAGTGATACCTAGTTTCTCTGAAATCGATTTTACAGAACAGGCCTCGAAACCGGATCGCCATATCTCATTCATTGCAGACTCTATAGCTGCTTGTCGATTAAATTTTGCGGGTCTGCCCATAATTATCTCAAAAATTATTATGTACACTACTGGACAAAATAATTTATCTAAGTTATATTCACCAGTGTACAAAATAACATATTTATAAGCCGCATGCAATTTAGAAGGAAAAAAGATGTTAAATCATAAGCTTAGAGAAACAGTTCAAAAGTTCAGGGAGAGTCTGCCTAAAGAGTTATCGGCACTTATTGAACAAGGTGCTGGTGAAATCAGTGCGCTTGACATCATTGAGCGTGCGAGAAAGGTGGGGAGTAAAGCCCCCAGTTTCGCATTAAAAAATCAGACGGGGCATAACAGGAGTTTGAATAGCTATCTGCCTGATGGGCCACTGGTTATTACTTTTTATCGCGGCACCTGGTGTCCTTACTGTAACCTTCAACTTAAGGAATATGGCGACCACTTGAGTGAAATCAGGGCAGCTGGTGCAACGCTCATTGCTATTACACCTGAAAAACCCGGTGCACTAGATAACCTAAAGGCGAGTGGTGCACCAAAAGAGGTTATTGATATGGCGGTTAAACACGTGGAATTTGATGTTTTACATGATCCTGGTAATCGTGTTGCAGAATCATATGGTGTCATATTCAAACTTCCCGAAAGTCACCAACAACTACTTGAGCAGCTTCAAATTGATATTGAGAAACTTAATGGAGACTCTTCATTTACCTTTCCTGATCCTGCAACTTATGTAATTAAGCCTGACGGTAGAATCTCATGGGCATTCATCCCTAATAATTACCGTAAACGTGCTGAGGTAGAACAAATATTAACAGCCTTGTCTTAAATAATTATCGAAAACTCATAATTTATATCAAAAATATAGGAAAGTAACAATGACTGCATTCTTTATAGCAAATGTAAAAATAAAAGACCCACAAAAATTCCATGAATATGCACAAAAAGCGGGAGATACTTTCGCAACATATGGAGCCGAGCCGGTTTTGCGGGGTAAGTTCGCAGAGGTACTAGCGGGTAGTGCTGATCATCAAGCCGTGGGCATCGTTAAGTTCCCTGACCAGGAGGCACTTACTGCCTGGTTTAACTCGGACGCATATCAAGCTATTGTGCCATTACGCAATGAAGCAGCTGAAATGACCATTGTTACT
>UOFG01000127.1_pt1 | contig 16640 bp, 17 predicted proteins | sample 1988411 | NCBI WGS metagenome assembly UOFG01 (sample SAMEA4712194, study PRJEB27164) | hydrothermal vent metagenome | biome: marine basaltic hydrothermal vent biome; feature: marine hydrothermal vent; material: mineral | place: Pacific Ocean | collected 2011-06-14/2011-07-23 | depth 1689 m
CTGCTGTTCAAGTGCATCGGCCATACCGATTAGTTTTAATGATCTGAGTTGTTGTAGTGTTTGTTGATTTTGCATTATTTTTTTCCTAACTGGATTAATGGTAGTATTTATTGCCACGAATATTTTCATGATCATCTAAAGGCAATTCAGTTTGCTCTGGTGTTTGTTTTTTGTGCGTTGAGTCCAGCTTGTCTAATCCATTTTTTAAAATAGACTCAACACTGGTGCGCGTAGGCGAGTTAATATCAACAGCACGTACACAGGCTTTTTCCAGGCGCTCACGTGTATAGGTTTTAGCCAGACTCAATACTGCCAGAATACTGCGGTAGTTCTGTTCTGGATGACGTTTTTTATTTAATAGCGTAGTCACCACTGTTTTAGTCGCTTCACCAATATTGCCTGCCCAGTTTAAAAACCGCTCAGGCGACCATTCGCTGATAGCACGATGGGATTCAGGCATGTGCTCAGTGAGTGTTGAATGAGAGCCCTGTACATAGCTGCGGGGATGGCTGGATACTCTATTTCCATAGGCGTAAACACTGATGAGCGTACTGCTGGCCTGAACTTCCACCTGCTCTTTAATCAGGTGATGAGGAACAGAATAATAATGTTTATCGTATTCAATATGATAATCAATATGCACGCGTGCAGATTTTATTTCCACATATTGATAAGCCGTCTTTGGCAGTGCTTTTAAAGCGGGTTTATCCAGCGCTTCAAACTGACTTTTTCGTGATCCGGGTAGTTTTTTGAAATCACGACTATTGAGATCAACCAGTAAATCGTTTATCGCTAAATTAAGTGCGGCCAGCGTAAAAAATGTATGGTTGCGCAATCGTGCTAAAATCCATCGCTCGACAATCTGCACAGCCACTTCCGCTTTTGATTTATCTTTTGGTTTGTAAGGCCTTGCGGGAATAATGGCCGTTTGATAATAGCTGGCCATTTGTGAGTAAGCTGCGTTAATAACGGGTTTATAACGATGTGTTTTTATCACGGCACTTTTCAAATTATCCGGTATAATGAGTTCAGGCACACCGCCAATAAATTCAAATGCTTTTACATGGGCATTAATCCAGTCAGCCTGATTTTGTGTTTTAGATGCACAGGCAAAGGTGTAGTTTGATGCACCCATGACGGCTACAAATATCTGTGCGCCATAACACTCGCCCGAGTCCGGGTTGACAATGGGAATCGTTGGCCCGCAGTAATCAATAAACAGCTTTTCACCGGCCTTATGTGTCTGGCGCATAGACATCGCCTGCTGACCTTGCCAACGTTTATAACGATGACAAAACTGCGCATAGCTGTAGCCGTTATCGGGGTTTGACTGACGATACTCTTCCCAGAGCAATAATTTTGTGACACCTTTTTTCTTCAGCTCCTGATAAACCTGAGGATAGTCCGGTTCAATAAAGTGGCGAGAACCTGAAGGTGTCTGGCTGGGAAACAGGGCACGGCCTAATTCCCGCTCATCCATATCACGGGCCATCTCCCATGTGATACCGGCTTTTTCTGCGCGATTAAGGTAGTTGGCGACAGAACCATAACTGGTTCCTACGGATACGGATATAGCCCTACGTGACATACCCGATTCGTGGTCAAGTTGAAGGATTTGTTTGATTTTTCGCATTGTTAGTTTCTCTGTTGGCATGCTTTGTTCTCCCCAAAAGGGAAGATCGTAGCAAATTAACGGAATAATCAATGCGTTATGAGGTATTTAGGTCGAAATATCAGTCGATGATCAACTTAAAGCAGAATCAGTGATCAACTTGATCCAGAATGGGTGATCAACTTAAACCAGAATCACTGATCAACTTAACCCAGAATGGGTGATCAAGATGGGCCAGAATATGCACCTGGAACTGGCCACTCCTGTCTTCAACAATTTCTCCCGCCGCTTCAATGCCTGGTATCCTCGGTTCGTTAATTTCACCAAAATTACCCGAACGATAGTAAGTTTCGGCTCGATTAAGCCCAAACGCTCCTGTTTTAATTTTGACATGCCCATCGGGTGTTTCAGGTTCATCTGTATGCTGAACTTTTAATGCTTCTACACCGCCTGGTTGATTCACTATTACTGCTTTCATAACTGCTTCCCGTTTATGCTGGTTTATAGGGTATGTTTTTCGTATGCTGCCCTGCTTACAGGGTCATTTATAGCAAACTCATTACAGTTTAATTCATACGATACACAATAATTAGCCCCTAAAATACAAATAATCTTCTCATTATTGGGAAGATCATGTATAGTCAGCCTGTCTTCATTAAAATTGGGTTAGAAATATGGATCTAAATGCCGTAGAGCTCTTTGTGCGGGTGGTTCAGAAGGGCAGTTTTTCAGCGGCTTCCAGATCAACGGGGGTACCTGTAGCAACGGTCAGTCGCAAAGTAAGCGAGCTTGAACAATCTCTGGGTGCGCGCCTGCTTGAACGCTCCACTCGACACCAACGGCTTACTGGTGCAGGTTCCACCTTATATGAATTCGCTTCTCGTGGGCTTGAGGAAATGGATGCAGGCGCTCTCGCACTTCAAAACAGGGAGGCCGAACTCAGAGGCACATTACGCCTGTCACTGCCACCTGATTTTGAACCCTGGTGGAAACTACTTAACGATTTTCAGAAAAAACATCCTGATATTGCACTGGATATTTACGCAACAGAGCGCAAGGTAGATTTAATAGAAGATGGTATTGATGTGGCATTGCGCATTGGTGACATCACTTACCCCTCTGCTATTGCACGAAAAATAATTAGTTATCAGCATATACTTGTTGCGACACCGCAGTTTGTTAAAACACTTGGTTCACCAGAAACACCACAGGATCTTCCGAATTTTCCCTGTGCAGCCTGGTGTAAAAAAGACGCTTCCGTTGAATGGATGCTGGGCGATAAAAAAATATCAATTGTGCCTTTCATCAAAGCAAATGATTATCCACATATGCGTTATCTGGCGTTACAGGATCTTTGCATTACAGAACAGCCGCCTTTTATGGTAAACAACCTGATTGCAGAAAAACATCTGCTGCAAATTTTACCCGAATACGATTTTCCTCAATACAATATAAACCTGCTTTATAAAAGTCGTAAGCAGCTTTCACGCATAGCGCGGGCATATATCGATTTTTGCATTTCAAATGCCCGTAAATACCTGACCGACGGCCTTCACGGATCGGATCAGATGATTATCAGAGCAGAATAACACATTGAAAACGTAGATAAAAACTTGCATAATACAGGATAAATAATCGCTTACTAGCGAAACGAATAGAAAGGATGGCACTATTCAAAAGTCGCCGTAAAACCATTCCTGTAGGCTCGGCATCCGCATTCATGCGGCTGATGCTTTTGAATAGCGGGTATCCTTAGTCTTTCCGGCTTATCAGTAAATGGCGTTTTTTATGTATAAAAACGATGTTTTAAGGAAAATGAAAGGGCTTAAAGGCCTTTTAAAAACTAAATTCACACAGCCTGCGCAGAAAGTGAGCCGGTTTTTTTATGGTATAGCTATACTGAACCAGTTAATAGAGGTGGTCTAAAAAAATCCGGGTTCTGCTGCAGGGGGAAAGTTTAGCAAGAAGGTGTGTTTAAGCCGCATCATCCCCGCTAATCACAAAGCTGGCCAGATCATCTACCTGGTGCTGATGATCGTCTACCAGCAAATCTTTTTGCAAAGCACTCTCATCAATTATTGCACCGAGGTGTTTCACAATGGTGCGCATATCAATTTCGGCATTTTCAATACAGGAGGTGCCGCCGGGTGAGGGGGTCATATTAAAGATAGCGCCAATGCCGGTGTCGATCTTTGCCTCACCCATTAGCAATGCGCAATGATCTTTATCAATGAGTTGTGGGCGAATGCCGCCGACCCTGTTGGCAAATTTCAGGTCGCCTAATTTCAGTGAGGGGACAATTTTCCGCACATCTTTTAAAAAGAGTAATTTGCGGATTAAGGGTATTTCAAATAGCATGTTTTTTAACATATAATTGCGGATGTCGGCCACTTTAAGCAGATCCCATAAGACTTTTGCGACGCGGCCATCGAAACGAAAGACCTGCAGGAAGTCTGGCAGGGTTTTCAGATTATAGCGCTCCAGAATGGGCAGCACCAGGGCGGTGGGGCCAAAACGGGTGGCACCGGGCACCAGTACATCCGGATCGCCATGTATGGCCGCAAATGGCAGCGCATCGTTTTGTACCGTGTAGACCTTGCCGTTAAGCACATGGGGGGTGAAATAGTAGCTGCCAGCAATGGGGAGTACCGAATAGTGATGACCATAGCCCAGATCATGTGCCAGTTTAAGGCTATGGCCACCAGCACAGACCACCAGCGAGCGAGCACGAAAGCAGATTGATTCTGTTTCTACAATAAAACCATCGCCGTCTATTTTGATATGGTATACAAACTCATTGTAATGCAGGTCAATGGATTTTTCAGGGTGTTGCCCGGCTTCTATTTCTGCCTGTCTCACAAATGAGCGGGAGAGTGCTTCGAAATTTACCGCCGTGTATTCGTCGGTGGAGCCCAGGGCAATAATTTCATCTTCTCGAAATGTGTCATTGTGCATGGCCACATTGGGTTCGATGCGGGCAATGGCTTTTTTATCCAGTAGTTTCAGATTTGGGTAATGGGGGCTAAACTGTTCAAAGCGTTCTTTTAGAAGCTGGCATTCAGCTGCACCCACTCCCAGCACCATTTTGGGGTATTTAAAGATAATGTGGTGTGCGTCGGGCTGGGCTACGGCATAGTTTCGCAGCATGCTGGCGGCGCGTTTCACCTTGAGCGCTTTATCCAGTGTGTAATTGGTTTCAATGTCGCCACAGTGCAGGGTCTGGCTGTTATTACTTGAGAGTGAATTCACCCGGGCTGGTGCGGCATATTTTTCGATAAGACCAATATGCTGGATGTCTGTGTATTTCGTGCTTAGATAAAGCAGGGCACTGCCGGATACACCGGCACCGATAATTAGCAGGTCGTACTGGTTTGACATATAAGCGCTCAGGGTATGTTAATTGTTTGAGTGTATTTTAGCCTGAACAGGGGCGTTTTTGGGGTAGAATGCGCGGATATTTAATTTACAGCGATATAATTATGGCAATTCAGTGGTTTCCCGGGCATATGCACAAGGCGCGAAAGCAGATTAAGGAAGTGATGCCGAAGATGGACCTGATTATTGAAGTGCTTGATGCACGCATTCCCTATAGCTCTGAAAACCCGCTGATTGCGCAGCTGCGGGGGGATAAACCCTGTATTAAACTGCTCAATAAAGCGGATCTGGCTGACCCGGAGACAACTCAGCTGTGGGTTGAACATTTTGAAACGCAGAGAAATATCAAAGCCCGTGCAGTCACGCAGGAGAAGCCTGCGCAAATCAGACAGACGTTAAAATTATGTCAGCAGTTCTTTCCTGAGAGGAATTTGTCAGTTCGGCCGATTCGCGTGTTGATTATGGGGATACCCAATGTGGGCAAGTCCAGTGTAATTAATACACTCACCGGGCGCTTTATTGCAAAGGTCGGTGATGAACCTGCCATCACTAAACGTCAACAGAAAATAATCCTCGATAATGGGATTGAGCTGAATGACACCCCGGGTTTTTTGTGGCCTAAGATACACAATGAAAACAGCGGGTACCGACTGGCGATAACCGGCGCAATAAAAAGTACGGCAATGGAATATGAGGATGTTGCGCTTTATGCGGCCGGTTATTTTCTATCGACTTACCCACAGTGTCTGATGCAGCGTTATAAGCTAAAAGAGATACCGTTGAATGATATGGGGGTAATGGAAAGCATTGGTCGCAAGCGAGGCTGTTTACAGGCAGGCGGCAGGATAAATTTACACAAGGCATCCGAGTTGCTGTTGAATGAATTTCGAGCAAAACAACTGGGCGCTATCAGTCTGGAAACGCCCATAATGGTGCAAAAAGAGATAGATGAAATGCGTAAAAGTTAAAAATATGTGTGTTTTTTTATCTGAAAAACGCCAAAATAGCCGAAAATATTATAAAAAACAAAAGCTTAGTGGGATTTGGCCAGTCTATTATATTTTCTTTAAAGCTATAAATAACCTTTAACTACGGATTAAAACTGTATATAATTCGGTTAGTTTGAAAGTACGGCCTTATATTTATGCACTCCATTTCGAAGCTCCATCTGTTAGTGACTCGTCCTGTTCTCATAAGTAATAATACCACTTCCAGCACCACGGCCTTAATTGGCTTTAATTACTCTTGAAAAAATAGGAACACATATATGTCTACAACTACTGGTACCGTTAAATGGTTCAACGAATCTAAAGGTTTTGGTTTTATTGAGCAGGAAAACGGCCCTGACGTTTTTGCACATTTCAGCGCCATTTCAGGTAGCGGATTCAAAACTCTGACCGAAGGTCAGAAAGTTGAATTTACTGTTACCCAGGGGCAGAAAGGTCCTCAGGCAGAAAATATCGTAGCACTATAAGTTATCACCGTTCGGTTTAAGCCGAATAGTGATAACGAATGTTACTGGCTTTCGGCCTTTAAAGGTTGGAGGTGCTTAAAAGGCGGGAACGAATGTTCCTGTCTTTTTTTATGTTCGATGCAGATTAATTGCATCTGTTATATGAGTCAGGTCGTTGACTCCTGTGCCGATCAGGCGTGGGCTGAGTGCAGGTTAAAGCAGCAGGATGATACAGGTTACCTCTTCCCGGTCATGGTACAGGTGTTTTATTCTCAGCTGAAAGGGACGGTTAAGGAGGCCCAGCTCGGTTTCAAGATGGGCCTTACATTCCATCACCATATCAAAGCGTTTTTTCATCGGCAGCTTTAAATTAAATGCGCCATACTGGCAGTGTCCGTCTGTAAACCAGCGGCTAATGAGCCGGGCAATGTGCATGGGGCGCTCCACCATATCACATACCAGCCAGTCAACGGCGGGATCAGGTGTGTATTTAAAGCCATCGGCTTTAATTTCACGCACCATTCCTGAATCCATGAGCGCCGGATCCATTGCACCATTATCTATTGCGATAACCCGAATACTGCGTTTTACCAGTTGCCATGTCCAGCCCCCGGGGCAGGCCCCCAGATCAACGGCTGTCATGCCGTTGCGCAAATACTGAGTCTGCTCTGGTTCGCTGAGCATGGTTTTAAAGGCTTCCTCCAGCTTTAATGTAGAACGGCTGGGTGCGGAGGCTGGAAAGCGTAAGCGGGGAATGCCCATGGGGTGTGGCGAGCTGTTTTTGATATGGCTTATGCCAATGTAGACAGCTGCCGAGCTGAGAAAAAACAGGTGCAGGTGCCAGGCGCTGTTTTTGTCAATAAGCGCATGTTTTTCTAAGGCGATATTGAGTGGCGTTGAAAATTTTTTGCAAAAGCCGCTGAGTTGCTTGCCCTCATTGGTGTCGGGTGTTTCCAGAAATACACGGTTAAATGTCTGCCCGGTTGCTTTAATAGCTGTTAATAACGGTGTGATTCGATCATCTGAAGGGAGGTTTTTGATGATTTCGCTAACAAATACGCACTGTCTGGCAAATATTAGCTGTTTGAAAAGGATCTGCGGGCTAAAATCGGTAACTGGCAGGGGAGCAGAGGGGTAAAAGCAGAACCAGGCGCTGCCTGGTTTTGCTTTTACATAGCCCTGAATGCCCTGTAGCTGGCTCATCTGCATGATCTCAGAAGCGGCTTCTTTTTCAAAACCAGGGCGACAATAGAGCAGGCAACAAAGAGAATTCATAAAAAGGGCCTGGCCGTTATTCGCAAATCGGTGAATAGTAGCATTTGTTGGTAGTGTAAGCAGACAATGTGTGCAAATTCCTTCTGCACAACAGGTTGAAAATTAGTGCTGGCGGTGTAATATCAGCGTTTACTGAAATATTAAGAGTAGTGAAAATGTCTCCAGAAGATGTAAAAAAGTTAATTGAAGAAGGTGTTGAAGGCGCAGAGGCGATTATTTCAGGTGAGGGCTGTAACCTGGAAGCGGCGGTTATTAGTGATGCGTTTGAAGGCAAAACCATGTTGGTAGAGCAGAAAATGGTGTATGCAACGGTCAATCATCTGATTCAGAGTGGTGAGCTGCATGCGTTGGGGATAAAAGCCTATACCCGGACGGAATGGGAAGAGCAGCAGATATAAAGTCGTAAATCTTTAGTTGGAAGTCAGAGCGCAGCACCCTGAGATTCCTTTATGCCTTTCGTTGCTAGATGAAAGTTTGAAAAATGAAGGGCTAACGGCTAGCCCTGTTATTTCAGGTCAGCCGTAAAGTGAGGCTTTATTGCCTCGTACAGCGCCGGATAAACCGTGCTGGCAGCCGCTACTATATTGCCAGTTTTAAGGTAGTTACCCTCACCACTAAAGTCCGTTATAATGCCACCTGCTTCACGTATCAGTAACACACCGGCGGCCATGTCCCAGGGGCTAAGGCCAATTTCCCAGAACCCATCCAGTCGCCCGGCGGCCACATAGGCCAGATCCAGTGCCGCAGATCCCGCTCGTCGAATGCCTGCGGTATCGGCATGCACGGCTTTAAAGGTTTCCAGATAGGCATCCAGGTGCTGTGGTTGTTTAAACGGGAAGCCCGTACCCAGCAATGCGCCTCTAAGGCCTTTATTTTGTGTAACCCGGAGTCGGCGGTCATTGAGCTGAGCTCCATCGCCTCTGGCAGCGGTAAAGAGTTCATTTTTAATCGGGTCGAAAACCACGGCGACTTCCATGCGGCCTCGGTATTGTAGACCTATGGATACCGCATATTGTGGAAAGCCGTGTAGAAAATTGGTTGTGCCATCCAGCGGGTCGATAATCCACTGGTATTCGCTGTCTTCATTCTGTCGCCCGCTTTCTTCAGCCAGGATGCCATGCTGGGGATAAGCCTTCTGTAGCGCTTCCAGAATAACCTCTTCAGCTTTTCGATCAACCTGAGTTACGAAGTCATTCGGCGCTTTAACTTCAATTTTTATACGCTCGAGTTTATCGATATTGCGCAGGATAATATTACCGGCATCTCGTGCAGCGCTGGTGGCGATATTGAGCATTGGGTGCATAGGGGCGGGTCTTCACAGCTGATTGGAGGTCGCAGATGATAACAGAATCCAGTATTAATTTCTGCACGTTTTACGCCTGAACGTTGTATCATGCTGATGTTTTTAATGATTAGAATTCCAATGTTAGACAACATCCGTATCGTTTTAGTGAATACCCACCATCCAGGTAATATCGGCTCGGCTGCACGCGCCATGAAGAACATGGGCCTGATGCGCCTGTATCTGGTCTCCCCCCAGGATTTCCCTTCTTTTGAGGCTTCACAGCGTGCCTCTTCCGCCAGTGATGTACTCAAAGAGGCGGTGGTTGTAGAGACGCTGGCTGAGGCACTTCAGGGGTGCTCATTCGTCTGTGGCACCACTGCCCGATTACGTTCAGTAAAATGGCCACAGGTGGATGCCCGCGAGTGTGGTGAGGTATTGCAGGCTGAGAGCGAGCGCCATGAAGTAGCATTGGTCTTTGGTCGAGAGCGCTCGGGCCTGTTTAATGATGAGCTGGAACTGTGCCAGACACTGGTGAATATTCCAACGGCTGAGGCTTATAGCTCGCTGAATCTGGGGCAGGCGGTGCAGGTGCTCAGTTATGAAATTTTAATGGCCAGTCAGAAGGCTGTTCAGGGCGAGGTGTTTTCTGACAACACAGAAGATAGTGTTGTTGCCGGGGATCAAAAAGATGAGCTGGCAACGAATGAGCAATTAGAAGGTATGTATGGTCATTACCTTGATGCTTTAACGGATTTGAATTTTTTTGGTAAAAGAAACCCCGAGCATATTATGCGTAAATTACGTTGTTTGTATGGCCGGTCGCGGCCTACGCTGCGGGAGGTGCAGATTCTGCGCGGGATACTCTCATATGCACAGGGGCGAAGAACGCAGACTTTGAAAAAAACATAAGAGTGCCTCTATTAATTCATGTGTTCAACTGATTCTCCATAGATAAAGCTATCTCGATGGAAAGCCTTTGATGGCTACTGTAAATCCACATAATAAGTTGTTTAAAAGGTGATTGATATGGGGCAGGTAACTGTTTATCTGGAAGATGGTGTCGAGGAAAAAATATCCAGGGCTGTGGTTTAACTTTAAAAAAATAGTATTAGGGGCTTAAGTGAAAAACAAAGATAATCCGCATCTGAAACTAGCAGAGATGGGCAAAGAAACCTGGAATCGCTGGGCCAGGACATTGATGGATGATGAGTTTATTGATGGGTTGAATTTAACGGATGAGAAAAAGGCTGAACTTAAGTCTATATCACCTTTGGATAATGAAGAGCAGGTTGGGCTTGCTGAAAAACTGGGCTTACCTGACCTGGGTCAGTGTGGGGAGTATGCTTTTTTTAATGGGATGGAAATAAAGTGTGGCTTCGAGGGGTTCCTGTTTCCAGAAGGCTCAGATTTTAGTGGTTCCTTGTTTAGCAAGCGCGCAGGTTTCAGAGAAGCTATATTTGGTAGATATGCAAACTTTAAAGAAGCTACCTTTAGTAAGGATGCAGATTTCAATGGAGCCATATTTAATAGAGGCGCAGGTTTCAGAAAAGTCACATTTAACAGGAATGCAGGTTTCAGAGAAGTTATATTTAGTAAGGATGCGGATTTTAGCGGAACCGCATTTAATAAGGATGCAGGTTTCAATGAAACTGTATTAGATCCATATAGTACGGTTGCGGATTTCAATGGAGCTGAATTTAATGGGGATGTAAGTTTTAATGGAGCCACATTTAGCAGGCATGAAGATTTTAATGGGGTTAAATTTAGTGGGCACGCAGGCTTCAGTAGAGCCACATTTAGTGAGCATGCACATTTCAGTGGAGTCCTGTTTAATAGTAATGCAATTTTCAGTGGCACCATATTTAGCAAAGATGCATATTTCAGTGGAGTTATATTTAGCAATCGCGCAATTTTCAGAGAAGCTATATTTGGTGGATGTACAGACTTTAAAGAAGCTACCTTTGGTAAGGATGCAGATTTCAATGGGGCCACATTTAGTGATGATGTAGATTTTATAAATTCAAAATTTAAAAAAAATGTATTTTTTGATAAGACGAAATTCAAAGAGGATGCCTTTTTTGATGATGTCACGTTTAGTAAAACTGCATATTTCGGTGGAACAGAATTTAATATGTCTGTATTTTTTGAGAAGGTAATATTTTTTGGTATAGTAGACTTTAGTAATTCTTCATTCGAAAGCGCTACGCTCTTCAAAAAGACAAAATTTGATACACCCCCTAAATTTCACAATGTAGATTTGCACCAGAATACCTCATTTCATAATGCTGTATATGTAAATAAAACGGGCAGTGAGGATGATGTAAGAGCCTGGCGTACACTCAAGCTTGCAATGAACAAAATACATAATCATCGTCAGGAATTGTTATTTTTTAAATATGAAATGGATGCTGAGAGAGCTGTATTAAAGGCTGATAAAAAATATATCAGCTGGTTTTTCATAGGTATCTATAAGTTGGTATCTGATTATGGTACATCAGTATTTCGCTCCTTTATGACATTGGTAGCACTATGCGCTGTATTCACATTAGTGTATACTTTTGGGTGGCTGGATCAGTGTGTTCTCTCTGACTATAAGAAAGGCTTTGAGTTGTCTTTTGCAAATCTTGTACCCTTTGCGCCAACGAGCAAAGCTGAGGTGACTGCTGTTCTTGAAAGCATAAAAGGAGAAGGGCCAGGCCTACAGGTTGTGATTGTATTTCAAAACCTCGTTTCAACAATAATGCTTTTTTTGATTGGTCTGGCGCTTAAGCACAAGTTCAGCATTAAATGAAGAGGCAGAAAGAAATTCCACAATAGGGTGGTGCAGGGGTAGTGAAGTGGTCGTTATTTGAGTTCTTAAATTTATTGAACTGGGTTATAAGGAAAATGGTGAAATTACTACTGCACTGGTCAGAAGTAAAGGGCCCTTTACCCTGAAAGTAGAGGATCAGGGTAAAGCTACATTTTCAGGAAAGGCCGGAAGGGTCAAATTTTCAGTAAATGAAGAGATCAGACAATTTGGCTTTGATTTGAAATATGCTTCTATTATGTTCTCCGGTAATTTTTCCGGTACTATAAGTTACAGGGGAACTTTCTCATATATAGGGCTTGCGGATATATCAACGAAAAGCACCATAGATGTTAAGCAATTAATTTTAAGCTGTTCTGGCTTATTGTGCCGTGCGGCCAGGTTATTGAAAATTCATCAAAGGCGAATTGATAAAAGTCTGTATTATTTGAGCAAAGACAAATGAAATATCTGACTGTTTTTTTACTGTTTTTTATTACAGCCTGCTCAGGCTCTTTGCCACGTGAAAGTGATCAGGGCAATGATATACTGATGAAAAAATTTAATAATTATAAAACATTGGCTAAAGCTCCGGCGGAGAGTGTTTTCCTGGCTCCAGATCTACAGGCTTTCCTCGTGAAGTCCAGAATTAAGAAAAAAGATCCTGTTTTTTCTGATATGTTCAGTAAATTTCCTGATGAAATAATACAGGTTTCAGATCACAGAGAATCGATACAGGGTAATACCGGATGTTTAATGGTTAATGGTATAAACGCAGAAAATATACCAATGGATTATTATATCATTTATGCAGTGAAAAATGAGCACTGGATTATTGAAAAAATTCAGGTGGAGTATTTTTCTGATGAAACCGAACGGTATCTGACTGAAGCGGTCTGTGATCAGGAAGAAAAAGACAGATTATGGCTAAAGCATGTAGAATCGACTCAGTAGTAATAAATCAAAATGGTCAGACTCTAATGCCGCTACATCAGCTTTAGTAGGAAGCATCATTTATTTTTTAGGCCGCTAGCCGAGCGGGTACTTTTCCAGTTAATGAGCTAATAGGGCAGGACTAAATAAATGATTGTATATGCTCTACACCCAGACAGCGCCAATAAAAAAATATTTGTAATGCCCGATGAATATAAATTACAAAAAATTAGTGACTTTGATACTGGCAAAAAGAAAGAAGATAACTGGAACCCTCCTGGTATTAGCTGGTTTAACGATGACGGGCGCAATATAGATAAGTACAAAGACCCTGATATTAGCTATATCAGTCATCCTGGTAGCTTAATAATCAGTCCTCGAACACACGACCTGATAGCGCCTGTGGTAAATGATGTAGCAGAATTATTGCCTGTGTCATTTGACAATGAGACCTGGTATTTACTAAATGTATTTAATCAGGTTTCAGCATTGGACAAAGCAAATTCACAATACAAAATATATAGAAGTGGGAAAGTAGGCTGGCTTACTAAAGTCGCTTTTTTAGCCGATAAAGTACCGCACAATAAATTATTTAAAATACCGGAAAATCCAGCCAGAATTTACTTTGCAGAACATCATGAAGATAATGATGAAAGCAGTATTAAAAATATTATTGAAAAAAACAATCTGTTCGGCATAAAATTTGTAAAAGTTTTTGAATCGTAAAAGCTACAGAGGATTAATAAAGTAATGGCAGTTTATCTTAATTACCAGGGCATACAGGGCAGCGTAACCGCCAAAGGATACAAAGGCATGATAGCGCTGAGGCATTTCAAATTCCATGTATCCAGAAAAATAAACATGGTAACAGGCCACATGGTAAACCGCGAATCAACTATCCCTGAATTCAGCACTGTACGTATAGAAAAACGCGCAGATGTTTCTTCTACTGATTTATTTCGCTCATCAGTGTCCGCAAGCACCGGGAAACAGGCAAGCATCCATCCATTTTATTAACACCGTCCACCGGCTCAGACAAGTTAACCGAATATATGACTTACACTTTAGAAAACTGCCTGCTAAGTAAATATCGAATATACGATACAGACACCTGCTCACAACCTTACGAAATTATACACCTTAGCTTTACATCAATATTACTTAGCCACAAAACACGCGCAGCAAATAACCAGGTCACTTCAATTCTAAGGCATGGATATGACCTTGAAAAAGCTAAACACATATAAACTATTCCAGGCCTGATGTTTTACGCTTTATGCCAATATCTGCAATACGCTCATCAACCGTGACAACACCAGACGGGTGAATAGCGAAACAATAGAATATTCAATATTCTCAATAACTTACCGCACTATTGCGCGGTCAACTGATGAATTTAAGTTTACCCATTAACTGACTTTAGTCCCAGGAAAGGCGTCGTTAATCTTGAGAAAGGGTATTTGTCTGGCAGGTATGGTGCTTTGCCGTGTTTGAAGCCGATTAAAAATGCTAAGGCGTGCTAAATGGGTGATGAAGGCTTATTACAATAGCCATGAAAAAACATAACCTTGCTGATGGATTTTCATGGTAATATGCTCTGTATGATATATCGTACCCAGTGGCATGATCGAATTGAAACGGCGCTCAAGCGCAGCCGGATACTCACTCTGGTAGGGCCTCGCCAGTGTGGTAAAACTACTCTGGCCCGTGATTTTGTGGCTGAAGACTCGGTTAATTACTTTGACCTGGAAGACCCTGTGAGTCTGGCGCGTCTGGATGAGCCAATGACTGCGCTGGAGTCGCTTCAGGGTCTGATTGTGATTGATGAAATTCAGCGCCGAGCGGAGTTGTTTCCGGTATTGCGGGTGCTGGTGGACCGCAAGTCCTTTGCTGGTCAGTTTCTTATATTGGGAAGTGCTTCGGGAGACTTGCTCAGGCAGTCATCTGAAACCCTGGCAGGTCGTATGGAGACATTGAACCTGCGTGGTTTTAGTTTGCTGGAATTGGGGGAAAGTGCCCGGCAGCAACATTGGTTACGGGGTGGTTTTCCCTTGTCTTATCTGGCTTTGAGTGAGGTGGATAGTCTGGCCTGGCGCAAGGGTTTTATTCAAACACTGTTAGAACGGGACTTTCCTCAGTGGGGTATTCGTACATCAGCAATGGCTCTGTGGCGATTTTGGACGATGTTGGCGCATTATCATGGCCAAACCTGGAATGCTGCTGAGTTTGCACGGGCCATGGGGGTGAGTGAATCTACCACGCGCCGTTATCTGGATTTGTTGAGTGATGCGTTTATGGTGCGCCAGTTACAACCCTGGCATGCCAATATTCGTAAGCGTCAGGTTAAATCACCCAAAATATATATTCATGATTCTGGTTTATTACACCAGTTACTGGGTATCAGCAATGAGCGCGATTTATTGACTCATCCTAAAATTGGCGCTTCCTGGGAAGGCTATGTGATTGAAGAAGTTTTGTCTGCTGTGCAGCCTGATGATGCCTGGTTCTGGGCAACGCATCAGGGGGCTGAGATTGATCTACTGCTGCGTAAAAATGGACAGATGGTGGGAGTGGAATGTAAACGCTCAGATGCGCCTCGGATGACGCCTTCAATTCGTACGGCATTGTCTGATTTAAAACTGGATAAAATCATTGTGGTATACCCGGGGGATAAGCGGTTTTCTCTTTCCGATCAGGTCGAAGCTATGCCTTTAAAAGACCTGGCTAGCATCGAGCAGTTGAGTGAGCTGGCAGGGTAGGACTTATGATTCCAGGTTTGTTAGCTCAGGATGTTGCACAATCTCTTCGTGAATTTATTGTTACGGGTTTTGAAACGGATACCTGGCCATTTAATGGCAAGTTTGAACAACTTGTTAATACATCTAATGATGGCGAGGCTTTTATTAAAGGTCCGTATGTTTCAATTAGTCTTCCTTTTGCAAAAAAAACAGAAAACTTAAATTTCTTTAATCCTAAAATCATCAGTGCGTATTCTGGCCAGGTTGATCACTGATTCTGGAGAAATCAGCCAGAAGAGTTTATGCCGGTGCAGAAAGTGCAATCGGATTAGTAGAGCTACCCCCCGGAGATAGACTCTACAGGACAGCCTTTATTCTCAGTCCTGCATATCTTCAGCAGGAAAATTAATAATATTATTCTCCTGTGGTATTTCTTTTTTAGTAACATTACCGTGCGGTGCATTAAGATCAAGCTCTACTACTTCAGTTAAAGCTACCTGAAGATTTTCAAATGAATCCATCATCATTTTCGAAATAGATATGCAGCGGTGCAGGGGATTCTTACAGCGTCGTTTTGTGGCCTCAATTTGAAATAAAATACCATTTAGACGTTTCTGGTATTTTTCAGGGGCATTATCAATGAGCTGTCTGGAATAAAAATGGCATAAGAAATCCAGTTCTTCAGGGTCTTCTTCGGCTAATTTTTTCAGATAATTAAAATCGGGTAAATCTACAAACATAAAACTACTAATACAACTATGAAACATAACTACAATTTATCATCTGTGTTAGAGCCAGGCAAATAAAAATGTCATATTTCAGACAAATAAAAAAATAATCAATGACTTACGTGACACCAGTGATGGCTGGTTTAAGTATGATGTGTAAGGTTTAACGATGAAAAGCTAAAAAAACAGGTGGTTTTATGAGGATACGGTAATTTTGTGATGTGTGTCACATCAGGGTGTTGCTGGATGAGTGGTAGTAAATATTCGCCTGGCTCTTACAGTGTGCAGCGGCCAGACGAGAGAAAGGCCTGTTAACTATTTAACTGTAGTAAGTCCCAGGTTTGACCAGTTTTGCATGCCACCACGATACCATTTTATTTGATGTGCGGGATAACCGTATTTAAGCAGGCTTCTAATGTTGCTTGGCGACTGCCCACACCACATGCCATTACA
>UOFG01000022.1_pt1 | contig 16558 bp, 18 predicted proteins | sample 1988411 | NCBI WGS metagenome assembly UOFG01 (sample SAMEA4712194, study PRJEB27164) | hydrothermal vent metagenome | biome: marine basaltic hydrothermal vent biome; feature: marine hydrothermal vent; material: mineral | place: Pacific Ocean | collected 2011-06-14/2011-07-23 | depth 1689 m
TTCAGGAAAAGCATGTTAAGCTCTCCCCTGGTCTGAATTAGTAACACCTTCCAGGGAGTAAGAGAGTAATGATTATTTCACTGATAGCCGCCATGGATAAAAACCGCCTGATTGGTGCCGGTAACGCATTGCCCTGGCATTTGCCGGCGGATTTCAGGCACTTTAAGGAAGTGACGATGAATAAGCCGATTATTATGGGGCGCAAAACCTTTGAATCTATTGGTAAGGCGTTACCCGGCAGGAAAAATATTGTGATTAGTCGTCTGGGGTTTGATGCAGAAGGAATAAGCGTAGTGAATAGTATTGAGGCGGCACTTAAGCTGGCAGACGATGCTGAAGAGGTGATGATTATTGGCGGTGCCAGCTTTTATGAGCAGGTCATTGATCGAGCTGATCGGTTGTATTTAACGCTGGTGGATGCAGAATGTGAAGGCGATGCCTGGTTTCCAGCGTTTGATAGAGATCAGTGGCGCGTTACTCAGCAACAGTTTGTTAAAGCGGATGATAAAAATAATTATAATTTTGAAATTGTTACCTATGAACGAATTCGGCGTTAATCCGTTGTCTGTGATGCAGAGCATTTAACGCTAATTTTTTTCTGCATCTTATGGTTTACTTTCAATGCGGTGAGTTTCCCGCCCCACAGGCAGCCGGTGTCTAGTGGGAACAGATGTTTAAGCTCTGGATCTTTCAGGGTGGACCAGTGACCAAATATAATATTTAAATCCTTTTCCAACCTCTGGTGCTCAAACCAGGGCTGAATGTCCCTGGTCTGTTTATCCTCGGTCTGTTTACCCCTGCTCTGTTTATCTGGAGCACCCTTTTCTTTTAAGCACAGTTTCAAGTCATTATTCATATAGCGCATGCGTGTAAAGCAGTTGGTAATAAAGCGTAATCTATCCCAGCCTGACAGGCTATTCGACCATTTTGCGGGCTTGTCACCATACATGTGGTGGAAAAATTCATGGGATTTTGGCCCCTGTAAGATACGCTCCAGTTCTTTTGAATAGCTCAATGCCTGATCCGTCGTCCAGTGCGGATGTATGCCAGCATGAACCAGGCATACATTATTCTCTTTCTGATAGTGCATGAGCGGTCGGTGGATCAACCAGTCGAGTAACTGCTCGGAGTCTGTGGCATCCAGTATTTCCTGGATCGTGTCTTTTTTATTTTGCCGATGTCGCCCATGTGCCATTGCTAACAGGTGTAGATCGTGGTTGCCCAGTACGGTAATTGCATTGTCTTCCAGGGATTTTATGAAACGAAGTGTTTTTAATGACTTTGGGCCGCGATTAACAATGTCACCGGCAAACCAGAGTTGATCTCTATCGGAATTAAATTTAATTTTATCCAGCAGCTCCTTCAGGGGGGAGTAACAGCCCTGGATATCACCTATTGCATAAATAGACATAAATTATACAGTTTTTTTCTGCAAATCTATTAGCCGAAACCATCCGCTGAGTAATGTTGGTTGATCATTAAGCAGGGTAAGCTGCGGGCACTGCTCAAGTAGTTTTTCAAATACGACATCGGTGCGTGTGGCAATATGGCGTATAAAAATATTGAGCAGGCGACGCGACAGTGCAAGTTGCCCCGGTTTTATGAATTTATCCATAATATAGATTTTACCGCCGGGTTTGAGTACACGACTGGTTTCCTGAAGGGCTTTTAATGGATCGGGAACAACCGCCAGTATCAGGTTCATCAGTACAATATCAAACTGCTGGTCTTCAAATGGAAGGTGCATCACATCGGCGGTGTGCAGTTCAATGTCCAGCGAGTGTTGATTGATTCGGGCTCTGCACCTTTCCAGCATGGCGGGTGTTAGATCGGTTGCGGTGTATTTGTGATGTGTTGGCAGAAAGGGCAAATCCAGACCTGTGCCAATTCCATTAATGAGTACCTGCTGGGGCTCAGTATTGTTTAGTCGTTGTAAGCTGTCCATGCGCATCGACTGCGTTGCGCTGGAGACAATTGAATCGTAAATCGGTGCAAGTAATGTATAGCTAAATTTCAGGCCCATGCTGGATAAATACTAGTGTAAAGTGTTCGGAGCAAGTAAATAAAACTCAGGAATGTCAGCGTCAAAATGATAGCCATCATCAGCAATCATCTGATAGCTGCCGGTCATGGAGCCGCTGGGGGTTCTCATCATGGTGCCGCTGGTGTACTGGAAGCCTTCACCCGGCTTTAGAAGGGGCTGTTCGCCGACTACGCCATCGCCTTTGACTTCCTGTGTTTCCCCGGTTGCATCGGTAATAACCCAGTGTCTTGTCAGCAGGCGAGCAGGGAGTCTGCCGTCATTGATAATGGTGACGGTATATGAAAAAACATAGTGTCCCTGGTCAGGACTGGACTGCTCTTCAATATAGGCCGGTGTAACTTCTACACTGATTTTATAAGGGACTTCATTCATAACTAATACCCAGTAACCACGTTGAACCTGAAAAAATCAGCTGACCGCGAAATAGTGAGGTAAGCATCTGATAATATTCAATATTATCAGATGCTACAGGCCACCTGTTCAGTTCTGTGCCAGGGTGCACCTATGCCGCGGATGCAGAAGCATAAGTGCGTGAACACGCTACGCTCTGAAGCACACTCCAGGGCACTCAACTGATCTTTTCAGGTTGAATGTGCTTAGCTTAACAGAAATATCGGCTGCATTGTAGGCCAGGATAGCGCAGGCGGCTCAATAACGGAGCTTACAGACTGTTAAAAATATCTGCAAACTGTTGCAGTGACAGTGACTGCGCGCGGGCCGAAGGGTCAATGCCGATGGCCTCTAGCTGCTGGGAGCTACACACTTCTTTCAGTACATTTCTCAGGGTTTTTCGGCGCTGTGAAAAAGCCAGGGTCACCAGTTTGGCAAATGCTTTATCATCATCAACCTGTACCGGCTTATTAGCATGAGGAATCAGCCGTACAATAGCAGATTCTACTTTGGGTATGGGCTGAAAAGAGGTTGCAGGGACGAGGAAAAGAGGGGTTACGTTGAAATGGTACTGTGCCATGACTGATAAACGGCTGTAGTTGCGGGTATCTGGCTTTGCCGCCAGTCGCTGTACCACCTCTTTCTGTAACATAAAGAACATATCCTGTATCAGCGGGCTGTAATTGACCAGATGAAAGATAATAGGGGTCGATATATTGTAGGGCAGGTTACCAATAATTCTTAGTGGTTCATCGTAATTAAGCCCGGCAAAGTCAAATTTGAGCACATCGGTGTTGTGTATGCGCAAATGGTTATTCTGCACCTGATCTAGCCCGCAGTTGAGTTGCAGCTTTGGAATGATGTCCCGATCCAGCTCTATGACATCAATCTGGCGGGCAATTTCTAAAATTGGGCAGGTCAGTGCGCCCAGACCCGGGCCAATTTCAATAATGCGCTCACCGGCTGCCGGGTTGATGCTTTGAATGATCCGTTGAATGATGCCCTGATCAGATAAAAAATTCTGTCCAAAGCGTTTTTTTGCACGGTGTTGAATGGACATGTTTTAAGCTGTTTTTCGTGGGTTTGATGAGATGGCAATATTATTTGCAAGCATGATAGCGGTGTTCAGGGCGGCTGTGTAGCTTCCCGTGTCGAAATTATGTGAACCGGCAAGATCCAGCGCAGTGCCGTGGTCCACCGATGTGCGAATAATGGATAAACCCAGTGTAATATTGATGGCATGGCCAAAACCGACATGTTTTAAAACCGGCAGCCCCTGGTCGTGGTACATGGCCAGCACCGCATCGGCATCTTTTAAATGATGGGGTGTAAACAGTGTGTCTGCAGGGAGTGGGCCGGTTAAATGAAGCCCCTGCTGTTTTAAACGCTCAAGCACGGGGGAGATAACGTCAATCTCTTCCCGGCCCATGTGCCCGCCTTCGCCAGCGTGTGGATTGAGTCCGCAAACTAGAATGCGCGGTTTGTGAATGCCATAGCGGTGCTGTAAATCCTCGTGCAGTATGGTGATGACCTGTTTCAGCTTCTCTTTGTTAATCGCGTGGCTCACCTCGCTGAGAGGCAGGTGTGTGGTAACCAGTGCGACTCTGAGCTTATCCTGTTCTGAGGCCAGCATCATAACCGGTGTGCCAGTGCTTAGCGCTGCCAGGTATTCTGTATGGCCAGAAAAAGCTATCCCCGCATCATTAATAATGCCCTTGTGTACGGGGCCGGTCATTAATGCCTGGCTGTGTCCTTTTTGCTGGGATTCAACCGCAAGCTGTATGCACCTTAGAACATACTGTGCGTTTTTGGTATTAAGGTGGCCAGCACGGGATGGAGATGCCAGCTTTATGGGCCAGACGAGCATGCTGCTGCTATCTGCCTGGGGCAGATTACTGAGGGATTTAACAGTCTGGATATCGACATCTATGTTCAGGGTCTGGGCGCGCGCATTGAGCAAATCAGGGTCGGCAAAGTACACTCTCTGGCAGGGAAAGGCGTTCTGTGAGGTCTTAATGGCGAGATCGGGGCCAATGCCTGCCGGTTCTCCAGGCGTAATGGCAATAACAGGCATGCTAGCTGTCACTGGTTTCTAGCTTAATGAGGTATTCAACATAAGCCTCATCGCGAATGCGGCGCATCCACAGTTGTAACTCTTCATCGGCTTTTCTATTCTGTAGTGCGCGCTCGGCTTTTTGCTGGATGCGCTGTCTGGTTTCATCCTGATTGCGCCGATCTAATACCTGAATAATATGCCAGCCAAACTGACTGCGGAAGGGTTCGGATATCTGGTTTTTTTTCAGCGTGTTCATCACTTCAGTAAAGCGGGGAACAAAGTTGCCCTCAGTCGCCCAGCCTAAATCGCCGCCGTTATTTTTAGAGCCAGGGTCCTGAGAGAATTCAGCCGCCAGCTTGCTGAAATCCTCACCTTTATCAAGTCGCTTTTTTACCTGCTGCAGTTTTTTTCGGGCACCCTCATCGGTGGTTATCTCATCAGTCATAATGAGAATGTGGCGGGCGAGTGTTTGTTTAACAATGTGCTGTTGCGTTTTTTTGTCAATTAATTTAAGAATATGGAAGCCACCTGCGCTGCGCAACGGTTGAGTGTGCTCATTTTTTTTCAGACTGCGTGCAGCCCCCAGAAACAGCGAAGGTAGTTCTGCCGGGCTGCGCCAGCCAAGGTCGCCGCCTTTTAGTGCATTTCGGCCATTGGAAAAGCGCAGTGCAACGTCATTAAATGGCTGGCCCTCATCAAGTTGCTTAATTACTATTTCAGCTTTGCCCAGTGCTTCGCCGACTTCTTCTGGCGATGCGGCTTCTGGTGTAGCAATTAGAATATGCGACAGGTGGTATTTCTCATTGGCGGTATCACCTGATTGCTTCTGTTGTTCCAGAAAGATATTAATTTCCTGTTGAGATACTTTTACCCGGCTGTAAATAATGCGCTGTTGCAGCTGTCGGATAGCCAGGTCTTTACGGGTTTGCTCACGAAAAGTTTCAAAAGAAACCCCGCGGCCCTGCAAGACTCTGCGCATATTGCCCAGCGTGGTGCGGTTGTTTTTAGCAATGCCTTCAAGTGCCTTGTTGAGGCTCAGATCGTCGACATGAATGCCCTGTGATTTAGCCAGCTGTAGCTGAATGTTGTCCATGATCATGCGCTCGATAACCTGCTTTTTTAGCAGCTTCTCAGGTGGCAGGGGTTTGCTCTGCTGCTGCATTTGCTGTTTGATGTCCTGCAGGCGAAGCTCTATTTCATTTTTGCTGATAATGTTCTCATTGACGATTACCGCAATAGAATCAATTTCCTCTATTGCAAATGCATGGCCAGGCAAAAGAGAGATGATGGAAATAAGCAGGTAAGAAAGATATTTCATGGGATAAAATTGCATGTTAAAAATCCGGTTGGTAGCCAAGAATAGCATGTTTGAGGGCACTGGTTGCCTTTTTGTTGGTGCTGCTCCCAAAGCCTTTTAGTACGAACTGGAACATAAAGTCCGTTTTGTAAGGCTGCTCGGTGTCAATTGTAATGTAGCGCTGGGAGACCAGGCGAAGTGCCCAGCAGCAGGATTCATATTCAAGGCCAATTAATGTCTGGAGGTCTCTTTGTTCGGTGAGTGAGTAGTTCCAGCGTCCGAGTAACGCATAGTTGCTGGCAAATGGCCAGGCAAATGATGCATCAGCTTGCTCAAGGTTATTTGTTTCGGTCACAGGGTCTCTGAAAAAACGATAGCCCACATTAAACACGGCTTTTTCAGAGGCTGCATAGCTCAGTAGCACATTGCGCTTATCTGAAGTGTCGGTTTCTGTATTCCACTGGGTGGTTGCCCGTGCTCTCCAGCGATTCAGGTTAAAGCCCAGTTCCGCAATTATATCAGATGCCCGAGCATTGTTAATGGGTGTATTGTTCAGTGTCACGCGTTGCTCATCAAAATAAAAGATACGACCTATGCTGAAGTTCATTAGTTCGTGTCCGTTGTCTGAATTTAGTAACCGTGAGCTAAGCGCCAGGGTGAGCTGATTGGCATCACCCATACGATCGACACCTGTGAAGCGATTTTCTCTAAAAAGTGAAGCGAAACTGAAGCTTTGTTCAGAGGTGTCAAATAAGGGAATGTTAGCCTGATCCTCAAAGGGAATATTCAAGTAGTACAGGCGAGGCTCTAGCGTCTGAACCAGTGAGCTGCTGCTAAAGTCTTTTTCAAAAAACAGGCCGCTGTCCAGGCTAAGCACACTTAAACCTCTGTCCTCCAGTTTGTCACCGTTGATACCGGCAGCACCATATTGTGAAAAAAAGTAGCCTGCAGTGGGTTTTATAAACCAGCTGTTGCCCTGTATGGGCAGGCTCAGTTTGGGGTAGGCAAAAAATCGTGTGCCCTGTGCCCTGCTCAGATCCTCATGCTCAAACTCCACCCATTCGGTGTTTAATGACGCCTCCAGATAGCCGCTGTTTATTTCGAGCAATTCTTCTTTGCCCTTGAGTGTGATCTGTGGAAGGCGTCGGTAAGGTCTGTTTTTTCTGTCAATATCGGTGTCAATGGTTTCAAATGTCTGTGCCAGCAGCCCAGCATTCCAGTTGTCGAAGTTATAACGCAAGTTCGCATTTCTTTCCAGATGGGTAACATTGGCGACACCGATATTGCTGCCCATGTCCCGTAGGTATTGATCATCAGAAACATCATTCGCCAGCAGGCTTAAATTCAGGTTATCAGTGATTTTACTCTGGTTTTTAAAGTGAATAAGATAGCGCTCTTCATTGAGCTGAGTGTCATTGTTCAGGTATTCAAAATCGAACACGCCCTGGCTACTGCGTGTCAGGTAGCGGTAGTCTGTGGCCAGAACCGCACCGCGCTCGCGCATATAACGAGGTGTGATGATGGCATCCTGGCTGGGGGCAATATTCCAGTACACCGGTGCCGCAAGCTCAAAACCCCGGCTGCTGGAAATGCCGATATTGGGTGCTAACAATCCTGATCGACGTTCTTCACCCAGGGGAAACTGAATCCATGGGAAGTAAAGCAGAGGCACACCTTTTAATCTGAATACCGTGTGTTTTGCCGTGCCGGTGGCTTCATTCTGGTCGAGTATCAATGTGGACGATCCCAGACTCCAGTCGGGCTTATTCAGTGGGCAGGTTGTGAAGCGGGTATCCGTTAAAATGGTTCTGTTGTCCTGTGTCACACGAATAATGGGGGTGGACCCGGAGAGGTGTGCCCCAGGTATGTAGTATGTGCTGCCGCTAAACTCACTCTCCTTGTTCAGCAGGTTGAGCCAGCCCTTATTTGCGCTGAGTGCCATGCTTTCAGTATCAATATGGATATTGCCCTTTATATCCAGCCGTTGACGGTCTTTACTGTATTCTGCCTTATCTGCCTGCAGGCGAAGCAGGTGCTGTTCAATGAGTACATTTCCCTCGAACACACTGGAGGTTTTGCCGTGGTTAATGACCTGTTCAGCACTGATATCTGTGGTGTCGGCACGCTCGGCCGAAAATACAGGGGGCTTATTATGCACCAGCAGCGTTTTGCTGTCTGGCGGGCACTGTCTGAACAATGCTGTCTGGGGCAGGTCGATCGCCCAGAGCAGCGGTGGCCATGTGGCAATTAGAATGCTATATAAACAGAAGTGCTTAAAAATCATTACAGGGTTAGGTGTTTAGTACAGGGTTGTCTGATTTAAAGGCCATATTGTATCTTGAATAGACGTGTTGAGTTGGAGGAATATTAAGATAATGGATGAAGATGAGATAGAAGAAGGTGGAAAGGAGGAGTATGTAGAAGCACCGGCGAGTGAGCAGCGGATTCATGAGCGTTTTAGAGTGAGTTTTAAGGTGCTAATACGTCTGTCTAACGGTGAAGTTGCCCATGCGCATGCCGTAGATTTATCAATGGGGGGGATATATATCGAGTATGGGGCCCCTGCCGACCCTGGGGTGGAGTTTGAAATGGCGTTTGATCTGCCGTTTACAGATGAGTTTAAGAGAATACTGGTGAAGGCGAAAGTGGTGCGCACTGTGGTGATTGGCAGTCGAAATCTGTTTGGCATGGCCTTTGTGTTTACTGAATTTGCCCAGAGCACGGATGAGGCGCTGGGCAAATATCTGCAATTGCGTGGCCTCAGAACAGGCTAATCCTGTTCAGTGGCTCAGCAAAAATTCAAGCAACGCTTTTTGCGCATGCAGTCGGTTTTCCGCTTCATCCCATACCACGCTCTGTGGGCCATCAATGACGCTGGCGCTGACCTCTTCACCGCGGTGAGCGGGCAGGCAGTGCATAAATAGCGCATCTTTTTCTGCCAGAGCCATTATTTTATCGTTGACCTGGAAATTTGCAAAGTCGGATTCACGTGCCTTCTGCTCCTCTTCCTGACCCATACTGGCCCATACGTCCGTTACAATCATATCAACCTTTTCACAGGCAGCGCCGGGATCTCTAAACAGGGTGACTCGATCGCCTGCACCTTTAACAAGTTCAGGGTCCGGGTCGTAGCCCTCAGGGCAGGCGATATGTAAATTGAAGTCCAGCTGACGCGCAGCATTAATATAAGAGTGACACATATTATTGCCATCGCCGACATAGGTGGCGGTTTTGCCCTGTACCTCGCCTCGATGCTCAATCCAGGTTTGCATATCGGCCAGCAGCTGGCAGGGGTGTAGCCAGTCGGTTAAGCCATTGATAACCGGGGCGCAGGAGTGCCTGGCCAGGCGCTCAAGTTTCTTATGCTCAAACGTACGCACCATAATAATATCCACCATACTGGACAGTACGCGGGCGGTATCTTCAATGGGCTCACCCCGGCCTAACTGAGTATCTTTCGGGGACAGAAACATGGCGTGTCCACCCAGCTGTGCCATCCCGGCCTCAAATGAAACCCGTGTACGGGTTGATGATTTTTCAAAAATCATTGCCAGTACTTTATTTTTAAGCGGCTCGTAAATTTCGCCAGCATGTTGCATGACTTTAAGTTCACCCGCGCGCTTAAGCAGCTGGGTGAGCTCAGTGGGGGACAAATCGAGTAAGCTAAGAAAGTGGCGTGTCGCCATTGGCGGCCTCCGCAGGTATTATTTCAAAAAATCTTTAACCAGGGCGCATACTGTGTTTACAACCGTATCGGCCTGCTCATCAGACATAATCAGGGGGGGCAGCAGGCGGATAACATGACCAGCAGTCACATTAATCAGACAGTGCTGTTGCAGGGCGAGTGCCACCAGCTCAGGGCAGTCACGATCCAGCTCAATGCCAATCATCAGGCCCATGCCACGAATGGCTTTAACGCCGTTAACATCGGATAACTGAGATTTAAACGCATTGATTATGCGCTCACCTGACTGTGCGGCTCTCTGACACAGTTTTTCCTCAGCGATGGTATCCACAACGGCACTGGCGGCGGCGCAGGTGAGTGGATTGCCGCCAAAGGTAGAGCCATGGTTGCCTGGCTGGAAAAGCTCAGCGGCTTTGCCATTTGCAATACAGGCTCCAATGGGCACACCATTGCCCAGCCCCTTGGCCAGCGTCATTACATCAGGTTTAATCTTGCTGTGCTGGAAGGCGAACCACTCGCCCGTGCGACCCATGCCGGTTTGAATTTCATCCAGCATAAGCAGCCAGTTGTTCTCGTCGCAGATGGCGCGAAGCTCGTTTAGATAGTTTTCATCGGGGATATTAATACCGCCCTCACCCTGCACGGGCTCAACCAGAATCGCCACAATGTTATTGCTGTTCTGAGCAATGCTTCGAATAGCATCTGTGTTGTTGTAAGGCGCACGTATAAAACCATGTACCAGTGGCTCAAAGCCTGCCTGTACTTTTCGATTGCCGGTGGCGCTGAGTGTTGCCAGGGTGCGGCCGTGGAAACTACCATCGGTTACGATAATGGACGGGTTGTCAATATTTTGCTGGTTGCCGTAGAGGCGGGCCAGCTTGATAGCCGCTTCATTGGCCTCAGCCCCGGAATTTGAGAAAAACACACGATCCATGCCGGATTTTTCGCTCAGCTGATTAGCAAGCCGCTGCTGGTTGCGTATGCAGTATAAGTTCGACGTATGGAGCAGCTTTTCAGCCTGCGCCTGAATAGCGCGAGTCACCGCAGGATGCGCATGACCCAGACCACAGACCGCAATACCCGAGAGCGCATCCAGATACTTTGCCCCCTTATCATCAAATAGCCAGACACCCTCGCCTCTATCAAAACAGACGTCTAATGGTGCATAGGTATTCATCATGTGTTCAGATCCGTTCATGGGTGGGTGTTCCTGTTATCCTGCTTCATATGTGTAAGTTTAAAAGCCCCTGAAATGCAAAAACGGCAGTGAAAGCTGCCGCGAAGCGAATAATTATACTCGTCTTTCAGGTTTTTTCAAACAGTATAGTCAAGGGAGTGGATATGTGGCGGATGGTCTTGTCCGATCAGGCAGGGGCTGGGCTGTTAGCCAGTAAAAGCAAAACAGGAAGGGGATTATCAAATCGCAGAAATGACAAAGGCCCCTTGCGGAGCCTTAAACTCAGCACTAGCAGACTTGTCATCGTCTTTGCCGTGCTGGCTACACTGGGCGGGCCTTTGTGTAGTCTCGAATGCCTGATGCAATGCAGAGCAGGAACACTACTAATATACTAGTTAAGTTGTTTTTTTTCAACAAATTTAAGCATTTAATTACTTACAAATGCTGGCTTAATTGCCCTAAATTTAACCCATGAAGGGCGCAGGCGTAAACTTCTCTCATCTGTTCTCTACTTAGTTTGCGCGTAAAATACAGTCGTTTACCCGTCTTATTGTCCTTTTTTCCTAACCGTATTAAATCAAGCCTGTGAAAACCTGCGGTATAAATCATATCTCCTTTTACCCATGTGTCGCTTTCCTGAAATCGGCCTAACTGAGGCATTGAATTTCTGGGCATTTTATAGTGGAAAGGCATTATTATATCGGGTTCTTTTGTACTTAAGGCCAATACAGTCACTAATTTAGCGCGTCCTGTAATTGATGGTGTAAGCACAACAACAGGTCTGTGGCTTTTAACCATTTCAGGCTCTCTAAAGCCCTGTGAAAAATCACATAATAATATCTGGCCAGGCCGAGGATGGTAAGTAATTGCCACTGAAAATAAACCCTTGTGTTGTTATATCCATGCAGCGCATTTTAGCATATACAGGAGGCTAATGATGCGCTGCAGTTGACCCGTCAATACGCTGTTTCGCTACACACTGTGTTGTCGGTCAACTGAGCTTAAGCGTTATAGTGCGTGTGCGTAGCCAACCATGCATAACAGCATAGGAACTGATAATGCAGTATTTGTGCGAGAAGCCAGCAGTGCTATTTTCTTTGCACCCGCAATGGCTTCAGGGCTGTGCTCTTTACCGTCCAGACCCAGAATTTTCTTCTGGTTTGGCCAGATAAGTACCCATACATTAAACAGCATAATGGTACCTAACCAGGCGCCAAGGCCAATAATGTGCATGCCGTTCTGGAAAGTGAAAGCATCAATCACACCACCCATGCCACCGCCAAGTGATGCTAAGGCACTTACACCGGTTAGCCAGGTGACTGCCGCCGACATGCGGAACCAGAGTAGCGCTGTGGGTGCAATGTATTTGTTAATTGCCGCAGGGCCAGGGCCACCGCTGTCTTTTTCTGCCAGGGCCTTGCCAACGCCGGGCACCTGAACAAAGTTGAAGTAGTAGAGCAGGCCAATCCAGACTACACCGGCCATGACATGTAGCCAGGTCATAGCGGCAGCTTTCAGGCCGTCAATGCCTGTGCCCATGCCGAACGCTACGGCAATTGCGAGAATAAAACCAACGGCCAGGGTGCCTTTGATTGTCATTAGTGGGTTCATATTTATTTCCTGTTGCTTAGGGGTGGGTTAATTCTAAAAAACAGCTAAATGGGATGCCGGGGTTAATTCGCCAGGCTCAGATAGCTGATTTTTCGGGTTTAATACCCGACAAAATTAGTCGGACATTAAGATATGTTAGACCGAGATAATTTTCAAGTTAAATCGACACATAAAATGCGTTATTCTATGTAAATCGTGACTTATTGAGCTAAATAATTGGATTCTATAGATTTAAGCGTATTTGCAAGTCGAATTGAGTCGGTTTGTGATGAAATGGGGGCCGTGCTCAGGCGAGTGGCTTTTTCACCGAATATTAAAGATCGGCTCGAATTACTCCTGTGCGATTTTTGATGCTGAAGGTGAGTTGTGTGCTCAGGCGGCGCATATTCCGGTGCATCTGGGGAGTATGGCTTATGCTGCAAAGGGTATTGTTAAAAGCATTTGCTGGGAGCCAGGTGATATGCTTGTGCTGAACGATCCCTTTCTGGGCGGTACGCATTTACCGGATATTACGCTGATCGCACCGCTCTACTATCAGCAATGCCTGCTGGGGTTTGTCGCCAATAGAGCGCACCATGCGGATATCGGAGCTTGCAGCCCGGGTTCAATGCCGATTTCTACTGAGCTCGCACAGGAAGGCCTGGTGATACCGCCAACAAAATTACTGGAAAATGACCAGGAAATTGCACCGGTAATGCAATGGTTGCTTTCGACCCTGCAAAACCCACAACAATCCCATGGTGATTTTTCAGCACAGATGAGTGCGAATCGTCGAGGGCTGCAACGCATGAATGAGTTGCTGGAACAAACGGGCATAGAAGAATATCGAGTCGCATTAGTGTCGCTGAATGATTATGCGTCACGTCTGGCACAGCAGGCCATGGCTGATATAGTTCCAGGTGTTTATGCGTTTTCAGATGTGATGGACGATGATGGTCAGGGGCATAAAGACATTGTGATCAGTGCGAGTATCGAGGTGTCAGACGGTGAGATACAGGTTGATTTTACCGGCACATCTGAGCAGGTGAAGGGCAATATAAACTGCCCGTTATCGGTTGCCGCAGCGGCGGTTTATTACGTGTTTCGGTGTCTGCTACCGGATAATGCCCCTGCCTGTGCCGGGAGTTTCAGGCATATTCATCTGACAGCGCCGTCGGGGTGTTTACTCAATGCACAGCGTCCCGCTGCTGTAGCAGCGGGCAATGTAGAAACCAGTACACGCATAGTGGATGTCATTATAGGTGCATTGAGTCTGGTCCTGCCCGAAAAAATGCCAGCCGCCAGCCACGGCAGCATGAACAACCTTGCGATGGGCTCGCCTGCAACAGATGAGCATGAAGCCTGGGACTATTATGAAACCATAGGCGGCGGCATGGGGGCGAGTGCGCTACATAATGGACTGGATGGTGTGCAAACACATATGACCAATACGTTGAACACACCGATTGAAGTACTGGAAATGAATTATCCGCTGCGCGTAACGACCTATGCGCTACGCACAGACTCGGCGGGGCAGGGCGCGCATCGAGGGGGGCAGGGCATTATTCGAGCCTGTACTCTGTTGCAGGATACCCATGTTACGGTATTAAGTGAAAGAAGAGTGCATGCACCCTGGGGTGTTAATGCGGGCAGTGGTGGCGTGGGTGTCAATATTGTTAATGGTAAAAAATATCCTGGCAAGTTTTCTGTACAGTTAAAAGCGGGCGATAGTTTAACGATAAAGACACCGGGTGGGGGTGGTTATATGTCTTAGGTCGTAGGTCAAAAACGATGACACGCTTTATCGCGTGCCAAAGGCACACAACCGTACAACGACGCACTTTTTTCACGCCCCATATTTATTCAACAGGGTACTCCCAGAAGCACACTCCAGGGTGCCCAACTGATCTTTTTAGGTTCATGGAACAGAGCGCAGGAAAACGGCGGTCTATTCCAGTTCAAAAAATGTAGTGGGAAGTCAGTATCTAATTAGCTTCGTGGAGTGTAGAACAAAGCAGGCAGATAAGGCAAAGGCGAGCGGTCACTGCTTTTGTCGCCATTTTGGCTCGTTATAAACGCTCTTCTTTGTGATGCCATACCCTGAGAATGTATATTTGTTTTGAATGAATTAAATAACGAGCAATGTAATTTCCGATCATTAAATCACGTATCATTTGCGGGTCAGGTGCCAGTTCTACCTCTACACCCAGGTGAGGAAAAGTTTTTAGCTGAGAGATTCCTTTTTTTATTGACTGGGCTATATTCCGAGCTGCATCTGGATTTTTTGCGGCAATAAATTCTCTTAACCGTATTAAATCACCTATTGCTTCACGGGAATATGAAAGCTTCATGTTTCAGGTGGCTTGCTCTCGCTATCTTTACCCCAGCCATCTAACCATTCATCAACACTCTGCTCTTCTACGAGTCGGCTGGATTTTACTGACTCCAGTGCATCTAATGTATCGTTCCATTTTTTTTCATCGAGTGTCTTGCGTGCAAGAAATTCTTTAATAGCCTGATTTATAAGATAGTTTTTACTTCTATCAAGCTGAGTTGCTAATTTCTCTAACGGACTTTCAATTTCAGGTTGAAGTCTGATACTGGTTACACCCATGATGCTACCTACATATAGTTACTATGTAATACATTGTAGTCTCGTTCTGGATTTATTGCAAAGATTTCTGTGTATCAGGCAAAAGCAAGTCGCAGAATAAGTGAATAAGGTGTGGAGTCGAGTCCTTTTAAATCAGGATGCCATATCAATAGCAGATGTGTGGGTAAGTGGGATTTGTGTTATAAATAGCTGTAAATTAACATGAGGGTTGCCATGGTGCGCTATTTCATCTGTCTGGTTTGTGTATTGCTCGTTGCCTGTGATAATAACCCTCAGAATATCGCGCTGGGTACACTGGAGCGGGATCGAATTGCACACACGGCAACGGTCAGTGAAGTGGTGGTGTCATTACCTGTCAGACAGGGCAGTAAAGTAAAAAAAGGCACACTGCTGGTTCAGCTGGACGATACCCTGCAAAAAGCGCAGCTCAGTAAAGCCCGTGCCGATGTTGTTCGGGCTGAGGCTAACCTTGATAAACTACGTCACGGTGCGCGGGTTGAAGAAGTTGCGGCGGCACGTGCAAAAGTCGCGGAATCAAGAGCTGCGCTGGTTGAAAATGAAGCCAGTTATGCCCGTACACGTAACCTGATAAAACAGCGGGTCATTAGTCAGGCGGCACTGGATGCTGCACTGGCTACGCGAGATGCCAGTCTGGCTAATCTGCAAAATGCACAGGAGCAACTGCGCATATTAACCAATGGCACACGGGAGGAAGACCTGCGTGTTGCCGAAGCCAGTCTCGATGCCGCCAGGGCGATGCTGGCCAGTGAGCAGAAAAAACTGGCAGATCTGAGTATCCTGGCTACCCGCGATGGCATCCTTGATAACCTGCCCTGGAATCTGGGCGAGCGGGTAACTGCCGGTAGCCCGCTGGCCGTCCTGCTCGCGGGTAAAGCGCCCTATGCCCGCATCTATGTACCCGAACCCCGGCGTGTAAAACTGAAAGTGGGCGATGAGCTGGTGGTGCACGTTGATGGGCTTGAAAAACAGATTGTGGGCCGCCTGCGCTGGATTGCAACAGCGCCGGCTTTTACCCCCTATTATGCTTTAAACCAGGAAGAGCGTTCGCGGCTAATGTACCTTGCCGAGGTGCAGCTGCCTGATACTGAGGCTGATCTGCCTAACGGGGTGCCCGCGCAGGTAGAGTTGCCATGAGTAAATTGCCATGAGTCAGTACGCCATCAGGGCGAGCAATTTAAGCCGTAATTTTGGTGACCTGAAAGCCATACAGTCGCTTGATCTCGAAGTAGAGACCGGTCGTATCTATGGGTTTTTAGGGCCAAATGGCTGCGGTAAAACTACGGCGATCAGACTGTTGACGGGTCTGTTGAAACCCGATGCGGGTGAGGTTGAAGTGCTGGGTTACAGTTTGCCGCAAGATGCGGAAAAACTGCGGCTACACATCGGTTACATGACGCAGAAATTTTCGCTGTACGACGACCTGACAGTGAAAGAAAATTTGCAGTTTCTCTCAAAAATATATGGCATCAATGGCCGCACACAAAAAAAGCGTATCGGGGAGCTACTTGGTATCTATGGTCTGAATAACAGCGAAAAACAACTGGCAGGCAGTATGAGTGGCGGGCAACGGCAACGCCTGGCGCTGGCAGCGGCCGTATTGCATAAACCTGAACTGCTGTTTCTGGATGAGCCGACCTCGGCGGTTGATCCTGAAAATCGCAGAGAGTTCTGGGAGCAGTTGTTT
>UOFG01000012.1_pt1 | contig 16519 bp, 17 predicted proteins | sample 1988411 | NCBI WGS metagenome assembly UOFG01 (sample SAMEA4712194, study PRJEB27164) | hydrothermal vent metagenome | biome: marine basaltic hydrothermal vent biome; feature: marine hydrothermal vent; material: mineral | place: Pacific Ocean | collected 2011-06-14/2011-07-23 | depth 1689 m
ATTGAGTTAATGAAGGAAAAACTGGCCTCTAAGACCTCTGAGGTGCGTATTACCCATCGATTAACGGATTCACCGTCCTGTCTGGTGATTGACTCGAATGATATGGGCATGCAGATGCAGCAGATTATGCGAGCTGCGGGTCAGCAAGTGCCAGACAGTAAGCCGATTCTGGAAATTAATCCAGAGCATGAGCTGGTAAAAAAGATGAAAGATATGGCAGACCAGACGCTGTTTGAGAACTGGTCGCATGTGCTGTTTGATCAGGCAATGCTTGCAGAAGGGGGGCAGCTGGAAGACCCTGCTGCCTACGTTAAGCGGGTTAATGCCATGCTCAAAGGCTGAGCAGCGTCCAGCTTACAGATGTCTGATTTCTGAATTGCCCTTTCCTGTACATAGCAGGGAATGGTGGGTTACAGGGCATAAACAGAGGCCCTTCGCTTAATCTATTCATGCGAGGGGCTTTTGTTTGTGGTCTGGGCTATAATCCTCAAATGCACAGCGCTATCAATAATCAGTTCTTCCTGAGAGCCTTTTTTATTATACTGGCGCTGATTTTCCTGTGCTTATCATCCAGTGCGGGTGCAGCGGGCAAGTTTAATGCGCATAAGCGTTATCTCTATGTGCAGCAGGGGCAGAGTATTTTTAGCCTTGTTAAAGTGCTGTACCCGGACCAGCAGAAGCAATGGCCTGCGATTATTAAAAAAATTGTAAAAATTAACCCGCATGCCTTTATTGCGGCAGATGCCAGCCGGATAGTGGTGGGTAAACGCCTTGAAATTCCCGCAATTCCTTCCCGTGTTAAACGCGCCCCTGTGGTAAAAAAAGCCGTTGTACATAAAGGCCCAACAGCGGTTGGCCGTGTGATTAAACGACTGGGTAAAGTGTTTGTGATATCCAGTGAAGCCAGAAGCAGAGACCTGAATATAGGAAGCAAAGTGTTTGTTGGTGACAGAATTTACAGTGGCGTTAAAGGTTTTGTTCGTCTGAAAATGATTGATGAAGCCAAAATTGATCTTCGCTGCAACAGCGAGATGCTGATTGAAGATTACCAGCTTTTGCGCGGTGGAAACAGAAGTGTGATTCATCTAATCAAAGGCAGTGTAAAAAAAATCACCGGAAGCATTGGTAAAATGGCAGAGGATATTTATGAAATGCACACGCCCCTGGCAACTGTGGGTGTGCGCGGAACCGAGTATGCCATTCGGGTGCTGCAGGCCCATGGCTGTGATGGCAGTGTTGATGTGAACAGCAAAGGACTCTTTGTTAAAGTGAATCGTGGTTTTATTGATGTAAAAACAGTTAAAGAGGAGAAATCGCTGGGGGTGGGTGATGTGGTGCATCTTGCCAGTAAAAAAGAGAAGCTGGAAAGCATTGATGTGAGTGAAGGGGTATTTGAGCCGGTTGTGGAGAAAGAAAAGAAAACGTATTTTTTTGGCGGAGTGCTGTGGCTGTTATGGTTTGCACCGGCTATATGCCTATTAAGAAAAACAGCTGAACATGCAGACTGAGGGCCAGCAACGGCTGGATAAATGGCTCTGGGCCGCGCGATTTTTTAAAACCAGAAAGCTGGCAGCAGAAGCCGTGAATGGCGGCAAGGTGCATTTAAATGGTGATCGGGTAAAGCCATCGCGTAATATTAAAGTAGGAGATGAGCTGAAAATCACCCGTGGGCAGTTTGAATTTCAAATTATGGTTGAGGGTTTAAACAAGCAGCGCCGCCCTGCTGATGAGGCACGAATGCTCTATATAGAAAGTGCGCAAAGCATTGAAAAAAGACAGTCACTGGCTGAATCGTTAAAAGCTTTAAATGCAAATATGCCGTATAGCGCAAAACGCCCGGATAAAAAACAGCGACGCGAAATTGTGCGCTTTAAGCAGGATTACTAGATGCTTAATGAGCCAGAAGTCAGGCTACTGTACCCTGAGGTGACTCTTGCTATACAGGTTGTGGCTGATACCGGTAGTCTGTATAAAATTCTGCTGTTTTCTGGACGTATAAAGCTATCTGTGACTCATTTGCGCCTGAACGGCTGGATGAAAATTTGAAAAAGGAGGGCCATAGACTAATGAACTTCCTTCAGGGTATGCACCAGAATTTAACGCCCTGCGCTTTAAGAAATGCCTCTGCATCGCCTCCCTGTAACATTGCAAAAGTTGAGAGCATGCCCGCTTCAATGCAGGTGTTGGAGATGACGCTGACAGAGCGTGGTGCATTGGGCACAGGGTATCCGGTGTGTGGGTCGAGAATGTGGCTGTAACGCACGCCATCCTTAAGTAAAAAGCGTCGGGCATCTCCGCTGGTTGCCAGCGCACCGTGGAACAGTGTTATTTTTCCAATAGAGTGCTCACCGGTATGTGTGGGGTCATCTACGCCGACGGTCCACGGTGTATTATTTTTTCTGGGGCGGGGGCAGGCAATATCGCCGCCGTAATTGACCAGAAAGCTTTGCTCTGTGTGTTGCGTCAGAATTTTTGCCGTTGAGTCTACGGCGTATTCCTTGCCTATGCCCCCCAGGTCAATTTCCATGTGCTTCTGCATCTGTATGTGTGGTGCATGCCAGCTAATTTTCTCCCAGCCAATGCGTTGCATTATCGGATCAACCTGTTGTTGGGTGGGTATTTTATCGCCGCCATCAAATTTCCAGACCTGGCGTAAAACACCCGATGTGATATCGAATTTCCCATCACTCAGTTCATAGCACTGCTGGGCGAAATCAAGCATAAGTGCGGTTTCTTCGTCGACGGCAATGGTTTTTCCAGATGAGGTATTAATCTGATGAATAATGTTATCGTCGCGATAGCGGCTGAATTTCTGTTCAATACGGTGGGCTTCGTTATATGCCCGATTAGTTAATGAGCGGACATGCTGCTCGTCTGTTGATTCAACAAGAATTTCGCATGGGCAGGCCATGGCTGAGAAATGGCCAATGGCGTAAGTCTTTTTAATTTCTATAGAAGTGTCGTTCACAGCTTTTTAAAGTGTCGAGTACGGGCTACAGGGGCACATGAAACAAGTGCCCATTATTCAGAAGCCGTCGTAGCATTATCCCTCCAGCTTCGCCATCTGCATCCCTGCGGCTGACGCATCTGAATAACGAGTATCCATTCCAGCAGATTCATTATTTTTTTTGCATGGAGTAGAAAAGCGCTTTATATACTTTATGGCTACTTCTTATTCAGAGCCTGTACGATCATTTTTTCAAGCTTCTGGGTCTGATCTGACTTAAAGCCCTTATGTGTATTAATAATATTGCCCTTGCGATCAACAAGGTAGGAAGTAGGCATGACTCTTAGTTTGTAAGAATTAGCGGTATCACCTTTGGGGTCGTAGGCAATGGTAAATTTAGCCGGGTTTTTCTGCAAAAACTTAGTCGCAGATGCGTGCTCGCTATCCAGATTTATGGCGATGACTTTCAGGCCCTTTTTACCGTATTTCTTATGCATATTGTTCATAAATGGGAATGATTTACGGCATGGTTTGCACCATGATGCCCAGAAATCGACATAAACAACCTGCCCCTTATAGGCAGAGAGGTCAACCTTTCCACTGTCGCTTTTTAATGAAAATGAAGGTGCTTTTGTGGCAAAAGAAGCGCTGGAAAACGCAACGGCCAGAAGCATGAATAAAGCTGAGAGTTTTTTGAATTGGTAGCGCACGGTTGTAATATCTCCTGATTATAAGACTATTAGGGTGCCAGAGTGTCTGGCTGGCTGCTATGGGGGCAGCCTGTTTTCATTCGGGCATCATTGTAGAGGAGCTCAGGTAGCAAAGTCCGAGACTGCAGGTATTTTGAGCAGTGCAAACTGAGTACTAGAGATAGATTTTAGCGAATAATAAATTACTTTACCTTAAGATTTGATTAAACAATGTAAATTAACCTCTTTTTTTTAAAATATTTGAAAAAATTGGGGGTCAGGTCTATATTTTAGACCTTAATCTGCTATATTGGGCGTTATGGCTCGCCCGTTACGCATAGAATATGAAGGTGCTCTTTACCATGTGACCTCGCGAGGTGACCGGCAGGAGGCGATTTATGAAGATGATGAAGATCGGCGTTGCTTTCTGTCCGTTCTGGAAAGGGTTGTCGTCCAGTGCAACTGGATTTGTTATGCTTATTGCCAGATGACAAACCATTACCATTTATTAATTGAGACACCCGATGCTAACCTGTCCAGAGGGATGAGGCACCTGAATGGTGTTTTTACTCAGCTCAGCAACCGACGGCATAAGCGAAGCGGACACCTCTTTCAGGGGAGGTACAAGGCTATTCTTGTTGATTCAGATGCATATTTATCTGAGCTGAGTCGCTATATTGTGCTCAACCCGGTGAGGGCTGGCATGGTGGAGCAACCGGAGAGCTGGCACTGGAGTAGCTATCCGGCAATGTGTGAGTTAGCTCAGCCAGCGTTACTTCTGGGCGTTGATCAAATTCTGTCTCTGTTTGGCAGCCACCGAAAGATAGCGGTGAAAAAATATCAGGAATTTGTAATGCAGGGGTTAAACCGGCAGTCGCCCTGGGTGAACCTTAAAAAACAGATTTATCTTGGTGATGAGGCATTTGTGAAAAAAACCCGGTTAATGCTTACCGATCTGTCAGATGATGTGAATGTTTCGAAAATTCAGAAGCGAAGGGCGGTTAAATCACTGGATCAATATGCAGGAGAAAGTTCGAGTCGCAATGTGGCGATAGTGAGTGCATACGCCAGTGGCGGCTACTCTTATCAGGATATAGGTGCCTATTTCGGACTGCATTTTACCTCGGTGGGCAAAATTGTCAGGAAATCTCTGAGCGAGGCATGAAATGTAGGCCTGTTCCCTCATATTGGCAACATTGTTCTTAGGAGTTATGCTTTACTGTGTTATTATTTAGCGTACATTAATCGGCTATGAACCAGATACCACCCCACTTGTTAAATGACTCAATCTACCATTATTCCCCGCCCTGAACACAGTGTTTCACGGGATAATATCGATGATATTGCCTTAAAAGTTCTGTACCGTTTGCATAAAGCGGGTTACAGGGCCATGCTGGTTGGCGGTGGTGTGCGTGATCTGCTATTAGGTCACTCACCGAAAGATTTTGATGTGGCAACGGATGCGCACCCTGAGGATGTTAAAAAGCTGTTCAGTAATAGCCGTATTATCGGTCGGCGTTTTCGCCTGGCACATGTTTTTTTTGGCCGGGAAATTATAGAGGTGGCCACTTTCAGGGCATCTCAGCAGGATGAGGCGGATGCTCAGCAACAGCAGGATCATGACCGGGAGCACGATATCAATGGCCGCATTTTACGGGATAATGTCTACGGCCAGCTTGAAGATGATGTCTGGCGTCGTGATTTTACGGTTAATGCGCTCTATTACGATATAGCGGATTTCTCTATTGTTGATTACACCTCTGCGATGGATGATATTAATAATAAGGTGCTTCGGCTCATTGGTGATCCGCAAACCCGCTATCGCGAAGATCCAGTGCGTATGCTGAGAGCCATTCGCTTTGCTGCCAAACTGGGTTTCTCTATTCATCCGGATACTGAGCAGCCAATCTATCAGCTGGGCCATTTACTGGAAGATATCCCGCCGGCTCGTTTATACGAAGAAACCCTGAAGCTGTTTCACTCAGGCCAGGCCAATATCTGTCTGCAACTGTTGCGCAAGTATGATCTGTTTCAGTATCTGTTCAGGCAGGCTGATGATATGTTAAAGCAGGGCAACGAGGTATTTGAAGCACTGGTTCATCTGTCGTTACAGAGTACAGATGAGCGGATTAAACAGGCTAAGCCCGTGACCCCGGCATTTTTGTTTGCGGCCATGCTCTGGGGGGCTGTAGATGAAATTTCCCGTCAGCAGGAGTCTGCCGGTGAACCGGTTTCCATTGCAATGCAGAATGCCAGCTCAATAGTGCTATCACGGCAGATTAAGTCGATTTCAATTCCAAAGCGTTTTAGCATGGTGGTGCGTGATATCTGGCAGTTGCAGCAGCGTTTTAAGTTCAGGCATGGGCGGCGTGCGCGTGGATTGCTGGGGCACAGGAAGTTTCGTGCAGCGTATGATTTTATGTGTATTAGAGGTCAGGCTGGCGAGGATATGGGGGATAGCTGTGAGTGGTGGACGCGTATTCAAACGATGGATTCTGCTGAGCAGGAAAAAATGATTTCCCCGGCAAAAGCCAGACCGAAAGCGGGACCACGTAAAAAAAGTGCGAAAAAAAAACAGGCATGACGGTATGCTATATCGGTATGGGCAGTAATTTATGTCAACCGTTACAGCAGCTTTCTGAGGCTAAAACAGCGATTCAGAATGTGGCGCAAATAACGCTTGTTAGTTGTTCGTCGTTGTATCAGAGCGAGGCCGTTACCCTGCCTGCTGTTTCGGGCGGCTTGCAGAATGAGCCTCCTCAGGCGGATTATCTAAATGGCGTGCTGAAAATAGAGACTCAGCTGTCTGCTGAGGATTTGCTTGATGTACTACAGGGTATAGAGAACGCGCAGGGTAGAACGCGTGAAAAACGCTGGGGTGCGCGCACTCTGGATCTGGATATTCTCTTATACGGCGAGCAGAAAATTAACACCCGGCGTTTAACGGTTCCGCATGTTGAAATGCTAAATAGAAATTTTGTACTGACTCCTCTGTTGCAGCTTGCTGCTGATTTAAACATGGATATTTTTATGCAGACGGGTAAAAGCCATTGTGCGAGCAAAACACTTAAAGAGTGTATGGGTCATGTGAGCCATCAACGTGTGACGCAAGTAGGCGAGATAGCTTGAATAAGCCAGATTTTATTGTTGTTGAAGGGCCGATTGGTGTGGGTAAAACCACATTGGCAAAAAAGCTGGCGGTGAGTTTTGGCAGCGAAATGCTGCTGGAATGCGCGGCCGAAAACCCATTTATGAGCCGCTTCTATGAAAACCCTGAAGCGGCTGCATTATCGACACAGCTGTTTTTTCTGTTGCAACGGACACGACAGATGCAGGCGCTGCGCCAGGGCGATATGTTCAACCCTGTCCGTATTGCTGATTTTTTAATGGAAAAAGACCGCATATTTGCAGAGCTGACACTGGATGATGATGAGCTTAAACTGTATGAGCAGGTTTATGAACAGCTGACGTTTGATGTGCCTGAGCCCGACCTGGTTATTTATTTGCAGGCTCCGGTTGAGGTGCTGCTGGACAGAATAGAAAACCGGGGCATTCATCACGAGCGGTTAATCGAGTCGGCTTATTTACAGCGGCTGTCGGATGCTTATGTCGCGTTTTTTTATCACTACACGGCAGCGCCCCTGTTGATTGTAAATGCTACTGAGATTGATTTTGCGAATAATGAAAATGACTATCAGCAGCTACTGGAACGGCTTAAAACAATGCGCAGTGGGCGGCATTATTATAACCCCAACCCGGTATTGATTTAATCAAAATCAATTTCAGGTTGAGCTGCTACGGGTAAAAAACGAATCTTCTTAACATTTTTGAATGAACTAAATCGTTTATCATAGAGTTTGATTATTTCAGAGACAGTTATATATGAGTACACATGCAAAACAGGCTGATAAAGTGAATATTAACACCTTGCATGAAATGAAAACGCGGGGGGAGAAAATTGCCTGCCTGACGGCATATGATGTGAGTTTTGCTCAGCTGCTTGATAATGCCGGGGTTGATATTGTGCTGGTGGGCGATTCACTGGGCATGGTTATTCAGGGGCTGAACTCTACAATTCCAGTGACGATGGATGAAATGATCTATCATGGCCAGGTGGTTTCCCGAGGTTTGCAGCGAGCTTTACTGATTATGGATATGCCTTTTATGTCGGATGCGTCAACCTCACAGGCGGTTGAAAATGCCGGCCGGTTTATGAAGGAGTGTGGCGCGAATATGGTGAAACTGGAAGGCGGGGCCGATCAACGTGAGCTGGTTGAAACGCTCACCCGCCTGGGTATTCCTGTGTGCGCGCACCTGGGCCTGCAACCGCAGCGAGTACACAAACTGGGAGGGTATAAAGTGCAGGGGCGAGATGTTGAATCGGCGGATAAGATGTTGAATGATGCGCGGGTGCTGGAACAGGCCGGGGCGGATTTGCTGCTGCTGGAGTGTGTACCTGATGCGCTGGCCAGAAAACTGACGCAACAATCTAAAATTCCAGTGATTGGCATCGGTGCAGGCAGCCAGACAGATGGCCAGATACTGGTACTTTATGATATTCTGGGTATTTCTGCGGGACACATCCCAAAGTTTTCTAAAAACTATATGCAGCATTCAGACTCAATTCATGCCTCGGTTAAGCAGTATATTGAAGAGGTCAAAGCCGCCAGTTTTCCTGCGCCGGAGCATACCTTTAATTAAATTTTATATTTTAGAATGATTATTTCAAAAACGATTGATTCATTAAAAAGTGCGCTTCAACAATGGCGCTCGCAAGGCCTGAGTGTAGGGCTTGTGCCCACAATGGGGCACCTGCACATGGGACATATTAGCCTGGTTAAAAGCGCACAGCTGCAATGCGATAAAGTGGTTGTGAGTTTATTTGTTAACCCGCTGCAATTTAATGAAACCAGTGATTACACTTCATACCCTGAAACACTGAGTGAGGATCAGGAAAAATTAGCTGGCATTGAAACCGACCTGCTTTTTCTGCCCGATAAGCAGCTAATGTATCCAGATGGAACGCCCTGGACCAGTAAAATTGTGGTGCCGGGTCACAGTGAAGAGCTTGAAGGGGCTTATCGGCCTGGACACTTTGATGGTGTGGCAACGGTGGTGTGCAAGTTACTGAATATGGTGCAACCGCAGGTGGCCTTTTTCGGTGAGAAAGATTTTCAGCAGTTAATGCTGGTGAGAAAAATGGTAACAGACCTCAATATGAGCGTTGAAATTGAGTCGGTGGCCACTCAGCGTGAGGAGGATGGTCTGGCGATGAGTTCAAGAAATTCCCGTTTATCCGTGGCGCAACGCAGTAGAGCGGCTGATTTATATAAGACGCTGCAGGAAGTTGGGCAGCAGCTTACAAGCCCGACAAGTATCTCAGACATTGAAAACAGGGCAATGGACAGGCTTCGTTCCCGGGGGTTCGAGCCAGAATACATATCGGTCAGGCATTGCTCAGATTTACAGCCCGCTACGGATCAATCAGAAAAATGGCTGGTTCTGGCGGCGGCAAAGCTGGGAGATGTGCGTTTAATTGATAATCTGGTGCTGGATTAGCATTTATTCAGTGATTCTGCGCAAATTTTCAGTGTTTGCTTCATGCGATGTTATTGGCGATTTTACTCTCTGTTTTTACACACTATCGCTACACATAGAAAGGGTATTCATTATTCAGAATACGCCGTAAATACATCCCTGCAGGCTCGACACCCGCATCCATGCGGCTGGCGATGATTGAATAATGAGTACCTTTTTCTACCGACTATTAGTATATTAGTGTTATATGAACTTGATAGAAGCGGTTGATTCCCGCATAATTAAGGTTTGATTAGCCAGTATAATACTACAGGAACACATATGCACCTCACCCTGCTCAAAGCCAAACTACATCAGGCGCGCGTGACGCTCTCTGAACTGGAATACGAAGGCTCCTGCGCCATTGACGGGGTGTTGCTGGATGCGGCGGGTATTTGCGAATATGAGCAGATTCAGATTTATAACCTGGCCAATGGCAATCGGTTTACGACCTATGCGATACGCGGTGAAGAGGGCAGTGGCATGATTTCTGTTAATGGCGCGGCGGCATATAAGGCACAGCCCGGCGATCGGATTATTATTTGCAGTTATGCGCAGCTAGAGCACAAAGAAGCGGCTGGTTTTAAACCTAAACTGGTGTATTTGAATGAAAATAACCAGATTACGCATACCAGTGATCAGATACCTGTTCAGGTGGCCTGAACCTGAATTCATCAGTTGAACGTGCAATAGTCAGCTAAGTTATTGAAAATATTTAATATTCTATGATCTTAGCTTCACCCATAGGTTAGGCGGGTATTTTTTAAACCGCTGTGGAATCAGGAGCTTGCGCCCTGTGTCGTTATGAAGGTACGGATTCAGGATAATATAAAGGCAGAGTGAAAAGTGGACTTTGAGTGGGATGAAAACAAAAATAAGGAAAACATTAAAAATCGAAATTTAGATTTTAAAGATGTAATTCCGGTGTTTTTTGATGAAAATGCAGTATCGTATGAAGATGACAGGTCTCACTACCCTGATGGTCAGCGTATAACTATAATAGGTGAGAGCAATAACAGATTCCTGTATGTTGCATATGCTGAGATTGACGAGGGCAGGATAATTAGAATAATTTCAGCTCGTAAAGCAGTGAAGCAGGATATACAACGATATCGACGAGGTTATTGAGGTGACTAAAGTTAAGTATACACTTGAAGAAGCAAAAAAGCTTAAAGGCAAAACGGATTGGGAAAAGCTAGATGGTATGACTGATGAGGAAGTTCATCAGGCAGCATTAGATGACCCGGATACACAGCCTTTAACCAAAGAGAGGTTAGATGAATTCACACCTGTCATTCACAAAGGGGGAGGTGTATATGGGCATGATAAGAATAAGAGTACTAAATAAAAGTGATGCAATGAAGCTTAAAGGTGAGTCAAATTTGGAAAAATTAGACAATATGACTGATATTGAAATCCATAAAACGGCCTTGTTGGATCAGGATGCACCGCTTTTAAGTGAATTTCAGTTAAATAAATGTAGACCGTTTATATTCTTAAAAATAAAATTAAAGCTATAGCTATAGCTATAGTAGATTATGAGGACTTAAGCTTTGGCTTTTGGCTTACCTGACCACTACATATAGACAAATGCAGTTGACGCAGAAATATATTATGAAAAAAATTAATTGGCTTAACGAGAGGCTTAACGAGACACCCATGCCAGAAAGCAAGTATATTAATACATACTAATGTACTTATTTTCATATCATTGCAGTGGGTGTCTTGTTAAGCACGTAAAACGACAGGCATCTTCATGGCCAGGGATATTGCCGAACAGACCCGCATCAAGCCCTTGATATTAAAGCGCGCTTCATCATACGCAACCCAACGTGGCGTCGGAATTTCAAGTACGCGAGCGTAATAAAATGCTTTTAGTTTAGGGTCAAATTCAGGATCACTCCAGCCCGCCAATAGTTGTGCGTCACCAATCGCGTTGGTGTAGCTTGCTGTTTTAAGATCTAGCGTGAACCCTGTTATGGGCATCAGGTCCAACACCTGAAAACCCCTCCTATCCCGTATTCCGCATACCCGCAGCCACTGCACTAATCGAGCGCAAGAGTGGGTTGAGCCAGGTATCCTGTTCATTTTCGGTGGCCTGCTCATCACGAAAGCGCTTTAGCATCAGAATTTGAATATGGCTCAATGGGTCGAGGTAGGGGTCTCTACGGCTGAGTGATATGGCTAAACCTGGGGAGTCTGATAATAGCTGGTCGTTCAGGGTGATCGCCAGAATATTGTCTACTGTGCGTGTGTGCTCTTCGAGAATCTTTGTAAATACCCGCTGTTCAGTATCCGGGTTTTCGCACAGTTCTGAATATTCCTGAGCAGTAGACATATCTGCCTTGAGCAGAGCCATTTGTGTGTTATTGAGCATGGCCTTGAAGTAGGGCCAGTTCTGATTCATTTCCTGAAGCAGTTTCAGGTTCTCATCTTTAGCATCGATAAAGCTGGCGAGTGCGGTGCCAATACCGTACCAGGCGGGCAGTGTGGTGCGCGACTGCGCCCAGCCAAATACCCATGGAATGGCACGAATGGAGGCTTTCGAGCGATTGGCTTTACGGTGTGAAGGGCGTGAGCCGATGTTCATCAGGCCAATTTCCGTGACCGGTGTAGTCTCATAAAAGTAATCGAGAAAGCCATCGGTGCGGTCTGTTAATTCCCGGTAGGTGTCTTCGCCTACTCGAGTGAGTGTCTGCATGGTTTGCAGGTGCTGCTTTCTGGCTCCCACAGCTTTACCGGAAACAATTGAACGGCTGGCTTTCATCAGGCCAGACAGCCCCATAGTGAGTTCATAAATAGCCGTTTCCTGATTGCTGTATTTGTAGGAGAGGACTTCACCCTGCTCAGTGAACTTTATCTGCCCATGAACTGTGCCTTCTGGCTGAGACAGAATCGCATCGTGGGTAGGGCCACCGCCGCGACCAATGGTGCCACCTCGGCCATGGAACAGTCGACAGTCGATATTGAACTGGTCGGTGAGGCGAATGACCTTTTGCTGGGCATCGTACAGGTTCCAGGAGGAGGCCATTATGCCACCATCCTTGCAGGAATCAGAGTAACCCAGCATGGTTTCCTGCAAGTTGCCGGAGGCTTTAAGCAGTCGGTTATAAACGGGGTTTTCAAACAGGTTTTTCAGCACATGTTCAATGTGCTCCAGATCTTCAATGGTTTCGAACAGGGGAGATATACGAATCTGGCAGTAATCTTCGCCATTTTCGTCTTTACCGGTTAAGCCTGCGATGCTTGCCAGCCACACCACTTCCAGTACGTGGCTGGCGGCATGGGTCATGGATATCACGTAGTTGCCAAACGCACGGGGTGAAATCTCAGTGCGCATATTGGCCATGAGCTCAAAAACTTCCAGCGTTTCGCGGTTGAGTTCATCCAGCTGTTTTTTATCCAGCGCCAGTTCTGGTGGTCTGTCAATGTAGTCAGAAAGCAGTTGCTGGCGCTGCTTTTCATTCAGCGTGCTGTAGTCTGCTGCTGCGGGAACCTGTTTGATAATATCCGCTACAGCATCGCTGTGGCGAGTGGATTCCTGGCGAATATCGAGCTTAAGCAGGAAGAAACCAAAGGTTTCAGCTACGCGAATTAAATTCTGTAAATCGCCGTTTGCAATGTTTTCATCATGGTGGCTGATAAGTGAGCTGCGTATGAGTTGCAGGTCTTTGATAAATTCATCTTCAGAAGGGTAAGCATGGGGGAAGTCATCTGCCAGTGCCCGGTTGTTTTTGCCTGCCAGACGTGCATTTACGAGGGATAGATTTTGCTGCAAACGATAGTGCATAAATGACAGTTTACGGCGATAAGGCGCGTTATTAAAGGCATTGGGCGATGCTGCATACACTTCAAAGCGAATGTTTTCGTCGGCTTCAAGGCTGTCCAGAAAGGATTTTGTCGGGGTGCACAGGTCTATTGAGTGGGTGAGCTGTTTGTTAACTTCCACTACGCGGTAGATGTATTCCTGCAATATCACCTGGGTTTGCATGCGCAATGCCATGGCGGTGGTTTCGGGCTTTACAAAAGGGTTGCCGTCTCGGTCGCCGCCAATCCAGGAGCCAAAACGCAGAAAGCTGGGTACGGTGATTTTATTGTCCGGGTAATGTTTGGCTAATTTGCGTTCCAGGTTGCGGTAAATTTGCGGTACCGCATTAAACAGACTGGTGCGGAAATAATACATGCCATTTTTTATTTCATCGCGAACCTGGGGCTTATGCTCACGCACTTCATTGGTGCGCCAGAGTTGCTGTATTTCGGTTTCAAGCTCGCGGGAGAGCTCTGCGCGCTGGATTTTGCCGATGAGCACATCATTCAGTCGGTCATTTAAAAGGAAGATGCGCCGCAGGGCATTCATCACGCTGCGGCGTTTTGATTCGGTTGGGTGAGCGGTAAACACGGGGATATAGGCGAGCTGGTCGAGTAAATCCTGCACCTGTGAGGCATCCATACCGTCCATACGGAACTGTTCCAGGGTATGGTCGAAAGATCCCTGCCAGAGCGATTTACCATTAAAGATGAGCTCACGGCGTTGCAGATGCTGATAATCTTCCTCGGCAATGTTAATCAGGCTGAAATAGATGCTAAAGGCACGTACCACCTGCGTCAGGGTGTCGGCATCCAGTGATTCAATAAACTTCATCAGCTGGGCGCGTTTTTTCGGATTATCTGTTTTACGCAGGCTGATATAGCCCTTGCGAAGCTTCTCTACCGCATCATAAACATGCGCCCCTGCCAGTTTCTGGATGACATTGCCCAGCAGATTGCCAAACAGTTTTACCCGTGTTCTGAGCTTTTTGTCATTTGGTTTAGTTAGCTTTTTAGTTGTGCTGCCCATACTGTTTTCCACACGGTGCTTTTCACACCAGAAATTTGCCAAATGTTTGGTTGAGGCGCGGTATTATACATGAAAAGCAATTAACTCAGTTAAGTTTGATTAACCTGGATTAAGCCATTGATAAAATGGGTTAATAGACATATTCTTAAGCTAAACATAAAATTCAGGGTGAAAATGAGCAAATTAACCGATTCAGTTGAGTGGAAAGCACTGGAAGAACATCTGGATGTGATGTCAGGGGTGCATATGCGGGATTTATTTAAAGATGATCCAGGGCGTTTTGATGCGTTTTCGGTGAGCCTGAATGATATTTTGCTGGACTATTCAAAAAACCGAATTACCAGTGAGACCTTCAGGCTGCTAATTAACCTGGCGCGCTCGAGCAATATTGAGAAATATCGTGAGCGTATGTTTGCGGGTGAGGACATTAACTGCACAGAGTACCGCCCGGCATTGCATGTGGCTTTGCGTAATCGTTCAAATACGCCAATGCGGGTGAAGGGTGAAGATGTGATGCCCCGGGTGAATGCGGTGCTGGCAAAGATGCGCAATTTCTCAGAGCGTGTGCGCAGCGGTGAGTTTCGCGGCTATAACGGGCGCAGAATTTGCCGTGTTGTTAATATTGGTATCGGGGGCTCTGATCTGGGGCCGCATGTGGTGTGTGATGCGATGAAGCCGTTTGCGCGGCGGGGGTTGAAAGTGCATTTTGTTTCAAATGCAGATGCAACGCATTTAGTTGAAACGCTGAAACTGGTTGAGCCAGAAACCACGCTGTTTGTTATCTCTTCAAAATCATTTACGACCCAGGAAACCATGCTGAATGCGCACAGTGCCAGGCGGTGGTTTGTTGATCTGGTGGGGGATGAAAAAGCGGTGGCGAAGCACTTTGTGGCGGTGAGCACTAATCTGCAGGCGACAGAAGAGTTTGGTATAGATGGCGATAATGTTTTTGAATTCTGGGACTGGGTGGGGGGGCGTTATTCTCTCTGGTCGGCGATTGGCCTGTCGATTGCGTTGTATATTGGTATGGATCACTTTGAAGACCTGCTGAAGGGAGCCCATGAAATGGATCAGCATTTTGCTGCGGCACCGCTGGAAGAAAACATGCCGGTGATACTGGCGATGTTAGGTATCTGGTATAACAATTTTTTTGATGCGCAAAGCCATGCGATTATGCCTTATAGCCAGTATCTTGAGCGTTTGCCTGCATATTTGCAGCAGCTGGATATGGAAAGCAACGGTAAAACGATTGATCGGCAGAGCCAGCGGGTGAATTACCTGACCGGGCCGATTATCTGGGGTCAGTCGGGCACCAATGGTCAACATGCGTTTTTTCAGTTGATGCATCAGGGAACGAAACCTGTGCCTTCAGACTTTTTAATACCAGCCTTAAGCCAGAACCCCCTGGGCCTGCATCATCGGGTGTTGTTTTCCAACTGTCTGGCGCAAACCAAAGCATTAATGCTGGGCAAAAAATACAGGGCGGCCCTGAAGGAGATGAAAGAAGAGGGGCGCTCATCGGAAGAAATAGATGAGGTGATCGAGCATAAGTTGTTTGAGGGAAACAAGCCCAGCAATACCATTATCTTTGAGCGGCTAAACCCGAAAACCCTGGGTTCGATACTGGCCATGTATGAGCATAAGGTGTTTGTGCAGGGCATTGTCTGGAATATTAACTCGTTTGATCAATGGGGCGTAGAGTACGGGAAAGTGCTGGCGGGGCAGATTCAGCAGGATCTGGCGCAGCCGGGGGATGTGGATAATCATGACTCATCCACGAATGGGCTGATTAATTACCGTAAAGCGGTTTATTTTAAGGATGTTGAGTCGAAGAAAATTGATTGAAATAGTCATTCGACAATCTTTCCCTGGCCCAGTCAATATGCTCCTGCACAAGCGGTGTAACATGGGGGCGTTTATTGCTCAATATCTGCAGGAGGCGCTCGCAATGTGTCTGATTTGTGGGTGTAATATTGCCAATGGCCACGGCGATATTCCTTATCCATTGCATATAGCCAATCCGGCGAATCGGTGAACCCTGCATTTTTTCCAGAAATTCATTTTCAGTCCAGTCGAATAAACTCAGCAGGTTCGGGGAATCCAGTGCGTGGCGAACTTTAAAATCTTTTTCGTCGCTGGGTTTCGAAAAACGATTCCATGGGCAGACCAGCTGGCAGTCGTCGCAGCCATAAATACGGTTGCCAATGGTTTTGCGGAATTCCACCGGAATAGCTGATTTCAGCTCTATAGTGAGATAGGAAATGCATCGGCGAGCGTCGAGCTGATGGGGGGCAATAATGGCCTGAGTTGGGCAGATATCGATACAGGCAGAGCAGTTGCCACAGTGGTTTTTAGATTTGGTTTCATTTGTGGGCAAAGGCAGGTCGGTGTAAATTTCGCCGAGGAAAAACCATGAGCCAACAGAGCGGTTGATCAGGCAGGTGTGTTTGCCAATCCAGCCCAGGCCGG
>UOFG01000261.1_pt1 | contig 15942 bp, 10 predicted proteins | sample 1988411 | NCBI WGS metagenome assembly UOFG01 (sample SAMEA4712194, study PRJEB27164) | hydrothermal vent metagenome | biome: marine basaltic hydrothermal vent biome; feature: marine hydrothermal vent; material: mineral | place: Pacific Ocean | collected 2011-06-14/2011-07-23 | depth 1689 m
GCTAATTTGCAAGACGTTTCTTCAACATCCTGCGCTAATTTCGCACACCCTTTTCTTAACTTTCCCTTGCCGTCCAACCCTGCGGCTGGCCCGTTTGCCTTAACGAGGTGGCGCATTTTACAGCTTTGTGCACTACCGTCAATGCTTTTCTTATGTTTTTTTAACTTTATTCCTGCATGCCTCCTGAGAACACTATTTTTAGTGTTACTTTTCCGGCTTCCGGTGCATTAAATAGCACACTCTAAGGCCATGCAGGAGCAGGAGCCACGAAAGATATATCCACACCAGCAGAAACAGCAACACGCTGAACGAGCCATACAACGTACTATATGTCTGGTTGAGAAACATGTATTGAACAAACCCCCACTTTGCAATATGCCAGAACAGCGACGCAACAAACGAGACCCTTAGTGCAACACCTATGTTGATAGTCATATTAGGCGACACTTTGAAGAGTACAAAAAACAGCATCCAGACCATAAAGTAGGAGAGCAACGTAAATCCACCTAAAACAGGGTTCCCCATATCTACTACGCGCTGAATGTAGTCTGAGAGGTAAAACGAAGCTCCCAGCGTTGCCGGCATCAGCAAAGCCAGCACCAGCCAGGTACCTGCACTGTGCAGCAGGCTATGATTGGGCACCATGAATATTTTATTAACCACATACTGATAATTCCTATAAAAAAGTACCGAGGTAATGAAAATATAGACCAGCCCCATGCTGCCCATGCCATCCACATTGCCCATAAACTGCTCAAGATAACCGCTAACCGTCTCAGCCTGTGATGGTATCAGGCTTTCCATCAGAAAATTTTTCACCAGGGGGTAGTATTCCTCAAACACACCCAGGTGTTGCAGCAGAAAAAACAGCACCCAGAGCATGGGTATAATTGACAGCACAGAGTAAAAACTCAAACTTGCCGCAAAAAAACTAATCTCATCGTCAAAGATGGACCATAATTTCGATAGCCAGCCAGATATTGTATGTTTCATTTTCAATTTGCACCAAACCTGAGTTAGAATTATTAAAACCTGAAGTCATTCAGGTATAAGCCCGATAACCCGCTACAAAGTAGACTTAATGACAAACCCGCACAACTTGCTCAACCACGAAACCAGCCCCTACCTGCTCCAGCATGCAGACAACCCGGTTAACTGGCACCCCTGGGACAGAACAACCCTTAAGAAGGCTCGGAATGAGAATAGGCCCATTTTATTATCAATTGGCTATTCCGCCTGCCACTGGTGCCATGTTATGGCTCATGAGTCTTTTGAGAATGATGACATAGCCAGCATAATGAACAAGCATTTTATCAATATAAAAGTTGATCGGGAAGAACGTCCGGATCTGGATAAGATTTACCAGGCAGCACACTCCTTGCTTACATCACGCCCGGGTGGCTGGCCACTGACTGTTTTTTTATCGCCTCGAAACCAGATGCCATTTTTTGCCGGTACCTACTTTCCCGATGCACCTCGGCACAATATGCCATCATTTCCGGAAATTCTGCAATTAACCGCTAATGCCTATAAAGACAAACAGACCGAAATAGAGCAGCAGAACACCGCCATTGCGGATGCATTAAAAAACATGTCAGCACATAGCCAGACACAGGCACCACTAAACCCTCTGCCACTGGACCTGGCACGTAAACAGCTGAATAACGCATTTGATAAAACAATGGGCGGTTTTAGTGGTGCTCCCAAATTCCCTCACCCTCACATGCCTGAGCGATGCATACGCCACCACCTGTTTCTTAAATCACAGGGAAAAGACGATTTGCAGGCCCTGAAAATGGCTGATTTCACCCTCAGAAAAATGGCTCTGGGTGGATTTCAGGATCAGCTCGGCGGTGGGTTCTTTCGCTACTCAACCGATGAGGCATGGATGATCCCGCACTTTGAAAAAATGCTTTATGACAATGCTCAGCTCTTCGCCCTGTATGCCCAGGCCTTTTGCGTAACCGGCGATGCACTCTATCGGTCAACGATAGAACATGCCGCCGACTGGTTAATACGTGAAATGCAAACCGGGGAAGGCGGTTACTGCTCCGCACTGGATGCCGACACTGAAAAAGAAGAAGGTAAGACCTATGTCTGGACACCGCAGCAAATCAGCACGCTTTTATCTGATGAAGAATACGCCGTGTGCGAGCAAAAGTACGCATTAACAAAACCGGCTAACTTTGAAGGCAACTGGCACCTGCACAGCACCATTGATAATACCGCGCTTGCTCAACAGTTAAAACTTGAACCTGATAAACTCGATTTGCTGCTTGAAAGCACCCGCCAGAAATTGCTCGCCCACAGAAATACTCGCCCACAACCCGGGCGCGATGACAAGATTTTATGCGCATGGAATGCACTGATGATTCGCGGCATGTGTCAGATCGGGCGACGCATCGATCAGCCCCGTTATATCGAGTCCGCCATACGATCAGCCGACTTTATCTACAGCACGCTCTGGAAAAACCAGCGGCTCCTCGCCAGTTACAAAGATGGCAAAGCACACCTGAATGCCTACCTGGACGACTACGCCTGTTTGCTACAGGCGTTATTAGAGTTATTACAATGCCAGTGGAGTAAACGCTATTACGACTGGACCATTGAAATTGCCGACACACTGCTGAAATATTTTGAAGACAGTGATCAGGGTGGCTTTTATTTTACCAGCCACGACCACGAGCAACTCCTTTATCGCAGCAAGACTTTTTCGGATGATGCCATGCCCAATGGAAACAGTATCGCTGCAAACGCTTTATTACAGCTTGGCCTGCTCAGCGGCGAAACTCGCTACCTGGATGCGGCAGAAAAGACCCTTCGTTGCAGCTATAGCGCGCTAAACGATCATGCCATTTCACACTGTAGTATGCTACATGCGCTGGAACTCTATCTGAGCCCCGGCCTGACAATTATATTGCGCGGTGAAAAAACGCCCTTACAACAATGGAAAAAACTCACCGAACAGCGTTTCATACCGCAGTTACTTTGCCTTGCCATAGAAAACGATGCTGACCTGCCCGAGAGCCTGCAAAGCAAAAAACCACTGGGAGAAATATGCGCTTATATCTGCGAGGGCACGCAATGCCGGGCACCCGTAACGGACTTCGACCAGTACCTTGACTATATAAACAGCATTACCCAACATGAACATTAATCCTGAAAAGATAAGCCGCTATAAAAATATTCGCGCCTACATTACACGGGATGGCTCAGAAATTCGCGAACTCATGCACCCGGACACACAGGGCAACAAACAGCAAAGTCTGGCAGAAGCCATTGTTAAACCCGGTGAGAAAACCTTACTACATCGGCACAATAAAAGCGAAGAGCTTTATTATATTATTCTGGGAACAGGACGCCTGCAACTTGATGCAGAAGCTATTGATACTGAACAGGGAGACTGTATCTGCATACCCCCCGGCACCGCACACTGCATAGAAAACACAGGGGATACGGACTTAAAAATACTGTGCTGCTGCTCTCCTGCTTATTCTCATGATGATACTGAGCTGCTATCCTGAAAAGCCACTGACTTACAATGAATTTAAACACCCTGATGAGCATCCTTTCCATATGTACGGGCAGCCTGCCTATCAAAAAACACATGAGGGTTTTGTGGTTTTCAGGATTAAGCCTTAGGGCTCCTCTATCAGTGCAGCACGCTTAATGCGTAAGCACATCTTTAACAAGCGACTCCAGTTTCTCAAGATTCATAATGCTATATGAAGCTTCATCAATCATTATTTTTTCTTCAATCGCGGGATGAGTAATCTGCTGTTCATCCGCTGAAATACTTTCCTCTTTAACATTCACAATAGAGGGCGCACCCTGCATCAGAATTGACACGTAAGGGATATTTTTATCATCTCCTGTTGAAAACAGCACAGCAGCTTTAACCGTGCCTGCTGCCAGACTGGGCATACGCACTCCACCCATTGCCTCAAAAGAAATAAGCGGTACTGAATTGCCACGCCAGTCAATATAGCCCAGCATCCAGCCCGGCTTATTCGCCACATTAATAATGTTTCTAATGGGCACTATTTCTGCAACTGATGCATTTGGCATAAGCAAAACATCTTCATTAATTTTTAAAACAATGCATTTAATCGGGTCATCTGACATTTGCCTGGCCTAAAATAATCTGTTGTGAATGTGTAACTATTCAGCCCATTTTTTATATGTACCGAGCAGTTACACCATTTTCTATCTGACAGAGCCAATAATAACCCGCAGCCCAACGAAAGCAGCTTATCGAATCAACACTGTTTTTTATTTAGCTACTGATTAGTTCAGGGCTTAATAACTCATTTATATTTTCTACCAGATCATCTTCCTGATAGGGTTTGCCCAGGTATTTATTAACACCAATTGCTATGGCTTTCTCTCTATGCTTGGCACCACTTCGCGAAGTAATCATAATAATTGGCAAATCTTTTAATCGCGCATCATTGCGAATGTGGGTAGCCACTTCATAGCCGTCCATTCTTGGCATTTCAATATCAAGCAGCATTACATCGGGCTTAATATCCTGCAACTGCGAAACTGCATCAACACCATCTTTAGCCGTTATTACTTTCATATTATGTCGGCCCAACATGCGTTCAGTCACTTTTCGTATCGTGATTGAATCATCCACAACCATTATTATGGGCTCTCTCTGTATATCCACTTCAGCTGCTGCATCCTCAGCTGTTTCATCTTCAGCAGGCCCGCCTACATGGAACAACGAGTCACCCAGCACAAGCGCATTCATCTCCAGAATAATAACAACACGACCATCACCCAGTATTGTTGCACCTGAAATGCCACGCACCGTACTAATCTGCGCACCTACGGGTTTAACTACAATTTCTCGCCGACCAATTAACTCATCTACATGCAGGGCAACACTTTGCTCCCCCACCCTTGCTAACAATACCGGGAATAACTGGCCTGAACGTGAATAGTCAGGCTGGCTGCCATTCAGTATATAGCCAAGATGCTTAAGCTCATATGAGCTACCAGCAAACTCATAACTACGCTCACCACTGTTATAGAATTGCTGCAATTCAGGGCCTGATAAACGCACAACACCTTCGATACTATTCAATGGTACCGCATAGATCTCTTCTGCAACATTTACCAGCAACGCATGATTAATGGCGAGAGTAAGCGGAAGCCTTACGGTAAATGTTGTACCCTTTCCCTGAACGGTATCAATTTCAAGCACACCGCCTAGCTGTTTTATTTCGCTATCAACCACATCCATGCCAACACCACGGCCTGATATCTGCGTCACTTTCTCTGCTGTACTAAAGCCCGGCTCCATAATGTACTGAAGCACATCATGGTCGCTTAATTTACTGTCCTCGGTCAGCATGCCTTTCTCTGCTGCTTTTTTGCGAATAGCGCCAACATCAATGCCCCGGCCATCATCAGCAACCGTAATTACGACATCCCCCCCCTCACGATCAACCATGATCTTAAGGTGTCCCGTTTCTGGCTTACCCTTGGCTACCCGATCCTCTGGCAGCTCGATACCATGTGATACCGCATTACGTAGCATATGCTCAAGCGGTGCCACAATACGATCAAGCACCGTGCGATCAACCTCAGAGGTTTCTCCTACAATTTCCAGCTCAACCTCATTACCCAGTTCACGTGCGGTTTGCCGAACAATCCTGCGCAATCGGGATGCCAGACCACCGAAGTGAACCATGCGGGTGCGCATCAGCCCCTCCTGTAGCTCCGTGCTAACACGAGACTCCTGCAGGAGCAGGGTTTCTGAATCTCGAACCTCTTCACCCAGCAGGTCTTTTATGCTTTCTATATCACCTACGGTCTCCTGCAGGCTTCGAGAAATTTGCTGCATGGTTGAGAAACGATCCATTTCTAATGGATCAAAATCTTTATCGTACTGATCCGATTCTTTTTCGTAACGCGATAATATTTGCGCCTCAGTTTCAATTGATAGCTGACGTAACTGTTCACGCAAACGAATAACTGTCTGATCCATTTCAGAAAGGTTGAATGAGAAGTTTGTAACCTGCTGCCCCATGCGTGCATGGTAAACACTGACCTCGCCCGCATGATTAACCAGCTCGTTGAGAAGGTCTGAACGAACACGCACCTGCTCATTGGCAATGGCATCTTTTGGCTGCGGTTCGGCCACTTCCTGGTGCGCATCTGCCTTATCAAGCACCATTTTTGAGCGTTCTTCCTCCTCTGTCTCCGCTGTTTTTTCTGACGCTTTCTGTTCAGGTAAAACAGCACGCAGATCATCCCCTTCCGATATATGCTCTTCAGACAGCTCAATAGAGTAAAGCCCTTCTTCATCCTCTATTATCTGAATTCCATCATCTATGCTGGCCTCGCCTTTTTCAGTAATCACCTCTAGCTCAGCAGACTCACCAAAACTTTCCAGATCAAACTCGTCGGATATTACGGAATCTTCCGTTAATTCAATTTCAAAATCATCTTCGAGTATGCCCGTATCCAGCGTTTCAGCATCACCCGATGCAGGCTCAGGGTCATCGGCCTCCTCACCAGGCGCTGGAGACGAAGGCGTTGCCGGCTCTTTCCCCTGACGTATCAAGTCTATATTTGAAATCATCGACTCTGCGGAGGAGATGGGCTCTCTTTCTTTTACTTTTGAAAGCATATCTGACAATTGATCAAGCGCATCATGTAACACGTTTGAAATATCTTTTGTAAAGGCCAGTTGCTGACCATTTACCGCAATAACTAATGACTCAAGTGCATGCGTCAGGTTACCCACTGGACTCAGATCGGCCATACGTGCGCCGCCTTTTAGCGTATGCAAATGACGCTGTAAATCCAGCACACCTTCATCATCATCAATATCTGCATTCCAGCGCTGAAGGCTGTTCTCACAGTTATCCAGCAACTCCTCTGCCTCTTCAAGGAAAATATCTACCAGCTCATCATCAACATCAGAATAACTGACCAACGATTCCGTTGATACCTGATCAGCGACGGGCCTTTCTACCTCGCCACCAGAAGCGGATTCCGACACCCCCTCCTGAGCGTCCATCATTTCTTTGCTCAGATCTTTTATCCGCTGCAACAGGGCCTCATCTGACTGGATTCTATGGGCTTTATCTTCCAGGCCTTCCAGCATATCCCCCACTTTGTCTGTCACATCCGCAATTAACTTCACACCTGAATCAGGTATACATGGATCTTTTAAATTTAGATAAATCCTCACATATTTTTCAAGCGCACCGCATAGCTCAGCTATTTCGTCTACTTCCGCCGTTCTGGCACTACCAAACAATGTATGTAGCGCACGCAACAACTCTGCACTCGCCGTCACCGGCTCAATTGACTGCTCATGTTTTTCCAGTATGGCGCGCACATGCTGAAGATGGCTCTCAGATTCACCTTTGAAAATACCAAATAAAACGGGGTCGATATGAACCTGTAAAACATCTTCATCCGCACTTATTTCAATGTCCATATCAGTCACATCAACTGACTCCGGCTGCTCAACTGGAATACTCAGATCATCCAGGCTTATTTCTTCCTGCAGCGCACCCAGCGTAATTTCCTCTTCTTCCGTTGAGGCTGTTTGAAGCGCTTCTAACTCATCGGTTAAATCGATATCAAACTCATCCTCCAGGCCTTCACCCAGATCAATTTCCATAGATGAATCTGCAGTGCTCGGCTCTTCAAAATCAAATTCCAGATCATCTCCAAGCATCAATTCACTTTCAGAAATTTCAATCGAGCTATCTGAATCTATATCCTCTTCTGGTGCTAATTCGTCCAGGTTTATTTCTTCCAGATTGATTTCACCTGGGTCAGCCTCCGGGCTTACATCTTCTGGAACCACTGATTGCTGTTCAACAACGGGCACTTTTTGCGCTACGGCCTGATCACCAGCTGCGGGTTTTTTCCACTTTCCCAGCAAATCCACCCTGTCAATTAGCTGGTATATTCCAGATATTGGCTCCCCTTTGCCTTTTAACTGCTCAATCAACTGCGGCAAAATCCCTAACGCTTCTCCAAGTGCATCAAAAACCGTCTGGTTCAGCGGACGCGATTTTTCAATCACGCGGTTTAGCATACTTTCAAAAATCCAGGCAAACTCACCGATGAGTTCAGCGCCAATCAGTCGACCACTGCCTTTGAGGGTATGGAAGGATCGACGGATCGTAATCAAAGCTTCTTCGTTACCATGATCTGCTGACCACAGGGGAACCTGCTCATTGAGCGATGCTAACTCCTCCAGTGCCTCTTCAATAAAGATTTCCAGAATTTCTTCATCGGCATCATCACTCAGTATTATGTAGCGCTCTTCATCTGTCTGCGCCTGTTCAGCTACCGGCTCTAACGCTGCAAGATCAAGCTCCCCAACATCGAGCTCTATGCCCTGGCTTCCATCTTCATGGCTCTCACTCTCTGGCGTTTCATCAACAGTGTGTTTTTTCCGGGCCAGCAATGCATCAACATCATAATCATCCGTGAGTTTATTCAAACGATCCGCAGCTGCATTACCTGAATTCATAGACAACTCAAGGTCAGGCCGACCTTCAATAATCGCTTCAAGGTAATATTCTATACTGGTTACCACATCCGCCACATCACTCTGCTGAACCACACCGGGTAATTGCTCTGCATTTTGCATTACCGTTACAACATAGCCTCGAACAGCATCTATCTGATGTTTTAGCTTTTTAATGGGCAACATGAACATCGCGCCATCAACTTCATCCAGCCGATGAACAATCAGATCCAGCAAACTCTTATCGGATGGATCTTCCAGATAGCCAAGCATGGCCTGCCTTGCATCATTGAAATCCTGTAGTGCTTCTCGTATAACCGCCGACAGAACTTCAAGGTATTCAGACTCTGGCATTTCTGCAAGGTCACCCACACGATGTGAGGCTCCGCCTTCAGCCCCCATGCTGGAACGATTAGCAATGAAACTGTTCAACTGGGACTCAACCGATAGCAGAACACCGGCCACTTCCATAATGAGCTCATCTGATGACTTTTTCTCACCCGAAATAACCTGTTTTATAATAAGCTGCTGTTCCAGCACCTGCTCACGCGGCATCCCCAGACCCAGCATTGACAGGGTGTCGGCTATTTTCGCCAGCAGATCAGGCAGGCTATTTAGTCGGCTCTTTTCCTGCACTTCGCTGTGCACAAAAATTTCAAGCGCATCTTTAACCTCCAGCAGATCCTCACGAATACCCGCTGAAACAGTAGACAGTAATTCAGTGTTCAGGCCACCCATGCCAGAGCGTGCTTCTTCCAGCTCACTATCATTTGGTAACAGCTCTTCCAGCCGGTAAGTGGTTTTTATATTTTTTACACGAGGGGAATCTGTTTTTACACGCGCAATGTAATAAAGCAGATTTTTTAATAAATCAGAGGGAGCATTTTGAGCGAAGGCCTCTTCATCAGAATCAATTAGCTGCTTTATGCTTCGATCAACCTGACCAAGCAACATCTGGATACTGATGTTTGAGTCAATTCCCTGCTGCATAAGCCCTTCGACCAGTGCTGAGGTAATTGACCAGATACGACGTACTGCAGGCTGCGCAGATTTCTTTTCCAGCTCTCCGAGCACCGCCGTAATGCGCTTAAGACTGGCTCCTACTTTTACGCCTTTAAACCATCCCACCAGACCAATCTGATAATGTGGTCGTAGTTTTTTAGCGGTTTCCAGTAACTGACCCGACGCTACCTCCACCTCCGTCGACTCTTCTTCACTGTCAACATCCGGGAAAAATAATACATTTTCAGAGAGCAGGCTTGCGTTACGAGACGCTCGCAAATCATTTAGCAGCGGCAGCAAAACCATCGGCACATCTTTGCCACCAGACTGCAGGCTTTCCAGATAATCCGGTAGTTGCAGCATCGAACGCATCAGCACATCGTATGCATCTTCTACTTTTTGAACTTTACCGTTAAGCAGTGCATCAGAAACTTTTTCCATTTCCTCTGCCAGCTGCGCTGCACCATACAGTTCAACCATCTGCAATGTGCCATGCACCATGTGCAGATGCTCAACCGATTCACGCAGCCGCTCAACTTCTTCAGTGTCTTCGATATACGCCGACAACGAAGCCTGAGCTTCCTGTAAAATCAGGTCAAGCTCTTTCTTTACCCAACGTAAGGAATTGTATTCAACAGTATCCTCTGTTTTCATCTGTTCTGCCAAACTTTAGCCTTAGCCATTCAAGATCACTGTTTCTACCTGCTCGTCGCTGTCTGGCAGCTTAAAGCCGGCAACCGATTTACGTAATTCGTTTGCAAGGATACTCAGGTTTCCAATCGATGCGGATGTCTCTTCTGTGCCCTCTGATGTTTGCAGAGTAATCTCCTGAATAACATTCATGGTGTTAGATACATCCATCGCAACCGATGCCTGCTTGTTTGCCGATGTCGATATGCCCTGAATCAGCTCTGCCAGTTCATCAGATACGTTTTCAATTTCAATCAGTGCGCCACCCGCATCTTCTGCCATTTTTGCACCACTTACCACGTTAGTGGTACTGGCCTCCATCGAGCTAACCGCCTCGTTGGTATCAGACTGGATGGTTTTAACCAGTGCTTCAATCTGTTTGGTCGCATTACCCGCACGTTCAGCGAGTCGCTGTACTTCGTCGGCTACCACCGCAAACCCACGCCCTGCCTCGCCCGCAGTCGATGCCTGAATGGCTGCATTCAATGCCAGAATGTTCGTCTGGTCTGCAATTTCAGTAATCAGTCCAACGATATCACCGATTTCCTGCGATGATTCGCCCAGGCGTTTAATTCGCTTCGATGTTTCCTGAATCTGCTCACGAATGGTGTCCATGCCGGTGATACTGCGCCGTACAATACCCGCACCTTTCTGCGCAATTTCCAGTGATTTATGCGCTACATCCACCGAACCTTCCGCATCTTTTGATACCGCCTTCATCGAATCGGCCATATCGGTAATCGCAGCAGAGGCAGAGACAATTTCTCGCGCCTGATGCTCTGAGGACTCAGAAAGTCGAGTCGCTGTAGCCTGAGTTTTTTCTGCCGAAGAGGATACCTCTACTGCCGTTGTATTAATCGTTGCAACCAGAGAGCGCAATGCGTCAATGGCATAGTTAACCGAGTCGGCAATCGCACCGGTAATTTCTTCTGTAACTGTTGCATGCACGGTCAGATCACCTTCCGCAAGGTTGGCCATTTCATCAAGCAGGCGAAGGATCGCCCGCTGGTTTCTGCGATTCTGCTCAAGGGCCGTATCTTCTCGTTCACCCGAGTCTCGCACCATTAACACACCGGCTATGATAATGATAAATACCGCCAGACCGCCTGCACCAAATCCCACCCAACGAACCACCTCAAGAAACTGCCCCTGTTTAATAACGGACTTTTCAAATATTTCTGTTTCCTGCAGTAGTTGTACACCCAGTCCCTCAACCACACCGGCTGAGTTTTTAACATCGAACAAATCCGGGGACAGCTCAAGAATCGCCTCTACATGGTCTGACACCGAACTGAATAACATCGCCACTTCACGCAATTTGGTTCGCACCACCTCATCATCAACTTTCCTGATTCGCAGGGCTTTTGAACCCTTTAACATCGCCTCAAGTACAGCACCGAAACGAGCCGCATCACGACCAAACCTGTCTGCTGCCGCTGCCGCACCCTCACCACCCGATAGTACACGGTTCATGTTATTTTCAATACGCTGCGTCAGCATCAACTGACGTGACGACATAAACACCTGATGAGGCGGCGCTTTACGCTCAACCAGCAAATCAACAACTTCTTCAGAAAATGACAGTAACTGCGGAATAAACTCCTGGATAACCAGTACAAACTCACCCACCTCGGAAATCGCTAGCTTACCATCCAGTATATTTACAATATTGCCTCGATAGCTTTCTTCATCGGCATCAATTTCACTGCCTAGCCAGACCTGCTTTACAGCAGCCAGCTGCTCCACCACATCGCCAGACAATGCGGGTAAGCCGGTTATGTCACTGCCTCTTGTGAAAACAACCAGGGTTTCATCGAATCGATCACGGGACTGTTCTAATTGAGCAAACGCAGCTTCTCGGCCTGCTGCGGCCTCCAGGGAGAGGGTCGCCAGGCGTTGCGAAAGCAGCTTCTGCTCTGAAATAATTTCCAGATACTGTTGTTGGTAGTTTTGTTGAGTTGCCGCATAAAAGAGACTGCCCAGCATCGCCGCAATAGACAGAAACAGGACAAAACCCAGTATTAGTATGGGTCTGCTAATTACACCAATAGCAAACGGGTTTCGTTTGGCTGCACTCATTTTATCTCACTCTCCGGACTACACAGGTAATAGATTATCTATGATTTTGCTCTGCCTCTTACAACGACACATGTAAGAAACGCTCATCTTCTACCAGCTCATGCATACTGAACACGGGCCAGTAATTATCGTCTTTATGAAATGCCTGTTTGATATAGGGCTGCAAATTATTGCTAATCTCAGGCAGTTCAAACGCTTGCTCACTTGATGAAAAATGCTTCATCCCCTGCACCTCTTCCACAATTAAGCCAGTATGTACTCCATTGTGGTTTACCACCATCACACGGGCAGAGCCCATATTCTGCATTGGCCTGCCGGTTATAAAACCGTTTAAATCCATCAGGGGCAATAAGCCGCCCCGCACATTTGCAATACCAAGCACCCAGGATTTAACACCTGGAATTCGCGTATAGGGTGGCGGGTCCAGTATTTCTGTTACTTCACCCATACTCGAAAGCAAATCTGTTCCAGCGACTTTAAAGCCTATTCCCAGCCATTCATCTTTTGCCCCCCCAACGGAGGGCATACTGTCGGCTTTTTCAAGGCATTTATGCTCTATCTGCCTGAGCGTATTAAACACCTGTTGCTGAAACAGGGCATCCTGCATTATTTAAACCACCCTGAGCGACTGAACATGCATAATTTAACCCGCCAACGCCGAGTTAACGCGCGTCATCAGGTCATTTTCCTTAACGGGTTTTACGATATAATCTTTTGCTCCCTGGCGAATACCCCAGACTTTATCCGTCTCCTGATCTTTCGTGGTGACGATAATTACGGGTATTTGCGATGTTTCACTAATCGTGGCTAGCTGGCGCGTCGCCTGAAATCCATTTATTCCTGGCATTACAATGTCCATCAATACCAGATCAGGAAGTATCTGCTTTGCCTTTTCTATACCTGCCTCGCCGGTTTCCGCAACATGCACTGTATGACCATTTTTTTCCAGCATGGTCCTGAATACATGTACTTCTGTTGGCGAATCATCAATAATTAAAATGTTTGCCATTCACTTATAACTCCAACCACATTTGTTCGTATACGCATGGGTAACTGATATTTAATGGCATATCAATTGACCGCATGCAGCTTAATCGCGCCCAGCAGGTCATCTTTCGTGAACGGCTTGGTAAGATATTGTTCTGAACCGACTATTCTTCCCCGTGCACGATCAAAAATACTGTCTTTACTGGACAGCATAATAACCGGCGTAGATTTAAACATTCGATTATGTTTGATGAGCGCACAGGTCTGGTACCCGTCCAGGCGCGGCATCATTATATCAACGAAAATAATATCAGGCTTGTGTTCGGCGATCTTTGAGAGGGCTTCAAAACCATCAACAGCCGTCACGACATCACAACCTTCTTTTTTTAGTAAGTTTTCTGCGGTGCGGCGAATTGTTTTACTATCATCAATCACCATTACCTTCAGGCTACTAATACCTGCGGAATCTTCTGCCATAGCCGTCCCGTTAATCCCCATAAAGGTGTATTTTTTACTGCACTCAACTGGATCAAAGATAGCTCATGTATTGCGGTTTCGCAAATAAAAAACACACATAAATAAACCAGTTACACCAAAAATCTTAAGTATGATCTTACACATTATACACTAAGAGCATGATTATTAAGTATTTAATTAGATATATGGTGTAGAATTGCGTAGGAGCACTCACTGGCTGAGCCCCCCCTGATATCCCCCCCGACCGACGGCAGATCAGGGTAATTTTTTTGCAAATTTCTTTTCTCCGCCACCCAGCAAAAGCCTGAAATAATGTGCCATTAAGAATAAATTTTAACTGCGGGAATAGACTTTATCACTCAAACAGGTCATTCTCGGATCAAACACCACAGGAGCGCGCTTAAGTGAAGCTAAATATCGGCATTGTTATGGACCCCGTCGAGTCCATCAAACCCTACAAGGACAGCAGCCTTGCAATGATGCTCGCCGCCCAGAAAAAAGGCTGGACCCTGCATTACATCAGACAGGAAGGGCTTTATCTTAGCCATGGCCGTGTGATGGTCGACTTCCAGAATATTCGCGTATCTGATGATAATCAGCACTGGTTTGAGCTGGGCGAACCTGATACCCGAGACGGCGCAGAGCTGGACGTTATCCTGATGCGCATTGACCCGCCCTTTGATATGGAATACATCTACACCACCTACCTGCTTGAAATGATTGAACAACAGGGCAGCCTGATCGTTAACAGGCCCGCCAGTCTGCGCGATGCCAATGAAAAATTATTTGCCACACAGTTCCCGCAATGCTGCACACAGACCCTGGTCACCCGCAGCCCTCAGAAACTGCGTGAATTTATAACACAGCATAAAGACGTTATTTTAAAGCCCCTGGATGGCATGGGTGGCCAGTCTATTTTCCGTGTTACCCCACAGGACGCTAATCTCTCCGTTATCCTCGAAACCATGCTCAACTTTGGCCAGCACACCATTATGGCGCAAAAATTTATTCCTGAAATCACTGCAGGCGACAAACGCATCTTAATGATTGACGGGAAAGCCGTACCCTACACCCTGGCACGTATTCCCGCCAAAGGTGAAACCCGGGGCAACCTCGCGGCAGGTGGCACGGGCGTTGCCATGCCAATTACCGAACGGGAACAATGGATTGCCGATCAGGTCGGTGACAGGCTTCGCCAGATGGGCATCCTGTTTGCCGGTCTGGACATAATTGGCGATTACCTGACCGAGATTAATGTGACCAGCCCCACCTGTATCCGGGAACTGGACACACAGTTCCAGCTGGATATTGCCGGCGATCTGATGGACTGCATAGAAAGAATTCGATGTTAAAACTTCTTTCTGTACTGCTACTCACCACCGCCCTGAGCGCCTGCAGCAAAAAAGCCGAAGAGCACCACCACAGCAGCCTGTATTTTGGCACCTTAATTGATATCACACTCTATGGTGTCTCCGCAGAAAAAGCCAATGCCGCCTTCCAGCAGCTCGACACAGACTTCGCACTCCTGCACATCATGTGGTCGCCCTGGGAGGCTGGCCCACTAACCCGCGTCAACAATTTAATTAAAACCGGTGGCGCTTTCTCCGTTAGCCCTTCAATACTCACTCTGGTGGAAAAATCAACGCCGATATCCGCAAACACGGATAACCTGTTTAACCCCGCAATAGGCCATCTCATTAATCTCTGGCAATTCCATAAATATGACAGCCCTAACCCTCAGCCCCCCTCAGACGAAGCTATTCAGGCGCTACTCAAACAACGCCCCCTGCTCAGCGACCTGAAAACAGACGGCATTAAAATGCGCAGCGAGAACACCGCGGTATCGCTCAATTTTGGTGCCTATGCCAAAGGCTATGCGATTGATCTGGAAATGCAGGTTCTGAAAGACATGGGCATAAACCACGCGATTATCAATGCCGGTGGCGACTTAAAAGCCATCGGTTCACATGGCGCTCGTCCCTGGCACATTGCCATACAGCACCCCCGAAAAAGGACCTGGCTGGCACAGATTGACAGCCAGAGTGAGCAAAGCATATTCACCTCAGGTGACTATGAACGCTTTTATCTGTATAAAAACAGGCGCTATCATCATATACTCGACCCTCGAACGGGCTACCCGGCCCAGGGCACGCAATCGGTTACCGTATTGCACACAGACTCAGGGCTGGCTGATGCGG
>UOFG01000134.1_pt1 | contig 15563 bp, 16 predicted proteins | sample 1988411 | NCBI WGS metagenome assembly UOFG01 (sample SAMEA4712194, study PRJEB27164) | hydrothermal vent metagenome | biome: marine basaltic hydrothermal vent biome; feature: marine hydrothermal vent; material: mineral | place: Pacific Ocean | collected 2011-06-14/2011-07-23 | depth 1689 m
ATACTTTCAAGTGATGGTGTGAAGATGACTTTTTTTGCAGCATATTGTTTAAAAAGCTGGGCCATTAGTTTTCCGATGTTTTTCTGTGAGTTAGAAAAATCAGGATCTGCGACCAGATAACTTACTTCAAAGTTGTACATGATGCAGTACTTGTGTTCAATAATTGCTGTATCTCCATTCTTATATGTAAGATACAGTGTTGTTATCTGTTCATTGCTTTCGCTTGATATGCGTTCATCCCAATGATAGCTGCTGACGTTTTTATCTGTAATTTGTTTATGTGCGACAAAACCTTTTTTGTATTCGCAGTAGTTTTTACCTTTATTGGCATAAAGATTAGATGTGAAACTTAATAGAATGATGATTAAAGCATATTGCATGATTTGATTTTTTTGTTGTTTAAACGCGTACTGGACGAAATTTTAATGTGGTAATGGTGTGGGTGTCGAGGTCGGCTCAGTAAGTTGCTTAAGTAGGGTTTCGTCTTCATTTATATCAATGGAGTAAGTTTCTACAGGCTTGTCTTTTCCGTTATAAATTAAGACAAACCAGTCGCGTTCTGATTTGCTATAGTCCATTTCTATCACTTTTTTTCTAACTATGAATTTTATTTTTTTCTCCTGGGTTAATTTGTATGGGATTTTTTTACTTTTAAGAAAGCTTGTTGCTTCTGCTTTGTAAAACATGTAGTCGTCAGCCGCAGCATAAAAACCTTCAAGGTCTTTTGTCTTGGCTTTCATTTTTTTTATTTCATCAGATGTTGGAGATACAAAAATAACGATTCTCGAGCTGATGGGTTTACTTGTATCTAGCTTGTACTCTGGGTTTATGTCGGGATGGCCCGTGCACGATATAAATAGCAGGGCAGTAAATAAAATATAAGACGTTGTTTTTTTCATATTGAGTACATGGGGTTGGTTTTTGTTAGCACCATCGTGTGGTCTGTAAGATGGAGGCATCGGTGTCGTCAACTAAGGGTTTTTTCCCTACTTTGATTTCTATGTGCCATGCGTTATTTCTCATTTTGGTTTCATCGAAGTATCTTTCAATGTATCCTTCTTTTTTTAGGTTTTCAATGGCTTTGGTGAATTTTTTGATATTAAAATTTTTACAAACTTCTTTAGTGGATGCTACGCCTATGTCTATTATGTTTTCTTTTAAATAAATTTCTTTTGGGACAACGTGTTTTGATACTCGTCTTTTTGTTTTTGATAGGCTGCTTGATTGTGCTAGCTCGTTTATTTTTTCAACCATCAGGTTGACAACTTCTTTTTTTGGTTTTTTTAAATTTGCTTTCATGACTTCAAGAGTTTTTTTTCCAGCATGACCATAAAGGTCGTATTGTTCCTGATAGTTACCGTGTGCATTGTCGTACATGGCAAATGCTTGCTTGTAGGGTGTTCTTATGGTACTGGTAATTACTGCATGAGTCATCCCGCATTGTTTAAGTGCTATTTTAATAACGGCCATGCTGTAGTTTGAAACAATGCGGCTGCTTTTTGGAAGGCTGCTCTTATACGTTACCTTTAAATGTTCCAGGCCTGTTTGTGATTCAATTAATTTTTTAGTAACAATGGGCTTAAGTTTCTGTGCATCTCTATTCGATCGTGCTGCGGATTTAATTTTTGTCTGATTGAAGTTGCTTAAATACATGGTCATATAACGAAAGGTTATCCCATCCACTTCAATAAGCAGGTCGGGTTTTATTTTAACAGCCTGTGCCTGATAAGCTCTAATGGCTTCGCGTGTATTTTTTCCGTAAAGACCATCGACTTTTAATTTCTCGATGGGTTTTTTCCATGCATCGAATATATTGATGAGTACCTGAATGAGTGCGACGTCCCGTTTGTGGTTTTGTGCGTCTTTACCAACGGAGGCGGAGATAGCGAGTGTTATGTATGCAATCCTTTGTGTGTTTGTTATTGTGTCGAGCGGAAAGATTACCACAAATGGATGAGAGATTACAAAAATAATATTAAAATCGTGAGGAAACAACCCAAAAACGGCACAAAATCATCCTAAACCGAAATCCCCACAAACCGACACAGTATCGACTTAAGCAGCGAAAATACAAAGCCGGGGGGCATGCCTATCATTGAGATCGTTCAGCCAAGGGGCGACAGGTTCTTCCTACGGGCCAAAACGAGGCGGGTATTTCGCAGCGCGCTTTCTCGCTAGCCACAGAATTTAAAAACGCATTTCCATGACCGTTTGATGCAGTCTATAAATCGCTGCAACCCGTAGCAAAGTGGGCTTTGTGTGTTTTTGTCCTGTCTTCAAAAGCGGTTATGGGGTGCTGATCGGGCGCTAAAAAAACACATTGGAATATTCGGGTCAGATCCAGCCAAAAAAAGAGAAGAGTGCTAGCAAACGGGTGAAATAAAGCCTTAAGCAGGTCATTCCGAGGTTAAAAAGCATAGGAAGGGGCTACAACGTTAAATTAACCAGAGCCTGGCCTTTTGTACGGTTGTTATCGGGAAAATAACGGGATACCGCCTGAGGTTGTATTTCAATATCATTCCGGCTATTTTTCGGGGCAAAATTTACCCGCCGGGTTTCAGCACCACCAGAATCACAATAGCGGTAAGTACTAGTACGGGAAATTCATTAAACCAGCGGTACCAGACATGGTTTTTGCGGCTCTGGTCATTAGCAAACACTTTTACCAGATGCCCGCAGTAAGCGTGGTAGCCCAGTAGAATGCCAACAAGTACGAGCTTAATTATCATCCAGCCTGAGGTGTATAGCTTCCACTCGAACATAAGCCACAGGCCCAGAGCAACCGTGAGCAGCATAAAGGGTGTGATAAAGCGGTACAGCTTGTGCTCCATAACCTTAAAACGCTCATTACCAGCCTCATCTTCGGTCATTGCGTGGTACACAAATAACCTTGGCAAATAAAACAGACCGGCAAACCAGCTAACCATGAAAATAATGTGAAAGGCTTTTACCCAGAGCATAGTGTTCCTGTTTTTGAATGTCCGGCTATTTTAACCTGTATTCGAGATATATAATATCCGGCTAATGTTTATTAGTATGTATGTATTATTCAGTTTATACTTACGCTTTATATATCAGGCACTTGCCTGGGTATGATAATTTAGGGGCTGTTGCATTCCAAGAGGTTTTTTGCATGGTTAAAGTGGGCATTGTCGGGGGTACTGGCTATACAGGTGTAGAATTGTTGCGCCTGCTGGTTGCTCATAAGGATGTCGATTTATCGGTGATTACCTCGCGTTCTGAGGCGGGGCAGGCGGTATCCAGCCTGTATCCTAATTTACGGGGTCATGTCGATATTGCGTTTTCTGAGCCAGATATCGCCACACTTTCCCGCTGTGATGTGGTGTTTTTCGCAACACCTAATGGCACGGCGATGAAAATGGTGCCCCAGCTGCTGGATGCGGGGGTTAAAATTATTGATCTGGCGGCAGATTTTCGTTTAAAGGACATCGCCAGCTGGCAGCAATGGTATGGCATGGCGCATGCCTGCCCGGATATACTTGCTGAGGCGGTATACGGGCTGCCAGAACTGAATCGTGAAGCCATACAGCGGGCGCGCATAGTTGCTAACCCGGGCTGCTACCCAACGGCGGTGAGTCTGGGGTTTATTCCGCTTATTGAAAATAACCTGGTAGACGATCAGCACCTGATTGCGGATGCGAAATCAGGTGTGAGTGGTGCAGGGCGAGGGGCCAGTGTAGGGAACCTGTTATGTGAAGCGACAGAAAGTGTAAAGCCATATGGTGTGGAGGGTCACCGCCATTTACCTGAAATTCGCCAGTTACTCGGCGGTGTTGCAGGGCATGATGTAGGGCTGACCTTTGTGCCTCATTTAATGCCGATGATTCGAGGCATTGAGAGCAGTTTGTATGCGGTGCTAAAAAGCGAGGCAGTGGATTTGCACGCACTATACACCGATCATTATAAGGATGAGCCTTTTGTTGATGTACTGCCTGCGGGGGCATTACCTGAAACACGCAGCGTTAAAGGTTCTAATATGTGTCGTATTTCCGTGTTCCAGCCGCAGGGAGGTGATACAGTAGTGGTCTCTTCTGTCATCGATAACCTGGTGAAAGGAGCGGCGGGCCAGGCGATACAGAATATGAACCTGATGTTCTCTCTGGATGAAATGACAGGTATTAGTCAGGTGGCATTGCTGCCATAAGTTTACGCTGCACTGCAGTTTTTGATTAATAAGTCAGCTATAAATATACACATGAGCACTGATCCAGTACAAAGTAAGTACCTTATATCGATTCATCAGCCAATGATCTGGGTGGTAGGCGGTATTGTAATACTGTTGGTTTTTATGCTAATTACATGGAGTGCTTTTGAGTATGGACGCCATACAGCGGGTTTTTATCAGTCTGACTACGATCAGGAAATAGAAATACTGCGCCAGTCTCTGGATGAGCAGACGGTAAAAAAAGAAAGCGCATTAAGGGATAATGCGCGATTGTCCCGTGGCAGTGATATTCAGAAAGATGCCAGCAGCCAGATAAACGACACGCTGGCGGCCTGTGAAGGGGCAACGCTAAAAATGAAGGAAGAGCTGACCTTCTATCACAATATTGTAACACCGCGAAAATCAAAGCGTGAAATTCAGGTGAACAAGGTTGTGATTACGCCTGTGGGGGACGGCAGTTTCCGCTATAAAATAGTCCTAATCCAGGTGGGACGGCACGATATTGTGCAACGAGGCCAGATTGAGCTGTCTTTTCTGGGGCGAAAAGCAGGCGGTGCCGAGGTACGGCTCGATTTGCCTACGGTGTCATCTAAAAAAACCGCCAGGCGGCAGAAATTTGGATTTAAATATTTTCAGAACTTTGAAGGCAGCGTTAAATTTCCGGAGGGGTTTGAGCCGATTTCAATGTTTGTTAAAGCGCGACCAAAGAGTGCAAAGGTTCCCAGAGTGGATAAGCGGTATGCCTGGGCTAATTTAATTGCTGGAGGTAATGAGACCCATGTGGGGAAAGAAAAAAACTAAATCATCAAAAATAGAAACCCTGATCGGTACAGCGATGGAGATCCAGGGAGACCTGATTTTTTCGGGTGGCTTACACGTTGATGGCAAAATAATCGGCAATGTGATTTCCGCCGATGAAGATTCACATTCTATGCTCATTCTGAGTGATCAGGGGCAGATAGAAGGAGAGGTGCGGGTGCCTTATGTGGTGCTCAACGGTCAGGTGACCGGCGATGTGTATGCCAGTGAGCGAGTAGAGCTATCAAGGCACGGACAGGTAAAAGGCAATGTTTACTATAACTTGCTTGAAATGGCCATGGGTGCCGAGGTGAATGGCAATCTTGTTCATTGCAAGGATGAGAAAAAACTGCTTGAGTTTCAATCGCATAGCGGTGATCAGGATGATGGCGAGGCGGAGGCCAGTGTGCCAGCGAATTAAGCCTGGAAAAATCAACGGACTTTTTCAGGGTAATTTTCAGAGGCATTACTTGACTAAATTAGTCAGGTAATGCTAAATAGGCATATTTAAAGAGCACATTATCGTTTTTGGAGAGATTGAATGACTGCTGAAACAGTTGATAGCGTAATGCCAGATCCGCTGGCGTTTACCGATGCAGCCGCATCCCGGGTAAAGGTTCTGATAGACGAAGAGGGCAATCCGAATCTGAAATTGCGGGTATTTATTTCGGGTGGTGGCTGTTCGGGCTTCCAGTATGGCTTTACCTTTGATGAAGAAATTAAGGAGGGTGATACAGAAGTTGAAAATGATGGTGTAACACTGCTGATTGATCCAATGAGTTTCCAGTACCTGGTGGGTGCCGAGATCGACTACAAGGAAGATTTGCAGGGTGCTCAGTTTGTTATTCGCAACCCGAATGCGCAAACCACCTGTGGTTGTGGGTCTTCGTTTTCTCCGGTGTAGTCGTAGAAGGCCTGCCTGCAGGGGAAAGATCGCCGTTTTCTGGTGTTCTCAATAAAATTTACGCCTTTTTCAGCAAATCCCTTAAACACCTGTAATAAGCTGCTTCATCCGGTGGCTGGTTATTGCTCTGGGCAGACCACATCGCTTCTGCCAGGCAGTCGATCATGGCGTGCTCGGCATCATGGCTATCGCTTTTCAGTTTTACAAGCTGGCGGTAAATTCTGGTAATGCCCTGTGGTCGATTGGTGGAAACCTGTTCTCTTAATCCCAGATGTAAGCCCAAATGTAAAAAAGGGTTAGTCTGCCCCATTTCAGGCAAAAAATCTTTATCCAGCTGAGTGACAAAGTCGTGATACTCCGGGTGTTCCTTAATAATCTCGGCTATCTGTGTTTCCAACGGCGTTAATGGCTGCTGGAGCTGAAATTTTTCCCATGCAGATTTGTACATCTGCCTGAGCTGATTACGGTCAGTACCAAACATGCAGGTTCTAGTCCTTATTCAATGTTCTTCTGTTTAAATTCACAGAGGTCTTCTATTACACAGGAGCCACAACGGGGTGTGCGTGCAATGCAGGTGTAGCGGCCCTGTAGAATTAGCCAGTGGTGGGCATTAAGCTTAAATTCATCAGGGATAAATTTAAGCAATTTTTTTTCTACCTCAAGTACGGTTTTTCCGGGGGCTATTTTTGTTCGATTAGAAACACGAAAAATATGCGTATCAACCGCAATGGTCGGGTGGCCAAAGGCGGTGTTACGCACCACATTGGCGGTTTTTCTGCCAACACCGGCCAGTGCTTCCAGCGCATGTTGGTCATCGGGTACCTCTGAGTGGTGTTGCTCAATTAGTATTTTACAGGTTTTTAATATATTGGCGGCTTTGGTGTTATAAAGCCCGATGGTTTTAATGTGTTTTTTTAAACCCTGTTCCCCCAGTTTGAGCATTTTCTCCGGGGTACTGGCCACGGCAAATAATGTCCGCGTCGCTTTGTTCACGCTTTTGTCGGTTGCCTGCGCGGATAATGCAACTGCAATCAGTAGCTCAAAGGGACTGCTATATTCAAGTTCAGTTTCAGGGTGGGGGTTTTCTGCCTGCAAACGAGAAAAAATTTCACTGCGTTTCTGCCTGTTCATTCAGTGAGCGTTGTCTGTAATGCCGGGTTTGACGGTGATTTTTGTTGCTGGTGTTTATCAATCACATTTTTCAGTGCAATCATAAAGCCCATGCCAATAAAGGCCCCCGGGGGCAGTATGGCCAGCAGAAAACCGGCATAGTCATCAACAAAAACAATTGCCCAGTTGCGGGCCATTTCACCAAACATTAAATGCGCATGGCTCAATAAAGTGCCATAGCCCAGAATTTCGCGAATGCCACCCAGGGTGACCAGTACCAGGGTAAAACCCAGGCCCATCATAAAACCATCCGTAATGGAGGGTAGCAGGCTGTTTTTAGATGCAAAGGCTTCCGCACGTGCCAGTATGCCGCAATTGGTTACGATAAGGGGAATAAAAATACCCAGCACGGTATAAAGCTCATGCAGCCAGGCATTCATGGCGAGCTCAATGGTGGTGACGATGGATGCAATAATTAAAACAAAAATGGGAACCCGCACTTCAGGGCGTACCCAGTGGCGAATAAGCGATACAGCTGCATTTGAAAGCACCAGTGTGAGCAGTGTTGCAAGCCCCAGCCCGAGGCCATTGATAACTGTGCCGGTTACCGCAAGCAGTGGGCACAGGCCGAGTAGCTGTACCATGGCAACATTATTATTCCACAGGCCATTTTTACTGATTTCGTTAAAGTTGCCAGTGCTCATTTGCGGGAACTCATGTTTTTAGAATTATTCTCTTCATCGGTAGTGGCCTCGGTTTTATCTGTGCTATTCTCAGATTGTTTTTGCGGTAATACTCTTTCCGACACTGTTCTCTCTGGCACTGTTTTCTGTTGTGTCTGCCTGTACTGGTCGACTAATTCCTGCTTGTGTCGGTCAAAGTATACCAGACATAAATGCACCGCCTGCACTACGGCTCTAGGGGTAATTGTCGCACCGGTAAACTGGTCAAAATAGCCGCCATCACGTTTTACTTTCCAGTATTTCTCATCAGGGTTTAATAATGAGCGAGTATTGAAACTCAATACCCAGTCACTGCGCTCTATTTCCATGGCATCCCCCAGCCCCGGAGTTTCTTTATGGCTGACAATACGTACACCGGCCACACGACCATCCATATTCACACCTATCAGCATTTTAATTTCTCCGCTGTAGCCTCTGGGCGCAATGACCGAAAAAATCATTGCGCTCACCTGTGTCTGCTGTTTGGCGATATAGACAGTAGAGGGTGCGCGCTGGCCCAGACGATCATCAGCGGCAATGGTAATGGTGGTATTTAACAGGTCGTTATCATAGTGATTATGAGGCAGTATCTGGTTAAGTCTTCTGAGCGTGGCCAGCCGCTCGTTATCGGCTATTTTAGAAAAGGTGACATCGTGAGTGACCCCCACTATTGATGTGCCGAGAATGGCAAACAGGCCCAGAATAAGGCCACTGACCAGAATGCTGCTATTCATGTTCTTCATCATCCTGATCTTTATGATGGTGAGGGAATTCAGCCCAGTGATGGCCAAAGGCGCGGGGCATGGTGTAGTAATCCAGCAGGGGAGTGGCCATATTCATGAGCAGTATCGCAAAGGCGATGCCATCAGGGTAGGCTCCCCAGGTGCGAATAATAAAGATAAATATGCCAATGCCCGTGCCGTATAGCCAGCGGCCTCTGGTGCTGGTGGCTGCGGTTACCGGATCGGTGGCAATAAAAAATGCGGCCAGCATAATGCCCCCGCTGAACAGGTGGAAGGTGGGAGGGGTGAATGAGGCGTAATCATAAAGTGCAAAACTATTCGACAGGACTAGCAGTGAGAGAATAATACCTGCGGGTATTCGCCAGTCAATAATGCGTTTTATGGCCAGGTACACGCCGCTGGCTAAAAACAGACCATTCACCCATTCCCAGCCAAAGCCGCCAATAGCGCCAAACATATGCCCGTAAAGCGAGCTGCTCTCAATTTCACTAATGCTCAGCTCAAGGCCCAGCTGTGTTTTAACGGTATCCAGGGGCGTGGCCATGGTAATGGCATCCCAGCTGTAAGTCAGTGGTAGCTCGCCAGTGAATATAACCTTCAGCGTTTCGGTAAAGGTGAGTAGCACATGCTCTTCAAGCAAGGGCGGAACCCATTGTGTCATTTCCCTGGGGAAAGATATAATTACCACCACATAGCCCACCATGGCTGGGTTAAACGGGTTAAAACCCAGCCCGCCATATAAATGTTTGCCAATAATAATGGCAAAGGCGGTACCGGTGAATATGAGCCACCAGGGGGCCAGTTGTGGCAGTGCCAGTGCTAACAGGCAAGCGGTGAGAATGGCACTGCCATCGGTTAAATAAGGCGTAATCGGGCGTTTTCGAAGCCATAGCATGAGTGCTTCACAGCCCAGTGCAACCGCGCAGGCAAGCAGTATATTAATCAGCACCCCCCAGCCAAAAAATACAGTCATCGCCACGGTACCAGGCACCATGGCGAGCAGTACTTTAAACATTATGCTCTGCACGCTGTTCTGCTGGGTAATATGCGGAGAGCTGGCGGTTTTAAATTGCATATTTTATCTCGGGTGTGTTGCAGTGGCTCATGGTTGCTGTTTCTGGGGTGATGGCGTTGCTGACTGACTGGCAGACTGCATGGCTTTCTTCTCCTGTACCCGTTTCATTGCGGCTTCAATAGCGGCTTTTCTGGGGTTCGCTTCAGCTTCTCCGCTATTTTCTGCGGTGGATTCCATCTGTTTTTTCTTTTCCAGTAACTCCTTTTTCAGACGTAATTTTTCTTCTCGCTCTTTCTTTTCCCTCGCTAGTCGTGCCTGTCTGAAATCATGTCGAATGCGCGCATGATCTGATCTGATGCGCTCGCGTTCCTGATTCCAGATTTCTGTTTTTGCAAAGCGGTAATATTGCACCAGTGGAATCTGGCTGGGGCAAACATAGGTGCAACAGCCGCATTCAATGCAGTCAAATAGATGGTAGTCCTGCACCATATCGAAGTTTTTTGAACTAGCATGCCAGAACAGCTGCTGGGGTAAAAGCTGTGCCGGGCAAACCTGCGAGCAGGCACCGCAGCGAATGCAGGGTAATGTGGCAGGGGTTTGCTCGGGTGTGTTTTCTACCAGCAGGCAGTTGCAGGCCCGGGTAACGGGCAGCTCATCGGTTGGCAGGCAGAAGCCCATCATCGGCCCCCCCATAATCAGTTTACTGGCCTGTTCATGATAACCAGCGGACTGTGCTATTAGCTCTGACATCGGCGTGCCGACTAAAACGAGCATATTCTGAGGTTGTCTAATGCCTTCTCCAGTGACGCTCACAATACGGGAAATAAGTGGCTCGCCCAGATGAATCGCGTTATGCACGGCCACCGCAGTGGCGACATTCTGCACCAGTACGCCAATATCTGAGGGCAGGCCATCACTGGGAATCTCCTGTTGTGTCACCACCTTAACCAGCTGTTTTTCACCCCCTGTAGGGTAGATGGTCGGAATGGCGACAACGTCTATTGTGCCCGATGGGTTCTTTTTAAGCGCTGTGCGTAATGCTTCAATGGCTCTGGGCTTATTATCTTCGATGGCAATCAGGCATTGTCTGGCAGACACAATGTACTGAATAAGCTCGCAGCCGGAAATAACCTCTTCGCCATATTCGCGCATTAGCATGTCATCGCAGCTGATATAGGGTTCGCACTCGGCACCATTGAGTATTAATGTGTCAATGTGTGCCTGTTCTCCCGGGTTAAGCTTGACGGAGGTTGGAAAAGTCGCACCCCCCAGGCCGACGATGCCCGCCTGATAAACCCGTTGGCGCAACTCAGCCGGGGATTCTGTATAGTGACGCCCATCAGGTGAGGGTTTCAGTGGATGGCGCTCACACCATGTGTCTTTTCCATCACTGTTGAGCACGATGCACAGTGCATTAAGGCCAGATGGATGAGGTGCCGGGTACTCATTAATATCGACGATTTCTCCGGAGGTGGGCGCATGTATGGGGGCGCTAATTTCACCACAGGCTTCTGCCAGCATCTGGCCTTTTAAAACGTGATCACCGATGTTGACCAGCGGTTTTGCAGCGATACCGATGTGTTGTTGCAAAGGTAATATGAGTTGCTCGGGCAGCCGGGCTTTAACCACCGGGCTGGCGGTGGACAGGGTTTTATGGCTTTGCAGTTTTAAGCCGCCATGAAAGTGTGCGAGTTGGGCTATAGGTGACATCGTTCAGCTCAGGCCCGAGGAGCCATTTCGTTTAGTTCGGGTAATGGCCAGCGCCAGGTGTCTGCTTCAATTTTCACGGGTTTAATGTGAATGCAGTCCACCGGGCAGGGGGGAATGCATAAATCACAGCCAGTGCACTCATCTTCAATAATAGTATGCATCTGTTTTGCCGCGCCCAGAATGGCATCCACCGGGCAGGCCTGGATACACAGCGTACAGCCAATGCAGACCTGCTCATCAATATAGACAACGGTTTTTTCAGGATTATCTGCGTGTTCTATATCCAGTGGTCTGGGCTCAACGCCCAGCAGTTCGGACAGGGCCAGCATGGTAATCTCACCTCCGGGTGGGCACTGGTTAATTTGCGCTTCACCATTGGCAATGGCTTTTGCATAGGGGCGGCACCCCGGATAGGTACACTGGCCGCATTGCGTCTGGGGCAGCAGGGCATCAATTTTATCAACGACCGGATCGCCTTTAACATGGAATTTTAGTGCGGAATAGCCCAGCAGTATACCCAACACGGCGGCAATAACGGTCAGCGTAATAACAGCGATAAGGATGGACATAGGTGCTTTAGATTATCCTTTAATTCACCAGGCCAATAAAGCCCATAAACGCCAGTGACATAATGCCGGCTGTAATCATTGCAATGGCGGTGCCCTGGAAAGCCTCAGGAACATCGGCCACGGTAATGCGCTCACGAATGCCTGAAAACAGGATAAGCACCATCGAAAAGCCAATGGCGGCACCAAAGCCATAAAATGCAGACTGCAAAAAGCCATGTTCCTGCTGAGTGTTGAGCAGGGCCACGCCTAAAACAGCACAGTTTGTCGTGATTAATGGCAGGAAAATGCCCAGCACGTTATAGAGCAGAGGGCTGGTTTTATGCACCAGCATCTCGGTAAACTGTACCACCACCGCAATCACCAGAATAAACATAATAGTGCGCAAATACGCGATATCCAGCGGTATCAGGATAAACGCGTTAACCAGGTAGCCGCAAATAGACGATAAAGTGAGCACAAATGTAGTCGCCAGCGCCATACCCATTGCGGTTTCCAGTTTGCGAGAAACCCCCATAAACGGGCATAACCCCAGAAATTTTACCAGAACGAAGTTATTTACCCAGATCGTGCTGATTAAAATAAGTGCGTATTCAGTCATCTATTACCATTGTGTAAAGCATGTATGTATTGAGTTATTGCATAACAGGTGAAGTTTACCTTAAACTGCTGCTTCTGGCCCGTATTGATAAGCAAAATAATGGTGGATTGCTGACATTATTTCGCTGGATCTGAAAAATCAGTGAGTGAGGTGTTTGCCTACGGGTTCTCAGTGTAACTCTGAGTGGGTTGAGGGTAGAGATTGAAATGGGTATTTACCAGTTCTTTTATCTGGGGCGCAGGCACAGGTTTGCTAAAATAGTAACCCTGCATAATCGGGCAGCCCAGAGAAGATAAAAATTCAGCCTGCTCCTGAGTTTCTACGCCTTCTGCTACTATGCTGTAACCCATTGCGAGCGACATATTGACTATTGTGCTAACCATTAGAGCGGCAGCGGGTTCATCGGGGAGTTCACGAATAAACTCCCGGTCGACTTTAAGTGTATCAATTTCCAGTTGTTTTAATACAGAAAGGGATGAATAGCCTGTACCAAAATCATCAATTGCGATTTTAATGCCATTTTTCTGTAGCTGGTGACAAATATTAATGTGTTCTTTCGGATTACGTGTCTGGCTTTCAGTGATTTCTATTTCAAGGTCTCCAGGAGCAAGATTAAACTCACGGGTGACTTGCTCAACTTTTTCAGCAAAGCCTTCTGAGCTGAAGTGAGCGGATGAGATATTAATTGCAATATCCAGTTCAATATTCATCTGTTTCCATTGTTGCAGTTGTTTGCAGGCGGTGATTAGCACCCACTCGCCTATTTTGTTAATCAGACCGATTCGCTCTGCGGTGCTAATAAAATAATCGGGCGCGATCAGGCCTCGTTGCGGGTGTTGCCAGCGAATGAGCGCTTCTACGCCAGACATCCGGCCAGTATTTAAAGCAATTTTAGGTTGATACCAGAGTTCAAATTCATTATTTAGCAATGCTGTTTGCAGATCGGCTTCAAGCTGTAGTCGGGCAATTGAGTCTGATGTCATTTGTGGGTCGTAAAAAGCACAGGCATGTTTGCCATCATGTTTGGCGCTGTACATAGCCGTATCTGCTGCTTTTAGCAGCGTATTTGTCTGAGTACCATCATCGGGGTACACTGCAATACCGATGCTCATTTTTGGGGTGATTTTCTGATTATCAAGCATGATTGAACTTTTGGATAATGCAAGACAGCGTTCAGCAATTATGCTGGCATCGATGCCTTCATGGATATCTTCCAGAATAATGCAAAATTCATCCCCACCCAGGCGGGCAACAAAATCTATGTCTCTTAATAGATATTTTAGCCTGTTAGCAATAATTTTTAGATATTCATCCCCCCGATCATGGCCTAATGTGTCATTTATTTCTTTAAAGCCATCCAGATCAATATATAAAATGGCCAGTTTTCTGTCTTTTCTCCTCGCATGTTTTATTTGTTCGTCCAGATGTTGATGAAAATGATTGCGGTTAGCCAGGCCTGTAAGCTCATCAAAATAGGCCATATCAAAGATTTTTTTCTCTGCTGATTTGATAATAGAAATATCCTGCACCGTGCCCAGAATTGAGTACCCGCCCTGGGCGTTTTCTATACGTTTAATGATCTGGTTCATAATCGTCCATTCATCATTCTCAGTATTTTGTATACGGTATTCAACGGTCGAGTTTTTGCCCGTTTCAACAACATAGTCTATTGCCTGTTTTACTCTGCGTCTGTCATCAGTATGAACTTTTCCAAAGCAGGTTTTCATATCTATGTTGATCTGCTCGGTATTGCACATCTTTGCCAGGCTGCTAGATAACTCTATATTCCGTGACTTCATATCCCATTGCCAGTAGCCAATGCGTGCGATCTCTTCGGTGGTAGAGAGCAGAGCAAGATTATGTTTTTCCGTGTCATAGCGGAGTTTAATTAGTTCGCTATAATTTTGCCCAATTTCATGACCTCCCTTCATTAGAAAGCCGAAATAAAAAAGGCTAAGAACAGCAAGCTCTATTGCAAATGGCTCGTTTTCCCATAACAGACGACTTTCTATAAAAACAAGTATAATTGCCTGGTAGTAAGTAATTATCCTTGAATCATATGAAAGCACTGCCAGTGCGCCGCCAGATACCCCAGCTAGCCCCAGGATGACTAATACCTGATATTCAGGGTTGCTGTCTGGGTAAAACAGCCACATAGCAGAACCCCAGGTGACTGCTGCTGCATAGGCACCCACTTTAAAATTGAGCCCCCATTTTGCATCAGTCAGGCGATCAGTGGTTTGATGAGAGTAGGTATAATAGGTTATCCAGCGGTACAGACTAATAACAGCCAGCACAGAAAGCCATTTCCAGGCCTGTAGCTGATCAGCATATGGGCCAATAATATAGACCATGGATAATGCAACAATCAGGCTGCCGGCAGTGGAGTAAGAAAGCCCCTTGAATAAAAGTGCTGTTTGCATCAGCCGGGTTGGTGATGGCTTGTTATCTGTGTGCATGTATTGATAATTCCATTAAGTTATTGCATAATAATTTTTGATTTATACTGCCTGTTAATGCTTTGTTGCATAAATTCATGCGAAAACTGATGAAACTCTCTATATGAAGTGTGTTTATGTGTGTTCGCCATCGTTATCGTTTTTTTTCAGAATGAGAAAAATTTGCAGGTACTTCAATGAGTCGGTAAAAAAGGATACCCTTCATTCAAAATATGCCGTAAAACCATCCCTGTAGGCTCCTGTAGGCTCGGCATCCGCATCCATGCGGCTGACGATTTTGAATAATGGTTATCCATTTCATATGTCCCGTTAGTAGCTTGCTATGATCACGAGTATAGTTGATATTGAGCGTGTTAGTTGCTCTCTCTCTTCTCTATTACAGTATATGTATTAAATCTAAATTAATCTCAGTTGATCGTGCAATAGTGCGGTAAGTGATTGAAAACATTGAATACTATCAGATGTTGTAAGCCATTCGGTGAATATGCTACACCTTGAATTGCGCCTCTGAGAGCACATCTGGCTATATAAAAAACACGCTCTCCTGCTCCTGCAACCGCGATATTAGTGCGTCCCTGCACGTCCACGCTCCTTTGCATCCTGCAACCGCGATATTAGTGCGTCCCTGCACGTCCACGCTCCTTTGCATCCTGCAACCGCGATATTAGTGCATCCCTGCACGTCCACGCTCCTTTGCATCCTGCAACCGCGATATTAGTGCATCCCTGCACGTCATTCGCGAAGGACTG
>UOFG01000097.1_pt1 | contig 15397 bp, 12 predicted proteins | sample 1988411 | NCBI WGS metagenome assembly UOFG01 (sample SAMEA4712194, study PRJEB27164) | hydrothermal vent metagenome | biome: marine basaltic hydrothermal vent biome; feature: marine hydrothermal vent; material: mineral | place: Pacific Ocean | collected 2011-06-14/2011-07-23 | depth 1689 m
CCGCCATCCAGGGTTTTAATAACCGTGGGGCCAGGCAGGCCTGGGTCATTTGTACCGGCACCATAGGCGACCTGCTCATTAACTGCATAGAAACCACAGATGCCCGCCGATGTGGCCCTGGGTAAATTAAGAACGGGTTGCCAGGTCTCCCCCCCATCTCTGGTCTGGTGCAGTAGTGTATTAAGATAGTTATCAGGATTTTTCAGACCATCATCCCCGATGCCGGTGACTGAACCAAACCAGCCAACCTGAGGGCTGGCCCAGCCCATACAACGTAAATAGGGTTTGCCAGTAGAGCCGGGGCAGAGGTAAAATTTTGGCTGCCAGCAGTTCCCAGCATCGGTTGTTTTACAGACATAGCCACTGGAATTAACCAGCCAGCCATTTTGTTCATCAAAAAACCAGATATCATCGGTGCGAGAGCTGGCGAGCGGTGAGTTACCCAGCACTTTCCATGACAGCTGATCGCCAGTAAGAGTATTTTCAACAGGTTCCAGCACTTTGTTCATAGTGTTACCTTTATGTGTTAGCAAATGCAGATTTTTTATGTGAAGGGGTGTCGCTTGCCGCCAGAATAAACTGCCATAGTTGATTATCTGTTACTGGAACATTTTTAGGGTAACTGATTGCTGCTGTTCCAGGGGTTTTTTTCTGTCCGAAAACATCTATTACATAACCGTTTAATAAACTGGTGATATAGAAGTAACCCTCTATATCACTTTCTTCTATTTGCCATATCTGATTCGTGCTGGCGGGGCTGTTTTCAGGAAAACTAATAATGGGTGTGGCTTTTCCCGTGTTTCGGCCTTTTATATCCAGCACAAAACCATTAAGTTTGCTTTTTATATAATACTGGCTTTGTCCCCCTGCTGGATCTTTCGGCCCGGTGGGTACACGTTGCCAGAGTTGATTACTGGTTGCTGGTTTATTTATTGGGTAGTTTATAACAGGCGTTACCGGGGCTTTACTCTGCCCGGTAATATCGAGCACAAAACCATTGAGTTTACTAACAATATAATAATATTCTGACATAATTTTTTCCTCATTTATTCTTATAGTTAACTATTTAGTGATAACAACATCCATCATCATGCCCTTGTCTTCATGGTTCAGGTTATGACAATGCAAAACAAATCTTCCATCAAAGTCCTCGTAATGCGAAAGCACGGTAAGGGCATTTTCGCGACCTTTGTTTTTATCAACTGACACCAGTAAGGTGTCCTTCCAGTAACTAAAGCCTTTCTCATCAATTAGCTGAAATGGATTAACATGAATATGGAATGGATGGCTGGCAACCGAGGTCTGTTTTTCTCCAACCCAGAGTTTCCATGTGTTTTTGTTATTTAATCTGAGCTGTTGCACGGGTGGGCCAATGGGAGTACCTACTGGTGTATCGGGGTAAACGTAGTTATTAACGGTGAAATCTGCACCCCCGGAATCATTGTCCAGGGTGGCAAACTGAACGATTTTTTCCTGTAGTCGTTTACTACAGCTCTCAAAATCAGAGGGTTCACATATCCATGGGTAAGGGTTTGTAAAAACCGAGGAGGGAGGCATGCGCATGGTGGTCTTATTATTGGCGATGATAATTATTTTAGCGATTTTTTTATAGCTTTCAGCGATTCCTAGCAGGCTGCTTCTGGCTTCACTTGCGTCGTCAATCAGGTAGAGTTCACAGGGAAAACTATGGCATTGCTCAGGTGTAAACTGCACGAGTACATCACTTCGATAACCGGGTTGTAGTGTGATATTTTTCTGCCTTTGAATACCATTCAGAGTAATGCCGTCTCTGGCAAATTCATTTAAGGTCTGCTTTCTACCATCAGAGAACTTTAATGCCAGGTGAATGGTTTCAGAGACTCCGGCATGAATAAAGCGCCAGCGCTGGACATCACCTGCACGAATAGTAATGCTCGGCAGGCACTGGCCATTTATTGCAGTGGTAATATCATCGCCATTTTCATCCTTCCCACAGGGTACAGGGTCTTCATCTGTCGACATTTGTGTGAGGAGCATAATTTTATCTTTTTCACCGCGAATGCCATATTCAGTCGCCAGTGTTTTATCCAGTTCACCTTTTAAAATAAGTGCGCCTGCCATGCCATTTTTTACCTGTGGTGCAGTTGAACCATGTAAATGCGCATGCATCCAGTGAGTGCCCGGGGCATGATCTGCTGGAATATCGTACTGGTATTGAACAGGCGGTGTTGCCGGAGTGATTTTAATAAAGACATAATCGGACTGCACCACAGATGGATCATCAGAGCCTTTTGGCGAAACGTGAAAACCATGAGTATGAAGATTAGTACATACTTTTATATCTTTTCCATGGTGCCCACAGTCGTATGTTTTATTGCTATCACCGAGCTGGTTAGATAGTTTTATTCGCAAAATGGGCCCCGGCTTTTTAGCATTGACGTGCAGAATATAAGCAGGGCCTATGGGGCGATTATCGGTGCCTGCCTGAGTATCAATATAGGATTGCAGTTTTATGGCTTTGCCATTAACACATTTATAAACCGAACGGGCGCTAAGGTCAGTCTGGATTTTATTTACTGCGGTTATACTCGGTGGTTCACGCAGTGGCTGGTAATGCTCTGTGCCGCTACACTCCAGGGCTGTTAATCCGGAAGGCTGTGCTTTATCTGTTTTATCAACAGTGCTACAGGCGTTTATTCCCAGTAGGAAGCTAATAAAAAAAGTGTTTAAAAATTGTTGTTTTAGCATCATGAAATAGTTCCTCTGATGGTGTTTGCTAAATTGTATTCACTGAATTGCTGGCCGGTTCAATGTGCCCATACCATGCTTTCTCGGGTGCATCACCATAGAGGGCGTTTTTAACCTTGATCCAGATCTGGTTACCCCAGTCGTAGTGCCAGTACAGGACAGGATCATTTAAAAAATCCTCGCTCCTTAAGGCCCAGTCCATGAGGCGGCGATTGCACAGGCGTTCATCATTTTCATTAATCAATCCCTGCCCCAGTTGTCGTTCAAAATAATCGCTGGTGCTGACAGGGATTATTTCTTCAAATTTTGAACCCATATTCAACCATTTTTTCGTGTCTCGATAGCGCAGTGTGACATCAATGGAAGAACCGGTAATATGGATTGGAAAGGTTTGTGAATCCAGTGGATCAAAAATGCGTGGATCACGCACATAGCCCAGTGCGTACTGGCGCAGTGTTTCTTCTGAGGCAGCAGGGTTTTGTGTGCGTGCGCGCTCATAAAAAAATTCCCACAGACCTCGCTGGCAGTTAATAGAACGGTAGGCATCAAGAATGAGTAATTCTGTATTAAATGGTATTAACTTCTGATTAGCGCGTTCTAGCTTTTCTGCAATAGACTGGCGTAACCAGCCCTGTTGAGAGCTGCCTCTAATGGGCTTTTCATAAGGAGAGTTACTGCCATCCGTAATAGCATGCCAGGATAAAAATGGCAGTGAGTAGTTTTCCAGATTAACCATAGGTTCATTAAATAAGGGATTGTTATCATCCAGCGGAATTTTATTATGAGGCTTGCGGATGGGCGTTAGATCTACCAGGGGAATTTTATGATTAATATCGTACATTTTAAATCTCAGTAGTAGTTTTTTTAATATGTTTGGCTGGGGTATTTATTTATTGCTGCCAAGGCGTTGCATTTTCTGTTCGAAAAACGTTCCGCTGTAGCGGCCTTCCTGTGTGGCAAGCTGATGTATTTGCTGGCGCTTATCAACTGCAAGGTGATTAATAAGGTAGTTAAACTCCTCATCGTCTTCATTAAACAGGCGTGAGATGCAGCGTGATGTATGTTCTGTCTGTGGGTCTGATAACACCTGGCTGAAACTCTTAAGTGATTTAATTCGGCTATGGTTTATCTGATGTTCAAGCTCCGGGTGCTGTTTTGCGAGTGAAGATTCGATATTGAAAATATACAACCAGTTACAGGACTTAACCTGGCATTGTTCCAAAGCCTGTTGCATAAAACGTTGCTGGGTTCCTGTTACATTGATATCGTTAATAATAATAAGAGATTTGTTCTTTAAGTGGTTTGCCTGTTTATTATTTTTAAGTGTATCCAGTTCGTTTTTTCTTTGTTTAATACGTTGTTCTAGCGTGCTTTTACTGTAATTGTAAAAATTTTGAAACTCTGTTTTGCTATTAAATGAAACCTGCTGTTGTTTGAGTCGAGGTTCAACAAGTTCTGTTGTTATGCCCTGCTTAGCCAGAAGCTGATGTACGCTGCGTGCTAACAGGTTAGCGCCTGCCGGTAAATAGTGGCAAGGTGGAGCAGTAATGACCCAGTCTAACTGTTCTTCCTGTTGATAAATGTTTTCGGCAATTACAGCAAGTTGTGTGCTATAAAATTTAATAGCCTGTTTCTGGCCCAGTTTCATGGCCGGATAGTGCTGATACAGTACGCCATTTAATTGCAGTGGCAGGTGACTGATCTGTTCCAGTACCTGCACCTGTAGCGGTATACTTTGATGTGTTGCCTGCGCCTGATTCATAAAACCCCGTATTATGGTGAGAGTGTAATTATTCTGAGCAGCCGCGTAATCGGCTGCCCAGAATAGAGGTTATTGAGAATTAGCGCTTTTGGCCATGGCTTTATTGTGAGCGGCTTTTTGTTTAGCGGTTAAATCAGCTGCGGGTACAGAGTCAAGCTCCTTACCGGCACCTAATGCGCCACTGGCGAGAAAGCTAAAGTCCCTGCCGGCCTGTTGAGCTGCACCATGACAACCCTGGCAGCCGCCCATATTGTATTGTGGTGTCGGAACATGCGAGCCGCCGACTACATTTAATGAGACGTTGTTATAAGTAACGGGAAGTGTCATGCCGTGGTTGTAACTGGCGATGGGAAATTTACAGCTGGAGTTTCCCTTGTCTCCTCGACAGTTCACCAAATAAACAGCATCAGGGTTTTCAGGGGAGCCACCATAGGGTACTCCTCCATAGAGTAAAACACCGCTAAAAAGCTGAACACCGGGCTGGCTGCTTTCAACCACAATATTGGCCAGATAAAAATTACTGGTATCTGAATCACTGGTAGGAACGGCCTGTACACCTTTAAGGCGATAATTAGCCCAGATATTGTTTTTATCTATGCTTTGTATCAATGTGTTAACCTGATTATTAACATTATTGACTTCGCTGATAATAGTATTGGGCTGCACTACTGTGGTGTAATTCTGAGAAATTCTACCTGTTGGAGGGAGTGTATAGGTTGAGAGTTTATTTTTTCTGTCAGGCTGGCCAGGGGCATTAATGTAATAAGCACCATTTGCTGTTGCCGTATGTGGTTCACTGTTGGGGCTTTGATAAGCCAGCTGGTTATATTCGGTTTTATAGGCCGGGTCGACAATGGTCTGGTTTTTATCGCGCGTTACCGCATCAATATGTTCAAATGTTGTAAAAATAAATTCAGGGTAATTGGCTGTTTTCTGAATAATGTGAATGGCAATTAGGGCAAAGGTGTCTTCTTTAAGGGTCGGTATGCCCTTGCTATTCGCAACCCAGTAACTGGATTTGGCATGGTGATATTTATGAGCGTCTGATTTTTTTATATCACTAATGCGTCGCCAGGCGGTTTTTATTTCTAATGTCTGATCTGGAAAATCCCAGGACTTTTCGGTTGAGGGTTTTGCTGTTTGATGAAAGGCATAGTCTGTTTCTAAGGCGTTAACTTTGGCCATAAATAGAACAGGGAAATCAGGTGCGTTGGATTTTTTGTAGTATAAAAAATTCTGGCTTATCTGGTTGGTTTCATCAAGGTAGACATAGTTGGCTCCCGTAACGGTTGTTTCGCCCTTAATTTTAACGGTTGCTTTTCCTGAACTTTCCGAATTGTCAGCCTCATAATAGGTTTGATAAACCGGAGCTTGATCAATGGGAGATGCAGGTTTGTTGTTATCAACATAGTAGGGGTAGGCTTCAGTTCTATGGTAGAGGCTTTCAAATACCAGAGGGTTAGAAATGATGGGTGATTCACCGGTATCAATAAAATTATGTGTTTTATCTGATGCACCGCGTCCGTTGCCTGAACTCAGACTGGCGCTGGTTTGTTGCATTGAGGCAATAAACAGACGCCAGGCGTAATTAGATAACTGTGTCTGACTGGCTCCTGTTTTTAAATCCTGCGGATAGTTAAACTGTTTGCTGTTTAATTCTGCGCTTGTAATGGCAGAGCCCGAGTCAGCTGTTGTGTGGCTATAACTGCTGGCACTGGTAAGCAGTAGAAAAATCGCTAAGTAGGTGCTTTTTTTTAAATTTTTATTCATTATTTCTAACCTGGTTAATAGTCCGGTTTGCTGAGATACTACTGAAACGAATAGAAAGGATATCCACAATTGAAAAGCTGCCGTAAAACCGTCCCTGTAGGCTCGGCATGCGCATTCCTGCGGCTGACGCTTTTCAATTGCGAGTATCCTTTCTTTCCGACTTATTAGTAAATATATGAAGTTAATGGCTCTCAGGCTGTGAGTTTGCTCCATTCATGGTTTGAGGGTATTTCTCCCTTCTCCAATGGCGGCAATAACTCAACGCTGAAACTGTCTTCCAGCGAATCGACCCAGAGACGTGAAGACAGGTTAACTTTATATAGCTCGAAAAGCTGATCATCTTCATTACATGTTTCGTTATAGACACGTCGATCAATGAGTTGATAGAAATCCTCGGGTACAAAATCTTCGCGCAGTGAAACATGTGCGGTTTGCTGGCCATCGCTGACCCACCATTCAAATTTCATTTCGCTGTTGCAGCGATTTACGCAATTCGGGTTTTGCATTACGGTGAGGCGATCATTATCGGCACAGCCAGTTACAAAATTCAGCGAATCCAGTACACCAGGGCCTGGGTGGCCTGAAACGATCATCAGATTTTCGCGGCTCCATAACGTTTTTTCTGATAGTGCTTTGGCGGCCACCTGCATAGCGCGATAACCCACAGCCGTTCCCCACCATAAAGAGCGTTGGTGCACTGCAGTTGCGTCCTGGTAGTCCAGCGTTTTTACCTCACCATTGTCGACAATTCGAATGAGTAAGCCTTCAGTTGGGGTGTGTTTACTTGAGGAAAAGGTATTCATAAAGGGTTCCTTATTTTTTCAGATTTAGCAGATACGTGGCAGTTGTTCGCCGACTAACATATCGACAATGCGCTTGCCACCAAAACTGGTTTTCATATGTACACGCCCAGCGTGACCATTAGTTAAAATTGTGCCGATATCAGCAGCATCAGTACCAAGAGGGTGTGCTCGAAGTGCGGCGAGTGCGGCCGGTGTTTCTGTGGCCGGTACGACCATAACAACTTTGCCTTCATTGGCCAGATAAAGGGGGTCGAGACCGAGGATTTCACAGAAGCCTTTAACTTCAGTGCGAATGGGTGTGCGGGTCTCAGTGATCTCAATAGCGCATTGCGACGATTCGGCAATTTCATTTAAAACCGATGCAATACCACCACGGGTTGCATCACGAATAAAGCGTGTGCCGGGTGCTGCTTTAAGCAGGGTCTGGATTAAATCCTGCAAGGGGGCGCAGTCGCTTTTGATGGGGCTTTGTAGATTCATATCGCCGCGCGCATCAAGGATAGCTGCTCCGTGATCGCCGAGAAAACCATTGACCAGAATATGATCATCGGCTCTGCCCAGGTGTGCACCGAGTTTTATATCCTCGTGGATAATGCCAACGCCTGCCGTGTTAATAAAAATTTTATCGCAACTGCCTCGTTCAACCACTTTGGTGTCTCCCGTGACGATTTGTACACCTGCCGCTTTTGCGGTATCGGCCATGGATTTTACGATTTTTCGCAGAGTATCAACCTGCATACCTTCTTCTATAATCATGGCGCAGGTCAGGTACAGGGGGGTTGCACCACCTACAGCCAGGTCATTAACGGTGCCGCAGATGGCCAGTTTGCCAATGTCGCCGCCCGGGAAAAAAACGGGATCGATAACGTAGGAATCGGTGGTCAGGGCCAGGCGGTCGCCTAGCTGAGCCAGGTCGGCAAGCTCAAAGCGCGCCTGATCTTCCAGGGTGTTGAGTGCCGGGTTGCTAAAGGCTTCGATAAATACATCATCAATCAGATCACGCATGGCCTTGCCACCACCACCATGAGCCAGCGTAATGACCTTGCTCACCAGTTTACCCTGTCGAATACGTGTGTCGCTCTTATCTTCTTCTGCTACTACTGCCAGGCTTTCTATTGTGTTCATGCGCTTAACTCCTGTCTGGGGTCTGTCAGGTGGGCGGCATCAATACGATCACCACCATACTGGTAATAGGCGGCACAGGCTCCCTCGCTGGAAACCATCAGTGCGCCCATAGGAATTTCAGGGGTACAGGCATTGCCAAAAATCTTGCACTGCCAGGGTTTTATTACACCTTTGAGTACTTCGCCGCACTGGCAGGATTTAGGGTCGGCAATGGTGATTTCGGGTACAGCGAATTTTTTTTCTGCATCGAACGCACCATATTGTTCAACCAGTTGTACGCCGGAATGATCGATTGAACCCAGGCCTCGCCATTCAAAAAACTCGCGCAGTTCGTATACTTTACAGATAGCTTCCAGCGCCTGAGCATTGCCGAGTTCAGGCACAATGCGGTTGTACTGATTTTCGATGCGGGCCTCACCGGCTTCTAACTGTTTTAATACCATCCATAATGACTGTAGAATATCCAGAGGCTCAAAGCCTGCGACAACAACAGGGCGGTGATAATGATCGGCAATAAAATCATAGGGCTGGTTACCAATAATCATGCTCACATGCCCCGGGCCGAGAAAACCATCGAGCTGCAGATCGGGGGAATCCAGCACGGCTTTAATGGTTGGGATAATGGTTATGTGGTTGCAGAAGAGTGAGAAATTGAGAACCCCTTCTTTTTCTGCCCGGAGCACAGTTAATGCGGTGCTGGGCATGGTGGTTTCAAAGCCCAGAGCAAAAAATACGACTTCTTTATCCGGGTTTTTTTTAGCAATGTCGAGTGCATCCAGAGGGGAGTAGACCATGCGAATATCGGCACCATCGGCCTTTGCCTGGAGTAAACTTTTCTTTGATCCGGGTACGCGGATCGCGTCACCAAAGGTGGTGAAAATCACATTCTCCTGTTCCGCTATGGCTATACAGTTATCAACGCGACCCATCGGCAAAACACATACAGGGCATCCCGGGCCGTGAATTAATTCAATTGTATCGGGAAGCATGTTTTCTATGCCATAACGAAAAATTGAGTGAGTATGCCCCCCGCAAACTTCCATTATAAAAACCGGGCGTTTAAGTTTTTTTGCAAGCTTATCCGCAAGGCAGTTAATTTCTCTGAGCAAAGCACTGGCTTTGTCGGGGTCTCGAAATTCATCAACGTACTTCATGGGTTATTTCCTGTTCTGTAGTAGAGGGGGGTGTTAAATGACCGCGGTTATCGGCGAGCAGAGTGTGTGCCAGATCCCAGAGTATGTGGTAGATGATGACGTGGCATTCCTGTGTGCGGTGGATACTGTCAGATTCCACAACAAGGCAATGATCCAGCCCTGCTTCAGCTAACGCACCACCATTTCCACCGGTGAGCGCAATGGTGGTGGCAGACAATTTTTTCGCCTGCTCAAAAGCGCGAATAAGGTTGGTAGAGTTGCCACTGGTTGAAATTCCGATTAGGCAATCCTGCGCTCTGACAAGGCTGGCGACCTGGCGGGCGTATACATGCTGATAGCCCACATCGTTAGCGATGGCCGACATAACGGTTTTATTGCAGCTAAGATCGTGGGCAGCTAATGCGGGTCGTCCTGTTGTAACAGGGTGGAGAAACTCCACAGCGATGTGAGAAGCATCCGAGCTTGAACCTCCATTGCCCATGGTAAAAAGCTGCCCCTGTTGCTGGTAGGTGCAGGCAATGGCTTTCGCGCAGTCAATAATACCTTGTCCGTTTTTAGAAAAAAAGCTGTCGATAACAAATTGATGCTGCGTCATTTTCCCCCTGACTGACTGCAATAAAGCCTTGTTCAGGTTGCCAGGATGCATTTTTTTATTATGCAAAAAAGGGTACAACGACTGTAAGTTTTTTTTATTCATCGTGCTCATAATAGCGCCCCTGGAGGATTGCGGGAAATCAGTGGCTGCCTTCCTGAATGGCTGCCAGTTCCTGTTGCAGTTCACCCAGTTCGGTTAAAATTGAAAGCGTCGATTTCGCTTCTGCCTCATTGATAATGCTCATGGCAAAACCGACATGCACAAGTACCCAGCTATTAATGTGTTTTTCCAGATCCTCCCCCGGCTCGTTAATGCAGCTAAGGTTTACAGCGCGTTGAATACCGCCGACATCAACCATACCTAACTGCTGGTTATAGTCGCAGATACTAATAATTTTTCCTGGTATGCCAAGGCACATTGTGATTCCCCTTATAAGAAATAATGATGTATTAAATTTTATTTTTCTGCTTCATTGCTTTTGCGGCACAGACTACGGCCTGGCCCAGGGCAATTCCCCCGTCATTGGCTGGCACCAGAGCATGGCTGAGGCAGTTTAAATGGCGTTTGCCAAGTTGCTGATCCAGCGCTTCAAGAAGGACTGCGTTTTGCAGGCAACCGCCAGAGAGCACGACATCTTTAAAAGAATATTCTCTGCACAGGCGCTCGACAACATCCACTAAAGCGTTGATTAATCCTGCATGGAAGCGTGTAGCTATTTCACAGTTACTCACTCCCTGTCTGATGTCGTTCAGCAATGACGGCCAGATGCTGCCTGCATTGATACGAAGCGGGTTATTTTGATGTTGTTCAATTGTAAAGGTATAGGGCTGGTTAACCTGGCCTGCTAATAGCGCGTTAGAATCAACGAGCATTTCCAGTTCAATGGCGGCCTGTCCCTCAAACTGAACATGTTCAGCACTCAGGCCTATAGTGGCGGCAACCGCATCGAACAGACGTCCGGCCGAACTGACTTTCGGGCAATGGAGTCCTTTGCGGAGCATGGTGAGCAAAACGGCGACAGGCAGGGTATTAAACAGTTTTGCTATATCGGTTTCAGCATATTCTCGTATGAAGGTATCCCAGCTCATGCTATTCAGAATATGTGCAAGAGCATTTCTCCAGGGCTGTTCAATGGCTTTGGATGCTCCTGGCATAGCAATGGGTGTAAAGCTTGCAATGCGTTTGAAATCGCAGTAATCGGCAAGCAGAAACTCTCCTCCCCAGAGGGTATTATCTTCACCGAATCCCAGACCATCCAGAGCGATGCCCAGCACTTTTGCATGGTCTGCGGGGAGCTGATTTTCAGCCATTGCAGATGCAATATGGGCATGATGGTGCTGTACGCCTGTGAGCGTCAGGTTGTTTTTATCAGCATATTGTTTTGCGAGTTTTGTAGACAGGTATTCCGGGTGTTTGTCGTGCGCCAGATGTTGAGGGCTAAACTGAAACAGGCTTTTATAAAGTGATATGTTTTTTTCATAGTCGTCGAAAGTGCTTAAGCTTTCCAGATCGCCCTGGTGTTGCGACAATATTGCTGAACCCTGTTGCACCAGGCAAAAGGTTGACTTTAGCTGCGCCCCAAAGGCAAGAATTGAATCAGCCTTTTCAAAACCTTCAGGCAAAATAACAGAGCGTGGTGCATAGCCTCTGGCGCGGCGCACAAGGCGTGCCTTGCCCGCGATGCAGCGAACAACCGAGTCATCAATACGGCTGGCAATATCCCTGTTATGGTAGACGATAAGATCGGCAATATCGCTGAGGTTTTCTATTGCCTGCTGGTTATCAATAATCTGTGGCTCACCCGATATATTTCCACTGCTCATTACCAGTGGGTGGCCAAACTGGTGGCTGATGATTGAGTGCAATGGGGTGTAGGGTAGCATAAAGCCAAGTAAGTTAGAGCCCGGTGCTATTGCACTGGAAAGTGCAGGAACATTTTTATTGGACTGCTTTTCTTTTAGCAGAACAATGGGAGCTGCCGAGCTTTGCAGGGTTTCTTTTTCCAGTGCAGATAAATGACAGTACTGTGCAATGGTGTTCAGGTTGTGGGTCATGAGTGCAAACGGTTTTGCGTAACGTTGCTTGCGCTCACGCAATAAGCTAACGCTTTTATGGTTGCGGGCATCACAACATAAATGAAACCCCCCCAGGCCTTTAATGGCAATGATCCTGCCGTCGAGCAATGCCTGGTTTATCTGCTGTAAATACTGAAAAGAATTTTCCTCAGCCGTGTTATGGTTTTCTGTTAGATTATTCTCGTTTATGGTATTGCTGTTATGAATTGCAAGTTCAGGCCCGCATTGATGGCAGGCAACGGGCTGGGCGTGAAAGCGTCTGTCCAGTGGGTTTTGATATTCCGCACGGCAGGCCTTGCATAAAGCAAATGACTGCATCGTGGTGTTGCTGCGATCGTAGGGAATGGCCTGGATAATGGATAGCCTTGGCCCGCAATGGGTGCAGTTGGCGAAGGGGTAAAAAAAGCGCCGTTCCTGCGGATTGAAAATCTCATCAAGACAGGCCTGGCAGCTGGCCGCATCCGCTGCGACTTCTGTACAACCGGGGCTATGATCTGAAGGACTGATGCTGAAATCGTTATACTGCCAGTCGTTGCTATTTATATGCTGTACTTCAATAGCATCAATCTTTGATAAGGGCGGGGCTTCAGATTTCAGCTTTTGCAGAAAAGTCTGCAAGGTGTCCGCAGAACCTGACAGGCGTATTAGTACACCTTCAGAATCGTTGAGAACTTCGCCTGTTAACCGGCATTCTGTTGCCAGGCGATAAACTGTGGGGCGAAATCCAACGCCCTGAACCGTGCCGCGAATACGTACCACCTGATTTCTTATGGCCAATGTCATATTTTTATTTTCTCAGTCATCAGACTGTTAAAGGGGTCGGTTTTAAATTTTTTAATTAGAATAGACTATTGGTAGCGAATAATATTACACATCATTACACGGTTTGGTTTCAGGTGTCTGATCGTGTTTTTATTGATGGGCTGAAAAGTTAGAGGGTTGATGGTGAGGAGGAGTTGAGGCTTAGATAAATTCAGGTGTCCTAACCTGTTGTACCATTGATCTCAGGGAGTTTAACAGGGTTAACTGGCGGGCTTCCACCAGATATACCGTTCCATCATAAGAGGACATGGCGAAATGTTCACCGTGTCGGACAATAGCGCTGATGCCATTGTGGGCTATAGATTGCTGTGTGATTGAACCGTTGTTAAGAGAAACACGCAAAACGTCTCCCCTGCAATTACCCACCAGGACTACGTAGGGTGACACAAAGTGCAATGAAGTGGGGGTGTGCTGCCCCAGAGGGATATTGTGATAGAGTACAGCGTCTTCAAGGCCATGAATTTTTAAGCTAGCATCACATCCGGCGCTGGCAATAAAACGACCGGATGGGTCAATATCGACATCATTTATAGTTGCGTTGTGTCCAGTGTACTCCTTTACTAGCTTTCCACTGTAATGCCAGCTGGCCAGAACGCCTTCGGTGCAGCAGCTAACACCAATGGGATAAACGGGATGCAGTGCCAAAGCCCTGATGGTGGTTTCGTGAGCTGGAATTTTATTGAGCAACTGGCCATCTGCTGAGAGGTGAGCCAGGATGCCACTGTAGCATGCAACAAATATTTCACCTTTATGTTTATCCAGTTCAGATGTACGAATACAGTTGATGGGGCCTTCATTAAGTTCAATGTGAAGCATCTGTTTTAGTTTTTGTCGATGATTATTGAACAAATATAACGTATGATTGTGCGCGCCGGTAATCACGTGTTTCTGTATGGGGCAGAATGTAACCGCATTCATCAGCACGCGACCTGAATCAGGCGCTACACTGTGCAGCCACTGGGCGTTATCTTTGCTTAAAATGCCAGCACGAACGTAGCCATCATCGCTGACCAGTGTAACTTGTCCATCACTCTGAGATGTTATGTCGTTAAAGCAGGCATTGCCGAAATTATCAACCTCTGTTCCCAGTTCCTGAGTGCATTTGCCTGAGTGTATATCCCAGACAAGCACTGTGCCATCAAATGTTCCAGCGACGATCTTGTCGGTATCTGTTGACCAGTTTAGCGAGCGTTCCCATAATGAGCGATGAAAGGCGAGCGTCAGTTTTTTCTCGAATGTAGTGGCATCCCACAGGCGAATTTTCTGATCACAGGCGGCGCTCAGGATATTACCATTTTCAGGTGACACCACGATTTTTTTGATAGCAGAGTGATGTCCCTGAATTTGTGTGATGGGCTGGCCGGTCGAGAGGTTAAATATTTTAATGGTGCCGTCATCATGGCCCAGTATAAATCGTTCGTGCCCTGCATCTATGGCGCATGTGCTGGTATCCGTGCCAAATGGGCCTGAAATACCTGATTGTTCACCCCTTTTCAGATCCCAGGTGCGCAGTGTTCTGTCAGTGCCAGTGGTGTAGAGTTTGTCATCAAAGTGGCTGATGGCGGTTATGCTTCTATCGTGGCCAGACATAATGTGTTTAATGGCACCTGTCTTCAGGTTCCAGAGAATAACGCGCGAGTCTCGTGAAACAGATGCACCCAGTTTATCATCAATGAATACAAAATCTTCAACGCTATTGCTGTGACCTTTTAGTATCTGTATCAGCTTTTTATCGCATAGATCCCAGAGGTAGAGGTTATGATCGGATGAGGCGCTCATTGCATAGCGGCCGCTTTGATTCACGCTGACACGATTGGCCAGATGCGCGTGATACCCCAGTAAAGTGACATCCCGTGTTTCTATATCAAACAGGGCTACGCCATTGTCATAGCCGGAGGTTATGATTTTATTGCTGTTGGGGACATGGACAGCGCAGGTGACAGGACCCCTGTGGCGAAAAAACGGTGTATTGACCATAGAAATACCTCCCCGTTAAAACGGGGTGCTCACCGGTCGATGTATTGCGTTTCTAACGTATACTGGCATAACTGAATCATTGCTTATCTGCTTGCAAACAGGCTCTGTCGCATATAAATATTAGAGGAAATTCAGGTTGAACTGCTTTGAGGGTCATTTATGTGAATGCATTAATCACAGGTATTAATCATTGCATTACACCTTCTATTTTAAGTGTGCAATGAATAGATTGTTATTACACTCTATTACACCAAAGATGAACGGCGGCTGGTATGGACTTTTAAGGGGGCAGGGCGGCGCAATACAGCAAAAAGCGTGGCGGTCTATCCTCGATGCGTATTCTGGCCAGGTTGATCACTGATTCTGGACTAAGTTGATCACGTATTCCGGTTTAAGTTGATCACTCATACTGGTTTTACCTGATCACCTTAGCCTCATAGCGCATTGAGTGGAATATTAGCATTCTGCTGAGGTATATTCACCTGAAAAGTCATTTTTTACCTTACGCATGGAGTCTCCCTTTAAATTTAGCTTGTGAGCGTTATGGAGTAGCCGATCAAGTATGGCATCTGCCAGGGTGGCATCAC
>UOFG01000070.1_pt1 | contig 15377 bp, 8 predicted proteins | sample 1988411 | NCBI WGS metagenome assembly UOFG01 (sample SAMEA4712194, study PRJEB27164) | hydrothermal vent metagenome | biome: marine basaltic hydrothermal vent biome; feature: marine hydrothermal vent; material: mineral | place: Pacific Ocean | collected 2011-06-14/2011-07-23 | depth 1689 m
AAAGCCTTCACAACAACGACAACTTAAAACAGGTATTTTATGAAATATCACAGAGCAGCCGCAACAGCACGCTCATTAAACTGATACAACATTACAATCCTCAGTCCAGTGTCGTGTTTTGCAACCGCAAGCAGCAATGCAAAGACCTTGCTGAAGCACTCTGGGAACAGGGGTTTCATGCCATTGCCCTGCATGGCGATCTTGAGCAAAAAGAGCGCAATCAGAAACTGGTGCAATTTTCAAACCGCAGCAGCTCTATATTAATTGCAACGGATGTGGCGGCACGGGGCCTTGATATTAAAGAGATACACGCGGTGATTAACTACGAATTATCTGCCGATCCAGAAATCCATATACATCGTATCGGGCGAACGGGAAGAGCGGGTAATGAAGGACTCGCTTTGAGTCTATTCACACCATCTGAAGCAGGTAAAGTGAATGCAATAGAAGATTATCAGAAGCAGGCTGTACACATTGAAAACGCATCATCCCTCACATTACAGGACAACTTCAAATTAAAACCTGAAATGACCACACTGTGCATTAGCGCCGGGCGTAAAGACAAAATTCGTCCGGGCGACATATTAGGCGCACTCACCGCAACGGGAAAACTCAAAGGGCCGCAAATTGGCAAGATTGATATCTTTGACAAACTGGCTTATGTCGCAATAAAGCAGGCCTGCGCTAAACTGGCGCTTAAAATTTTATCTGAGGGTAAGATAAAAGGCCGTCAGCGCAGGGTACGAAAACTATAAAAGTGAACTCTGACTCTCTCTCCCTGAAAAACACAGGCTATTTTTACTAACAGGTACCCTTTTCATCCGTTTCAGTGGCACGTCTATCAAACGGTATTTTTATTTTTTTCCGCAATCCACTGCGACATATATCGGGTGCTCGCCATTGAGTGGTGTTTAAGCATTGCACCGCTAAAATTATTCAGCCGATGTTTATCTATATCTTTCAGTACCTCCGCTATTTTTGCTATTAGCTGAGCACCTGAAACACGGCCATCATATCGATCGGCTAACAGAGCAGGCGCATTTTTCCGGGCATCAAGCCAGGGTTTCTCATTCGTATATAAATTGACAGAGGCCGCTACAAACCTCGTAATATCGTTTGTAATAACACCTGGCCAGGATTCCTGATCATGCATCCCTTCACTGCCCACCGAGGTTGTAATGCTCGGTGTCTGCATTATCATTGCATCTATTAACTTGCCCTTAATTCCCGCTCCAAACCTGACCGGACACAGACAAAGCCGGTATTTTTCCATTTCAGTAAAAACATTCTCTGCCCGCCCTTTAATAATAAACCCGGTTTTCACGTTATTTAAAGCGGTTGCTTCAGGCGGTGTGTAAGCACCATAGATATGCAGCTCGGCATCCGCTATCTGTTTTTTAATCAGTGGCCATATTTTTTTCAGGTATAACACCATATCCCAGTTGGGTGCATGGCGAAAATTACCGATCGTTATAAAGTGCCTGCGATCGAAAAAAGTCGTTGTTTTACTCGGACACTTTTTCAAATCGATCATAAACGGCAAATAATGCAGCAATCCAGCATCCACCTTAAATGTATTAACTAGCAGATCCATTTCAAAAGTGGAAATAATTAAGGATATATCGCAGCGTAAGATCGCGGCTATTTCACGCTTTGCCAGATCACTGAACAGATCAGCCTGCATCATTTCACGGCCCGCTTTATACGCCTGGTGACGAGCATGGCGCAGGCATTGCAAATCTTCTGTATCGAGTATCTTAAGTGCCTGGGGGCAAGTTTTCTCAACTCGCCAGGCGAACTGCTCCTCCATCATAAATCGGTCAAACAGAACAATATCCGGCTGGTACGTGGCAATATAGGCATCAAAACTATCGCAGTTTAAGGCTATATTCTGCGTTGAAATACCATCATCTGCCAGGTTTATCGAATACTCAGATGGCTGTGCAGGGCTTGCAAATTCAACCTGCCAGTTTTGTTGCCTGTAGAGACGCATGATCGACAGGATATGACGGCCTGCGGCTGATGAATCAGGCTCAGGCCAGACATAGCCGATCACGAGTATTTTTTTCAATTACAGGCTGCCTTTAAAAGTGCATTATGCTCTTCACCGCCAGCCTAAACAAAGCCAATGGCCTGATTGTAATTCGGCTTCGCTTTTAGCTCTTTTCTCAGACCATCAATTAAGGATTGTGCCGTAATGGGTTCGCCCAGACTGAGTGATCGACGAATAACTGCTGCAAAATCCCCGGGTGCGATTTTATCCAGCCTGAAAACCGTATTTTTAAAATGCTCAGTTGATTCATCCGTAACGCCCCCCTGCTCAGCCAGCACCTGTTTAAACAGGGTCCAGGTTTGCTCTGGTTTCATAAAATCAAATTTTATTTTAAATTCGAAACGACGAATAGAAGCGGCATCCAGATGTTTCATTAAATTAGTAGAGGCAATAAAAATCCCCTTAAACACCTCCATCTGCACCAACAGCTCATTGACCTGGCTCACCTCCCAGGCATGGCTTGCCGACTGTCGTTCCTGTAAAAAACTATCGGCCTCATCAAGCACTAATATCTGATCATTTTCCGCTGCCTGCTCAAACATCTCGGCTATATTTTTTTCAGCCTCACCCACCCATTTGCTTAAAATATCCGATGCACGTTTCACCAGTACCGTTTTCCCCAGAAAGTCTGCAAGGTAATGCGCAAATGCCGTTTTGCCTGTGCCCGGGGCACCATACAGGCAGATACGCGCACTGTTCGCTTTGCTCAGGCCCTCACACAGCGCACGTAAATCGGTGTCAGCGTTTAAATAATCGAGCCGGTATTGTGTATTTTGCGCACCTTTCTTGCGTGCGCCTCTGGGCAACCCCATCACTTCCAGGGTATTACCAATAATTTTTTCCAGCGTATACTCTATATTTTCTTCACCTTCAGCACTCAGATGTGATGCCACTTTTGCCGCACGCTCTACGATCGCTGGCACCAGATGCTCCTGTTCGGCCAGATCAACAAGCCACTTTTCAGACACCGGCAGTTCGGATAAATATTTTTTAAGAATGCGCAGTCTGACCTGACTGGTTAATGGCCTTAGTTTTAATACAAAATCAAAACGCCGCAAATAGGAAGGATCTATCTGGTGAGTGGAATTACACAGCCAGAAAGTAGGAATTTTATTCTCTTCCAGAATATTATTCACCCAGGCTTTTTTCATATCACTGCTTCTTGATGAGCCAAAAAAGCTATGTTCCATAACCGGAAAAACATCTTCCACCTCATCAAACAAAAGCACACTGTTTTTGGCTTTTGCCAGTAGCTGCTGCGATAGCTTCAGGGTGGAGAAACGCTCCCCCCCTGCAACTGGCTCCCCACTTTCATGTTGCATTGTAATTTCATGCAGTTGCAGATTGCTGGTTTCACACAACGACCTCACGATTTCAGTTTTGCCCGTACCCGGTGCGCCATAAATAAGAATATTCACACCGCACAAATTGTTTTTTATTGCGGTATTAACGTATTTTTGAATCAGAAAAAAATCTTTTTCAATGTGATCAAAATCAGCGGGGGTTAATCTGGCGGGGCTGGATTCTGTAAAAAAGGATTCCAGAATGGAGACATTGTTCTGATAAGGTTTTAGCAGCGCCGATAGTAATGTATCCGGTAAAACCAGTTTCTGCCGTAAAGGGTCCTGGCTGCCATAGCTGGTATATGGGCGGAGCAACCCTGAAGACAGCAGCGTTGCATTCACATTCAATACTTCATCTATCTGTTCAATACTGCGTCCAAGAATAACCGCCAGAATCTGCTTGGTCTGCTGATTGTTTAGCTCACCCACCATATCTGCCAGAAAACCCAGTCCACTGTTCTGGTGCAGGGAGACCGCCACATGCAATAAATCCACCTCAACCTCTGTGAGCGGCAATGACTGCCCAAGCAGCATAATATTAAAGCGCAGCATATCTTTTTCAGGCAATGGCTGTTTTTCAAGCTCAACCAGCTGCTTATCCATTTCCAGGATAATTTCTTTCAGATTGTTGTTTTCACCATAAACATCGGTATCGAAATAGTCCATTAAACCCGTTGGCTGCATGATTTCAGCCATAGACAGCACATTATGATGCTTAAGAAACCGTTCTTTGAGGTTTAAGCGCAGCAGAATGCGCAGTGCCCAGAGTGTAATACGACCATTATGTTGCTGAAAAATAGCAGAATCATCAGTGGAATGCTCAGCCGCATCACTTATTTCCATGTAAAACACCTCTTATGCTTAAAATTAGTTACGCTTCAACTATCATCTACGGCTGCTCAGGTTATTTCAGGGCACCTGCTCCTGCAAGATGTCGCAGGGCCTGTGGACCGCTCACGAGCCACGTTCAAAGGGGATGAACTCGGCCGCTACCACTCCAGCCAGATGGGATTATATCACTATTAGACCAGAGAACCGGCATTGTCATGGGAAAAGATAATGACTGGACAGCCAATAGCAGGCCGGGATGCACTCATCAGAGGCGGAAAATTGAATGAATGGACAGGAATGAGCCTCCCGACCCTCTACAAAAGGGCAAAACGCCAGAGATGGCGTTCTGCCGGAGCATATAGGAACAGACTTTACAGTTTAGAGAGGTATTTCTTCACCACTTTGCCGGGTAAGGGGATATATCCATCCTTTATAACCACTTGCTGGCCCTGCTGTGAAAGCACCATTTTAATAAACTCTTTTTCAAGAGGGGCCAGCGGCTTATTGGGGTGTTTATTCACATAAACATAGAGAAAACGAGACAGTGGGTACTTACCAGATACTGCATTATCAGGTGTCGCCTCTATAAACGCCCTGCCCGCTTTTTTAGTTAAAGGAAGCGCACGCACACCCGAGGTTTTATAACCGATACCTGAATAGCCAATGCTGTTAATGGAACTACTAACCGCCTGCACCACTGACGCTGAACCCGGCTGTTCGTTCACACTGTTTTTATAATCGCCCTTGCACAGGCCTTTTTTCTTAAAATAGCCATAGGTGCCGGAAACTGAGTTGCGACCAAATATCTGTATATCGCGGTTCTTCCAGTTACCTGTTAAACCCAGCTCACCCCACTGCTTAATGTCCTTTTTGGCACCACATTTTCGCGTTGAAGAGAATATTGCATCAATATCGGCAATCGCCATGCCTATAATCGGGTTATCCTTGTTCACATAAACCGCCAGCGCATCAATGGCAACGGGAATAGCCACAGGTTTATAGCCGTAACGATCCTCAAACGCCGCAACTTCCCTGTCTTTCATTTTACGACTCATTGGCCCAAGTGTTGACGTAGCTTCTGTCAATGCCGGAGGAGCCGTTGAAGAGCCTGCAGCCTGAATCTGAATATTCACATTGGGATAAAACCGCTTAAAGGACTCGGCCCATAACGTCATCAGATTAGCCAGCGTATCCGAGCCCACACTGGACAGATTGCCCGAGATACCACTGGCTGATTTATACTCCGGTATTGACTGATCAACAGACACTGCGGATGCGCTTGATGCGAATAGCCCCATAGATACCGATACAATCACCGATGCGAGTTTGTTATATTTCATGACTTAAAGCTCCAGATTAATTGAATGCGTATATTTTGTGTTAGTAATATGTATACGCCATTACGGATATATGACAGTTTCGTGAACATGGCATCATCCGTTGCCCCGTTTAACCTGGATTAAGCTCAGCTGGATGTCTTAAAACACGTCATCTATGTGGAATTTCGCGTTATAAAACATTTATTAACGAGCATCCTTTTCAGATACCCCCAGCAGCAGTATAGAGAGTTTCATAAGTTTTCGCATGAATTTGTACAGCAAGGCACTGAAAAGCAGTATAAATCAAGCGTTATTATGCGAAAACTTCTGGAGCTATCAATACTACCGCTCTTTTTTTACAAAACCATACTTTCGTATGATTTATTTTAATGCACATACCGGTTAAGCTTTTCCTGAATACTCAGCAATATAGCAAATACCAAAGAGTAGTCGTTATTCTAAAGAGGTCACTGCATGTTTGCAGACCTGGTGCGCATGCAGTCAATGTGACTGATTTTTTAATAATTTTATTAGCAGGATTTTTATTTAAAAATAAAGATCCTTCGAAGAATATTTTGCGGAGAATAATTTTATGTTTACTGTAAATCAACTTCACCATTCGGGCATCAGCAATGCTGCATCACAGCCTGCTCGTTTTGCCAGTGAAAATAAAAAGGCACTTGCTGCTAAATTTTCTGCTACCCAGTGCGTTACACACCTGTACCATAAAGCACAGTTTTACTGATCACAAACCACCAGACACACACACTTTTATTAGAGACTTTAGTCACACAGACACAGGGCTATTATAATTGTCAAATATAAATACATTATTTATACCTGAAACATGAACCTGTTCACATTTCGATGCTTGATCGATATAAATCACACATATATATTAGTCAATATAAAACACAAATCAACATACGGGCCAGAGCGATGAAAAGTATAAAATATTCCAGAACTACCGTTGTAAATATTTTGCTCATGCTAGCAACACTTGTTCTTTCAACAGCAACTCACGCTGATAATGGTGCCAATACATATTATGTACTTAATCCTCGCCTTAGCAGTAGCACACTGAACGTTGTCAGCCTTTCTGATGACAATAAAATAGTTGCCGGTAATACAACGTTGACACTCAACAGGAACGAATCAGGCATAATACCTGGCGCGGATCTGGTTGCTGGCACACGTATTACCGGCACAGGCGCATTCTCTGCAGGCTCGACGCTTAGTACCACGGATTCGCCCGTACCGGCTGGATTTGCTGGCACACGCTTCGCTCTTCCCCGTACTCGACCCACGTCTCGCAACGCAACGCCATCGCTTAAATACCTCTACCATTTATTAAGCCCTGAGGGTAATGCCACTGTGCGCATTATTAATGGTACAGACACGCAGACACTGGCATTAACTCAGGGACAGGTTCAGACATTTGATACAGGCAGCAACAGTCGACTCGCTGCGGGAATCAATGGACGACTCTCTATCAGCGTAGAATCTGATCGGCCCATTCTTCTTGTGCATGAAGCATCTTCTATAGCAACAGGCAGAGCCTCTGATGTTTATCCTGTAGCACCCGCTGCCAAAGAGCTCTGGGGCGTTCGCTCAGGCAGTGTAACTGTAGGCGCTCTGGAAGATGCTACAACATTAAAAGTTTATGCAGACGATGGTAGCCGGGCAGTTTATACGCTGAACGCAGGCGAAGGTAAAAGCATTTCACTCAACAGCACAGGCAATAACGCTCAGGGTGCCGGTTCAGCATTACACATTATATCTGACAAGCCTGTTTCTGCGGTCCAGTTTGGTGATGGTGATGGCGGCGAAGCCAGTGCTTTTCTGTCACGCCCGATGCTCGCCACACACCTGGGTATTGCAACCGACTCTCAGTACATTGCTATCGCCTGTACTCGCTCAAACACACGCATTCGTTTACGCCAGAATAACCAGGCAGATCAAATACGCTTTTGCAACGGAAATGAAAAATCACCTGGCAAAGTATTTTTTGGCAGCACAACCAATGGGGTACAAATAGCAGCAGGTTCTACTGTTGAAGCCAATGCACCGATCTTTGCAATTGTCGAAGATCGAGTAACTAATGCTGAACACAATGTATTTGGCCTACTGGAAGAAACATCCGCTTACTATGTTTTAAACCCTCGGTTAAGTAATGGCGAGCTTCATGTTGTCAGCCTTGTTAATAACAACACCATTCAGGCGGGCAATACACTACTTTCATTAAACAGACATGAGTCCGGTGTGATTCCCTCCGCTGACCTGTCGCAGGGCACACGCATCAGCGGCAGTGGTCCATTTTCCGCAGGCAGTGAAGTGAATGGAACAGACACCCCGCCCCCTGCAAATCTGGCCGGAAAACAGTTTGTTATTCCCTATGTTCCATTCCTGCACAGCTACAACCTGCTGAGCCCTCACGGCGATGCAAATGTACAGATCGCCAATGGTAACTCAACCCCGCAGAACATTGCCCTGACACAGGGGAATGTTCTCAATGTACCCGGCGGTTTTTTTAATACTGCGGCTACGCTAATCACATCTGACTTACCCATTCTGGTGGTATACAGGGGTGGAAGAAATGCCTTCAGTACAAATTTCACCTATCCGGTTCCTCCCGCTACAGAAACACTTCGGGGTGTAAACACAAGCACAACAATTATTGCTGCGCAACAGGTTAATACAACTGTAACCGTCTATGCCAGCAACGGCGAGCCATCCACATTTGTACTGGATGCAGGTGGGCGAAAAATTATCAGACGCCCGGCAACCCTCAGTGCTCAGGGACAGGGGCCCGGCCTGTATATCGTCGCCGACAAGCCCATTGCTGCTGTACAGCTCGCAGATGGTGACGGCAGAGAAATAACGGCCTATTTAAGTGATGCCCATCTGGCAAACCATTACAGTATCCCTGTAGATAGCCAGTATGTTGCCATTACCTGCGGCCAGCCCAATACCTTAATTCGACTGCGCAGTACAACAGGGGTTACTCAGGAGCAACTGTGCAGCGCAAACGGTTCAACACCCGGCAAGGCCTACTTTGGCTCTACAACGAACGGTGTCAATATTAGCGCCGGTTCCATTATTGAGAGCACACAACCCATTTACCTGATAACGGAAACCAGCGCATCCAATGATGAGCACAACCTGTTTGGCCGGGCAGGTAGCATTGAAGCCTTTGATGCTAATGCCTACTATATCGTGAATCCGAACATCAGCCAGGACAGCCTCTCCGTAGTCAGCCTCACGGACAACAACAGCATATTCGCAGGCAATACGCAGCTCACGCTGGACATAAATCAGAGCGGCATTATTCCCGGCAGCGATCTAACACCCGGCACTCGCCTGTCCGGTTCCGGTGCCTTTAGTGCAGCAAGTGCTGCAAATGGTACTGACTCCCCCGTTCCTGCGACACTGGCAGGCACTCGCTTTGCCATTCCCCATATCCGTGCTGAGCATACTTATTACATGCTCAGCCCCTACAGCGATGCAGTGGTTAATATTAGCGCAGGTGCCTCCGCCAGCCAGACCGTTACCCTCACTCAGGGGCAAATGCAGGCGGTTGACGCAGGTGCTGAAATACTGTCCGCCGTTATCAGTTCGGATAATCCAATCCTGATCGTTCACGAAGGCACACGCAACAATGGCGCACCACTCGATGTATACCCTGTCGTGCCCGCCACAACAGAACTCTGGGGTGTGCAAACCCGCAATGCCTGGATAGGTGCCGTGGAAGATAATACAACGGTCACCGTGTACTCAGATACAGCCGATCCACAGGTTTACACCCTCAATGCAGGAGATATTCAGCTTAATGTGTCCACCGACCTGAATACTCAGGGTGATGGACTGGCACTGCATATTGTTGCCGACAAACCCATTGCTGCTGTGCAGAGTGCTGATGGTGATGGCGTTGAGACAACCGCCTTTCTGGATCGCAAACACCTGGCAACCCATATCGGCATTCCTGTTGATAGCCAGTACATTAGCGTAATCTGCACCGAACCCAATACCATTGTGCGACTGAGCGATGGTGAGTTTGTTGATGAAGAGCGTTGCTCTGCATCTTCCGATGGTACACAACCCGCCAGCGTCTTTTTCGGCAGCACCACCAATGGTGCCAATATTTCCTCCAGTGCCATTATCGAAGCCAGCAAGCCTGTTTACACCATACTGGAAAGTAGTGCGGCAAATGATGAGCACAATATATTTGGTCGTCTGGGCAATGACTTTGTCCTGCTAGCTGATATTGAAAAACCACCTGTGCCCGACCCACAGCCCGATGGCTATACCGACACAGGCACACCTCTAACACTGCAAGCTGGCCGAGCAGCACGCGCCGTTAACACACTGGGTATGTTTACCCTCACCAACCGCCCTGAGCTAACCATACTCGGCTCAGGTAACAGCGCAGCGGGTTCCGATGATGAATGGAATGAAACCGCTGTACGTCATGTACTGCGCACTTTCGCCTTTGGTGGGCTGGGGGTTCGCGAGGCACAGATCACACAATGGGCCGCCATGTCACCACAGGATGCCATTAAGGAAATACTCAACTTTGATGAAAGCAATCCATTACTGGCCCCCATTGACCCACTGGATGACACCTGGATGCAGGGCGGCACCCTTGCCGCAGCGGCTGATTTCTGGGGAAGCGATGATTCGGGTAACACAACACCCCAGCCACTGCGAACACTGTTTACGGCTAGCGTTCCCGACCAGAATGTGGGAGGACCCAGCCGGAATGAAGCACGTTTTTACTGGCACCGTCTGGTACTCACACCGGGCATGAACCCTTTCCGCCAGTACATCGGATTATGGGAAACCAATTACCACCTGGCGGTGATCGGACCCGCAGGGGATATTCGCAGAAAGCTGCACTTCTATGATGCCATTATGAATGCCCATGCCAGCCAGACATCCTATGACCAGGTACTGGCCACCGCCGCCAAAGCACCTGCGGTTGCATTGCACTATGGTCACATTAGAAGCACCTATACCGGTGGCACCTGCAACCGTTGCAATGAAGACTTTGCACGCGAATTCCACCAGCTGTATTTTGGCATTGTGGGCGAAGCTGATCCTGACTACTATGAAAATGTCACCATAAAAAATAGCAGCCTGGCTTTTACCGGACAGACTATTCTCAATCAGCCTGACCTCGGTTATTTTAACTCAGCCACAAATTTCAGGTCCGACCTGCATTTTCAGGGCCCGGTAGAAATCCATCACCGGATCGTTGGCGGCTACGATATGAGCGAGCGTCTGGATGCAATGGCGGCAATCGACATTGAAGAGCCGGAAAGTCTGAATAACCTGCCTGTTATTATCATTAGCGGCCTGGCCGATGAGAATATGCCTGAGTGGAAAAAACAGGAACTTCGCCACGCCTGGGCCACCATGGGGCGTAAGGACTTTTTAACCTTTATCCGCAACTATGCCATTTCCGATCTGTTTCATTTTGGCAAAAGAGTTTTCCACCCGAATGTTTTCAGTCGAGAAGTGTCACTGGCCGCCAAAGCGGTACGCTCAGATGCGGTAAAATATTTCTTTGTTAGAGCAAATGGCACTGCTGATAGAAACCTGTTTACCCGCATAAGCGCAGCACAGAGACTGGCATTATTCCTACCCGAAAAAGGTGTGTTTGGCCATCGAACCGGGCTGGAAGATGCCGCTTCTACGACCAGCTATGCAACACATTTCAACAGAATTGCACAGGTTAGAAGCTACCAGAGCAACCAGGGCATTGACTGGAGTAAATTCATTCCGCCAGACAGTGGCGGTGGCTGGACAGCTGAAGGTCTCGCCCTCTGGTTCTGGAATGATTTCTATCCGGGTGAAACTGACAATGGTTTTGATCCACTGGTTCGCGCCAATCTGCTGTCCCTGTTAGCGACAAGTCAGGATCTGGCCAGACTGGCAGAAAATCGTGGTATAGCAGGTGTTAGCGAAGACACCGTTATCACCGAAGATCTACTGGCCAGCAATACGGCACTTGCTGCACTGGTTGAAAGCCTGGCCACAACCACAATTGACCTGACTGATAGCACCGCTGAGAATATTGTGGCACTGGCAATGAACTTTATTGCCGTCACACCTCATGCCTTTGCTGACTTTTAACTGGAGATAAAGATTATGACAAACATCAATCGTCGCACATTTCTGGCCTCCGCATTAAGTGCCGGTGGCCTGGCTGCAACAGCCAGCATCCTGCCCTGGAAACTGGCTCAGGCTGCACAACATCCGGGGCAACCCATCGTTGTTAACATTACCCTGCCAGGGGCACCGGATATGCGGCATTTATTTATGCCGGTATTTGATGCCAATACCACCACACTGGAATACGCACTGCACCAGGCACACGCAAAAGCCGGGGGCGTTAATCCCAATGATCCGAGTGACCTTGCGCGTAACTGGGCAGATAACTATGTGCAGCCCGATTCCCAGGCCCCGGCACAGAACTTCGGTATTCATGCAAATGCGAGCTGGTTAAGGGCTCAGTTTAATGCCGGTAATGTCGCTATTATCAACAATGCATACGCCTCCACTACCCGCGATCACGCCTATGTGCAGCTTATACAGGCTCATGGGCAATTTAAACCCCTGAATGCAGGCCCCATCAACCGCCTGGAGCGTTTTCCTGGCCTGGGGGGTAAACTTGCACAAATTAACAGCACCAATGTGGTTGATATTTCATCCAATCCCAGTAACTGGTGTTATTCGCCTGGTGCCAGCCCGACTCAACGTTCTCTTGAACGCTGTATACACATTGCCAATAGCCGCGCCGGGGGTGTTTTCACACCCAATGCTGGTGCAAACAACGGTCAGGATCGTATTGCACGAGCGTTAAGCAGCCTGTATGCCGGCAAACGGGATATCAATGCCACCGCCTCACCCGAAGCAGTGCAAGGCGTTCTTGCTCTGGATGAAAACATCCGTGCAACCGCAAAAATTCTGCAGGATCGCTTTGCGCTGGTTTCACCAGCACTTCCGGCAGAGATAGAAGCATTGTTACGTAATACCGGCCCCTTAAACAGTGATGGAAACCTTGGATTGCTAATCGCCAATTTACACGACTCATTAATCAGTGCGGATGTACTCAATACCCAGCTCATCTCAATGATCTACAGCCGTGGCTGGGACAGTCACCAGAATCAGCAGGCCTCCATGGAAAGAAACCTGGGCAACCTGTTTGGTGAAGGCAGCGCACTCAACACGCTGAATGATGTAGTTTCTCCAGACATTATGGATAATGTTGTAATTGCCATCGCGGGTGAGTTTGGCCGCCAGATTCGCGCCAATGACGGGCTTGGAACGGACCATGGCGAAGGCACACACTTTATTTTAATTGGCAATCGAGTAAACGGTGGTATCTACGGTGATATGTTCCCTGAGACTGAATTTGATCGTCTGCAAAATCCGAACATTGCAACGCCGGACATTGATGGTCGCACCCATTATAATCGGATTTTCGAGCAGTTAGCTGAGTGGGTTTCTCCAGGAAGTTCTCCACTTATACTGGATAATGGACTGAATCAGCTGCCCATAGAACAACCTGGGTTGCTGGATAACTTATTAACATAAGCACCGGCTTTCGGGGCAACACCTGAGCTGTTCCCGGAATATTTAGTAGACCAGTACGCCATCAATACAATATTGATGGCGTACTAGTCACTTTCTTTTATTTGCATATCTTCACCTTTATTTTCTTCACTCTCCACAGTCTGATCATCAGGCTGATCATCAGGCTGATCGTTTTCAGCAACTGCTTCAACTTCAGTAATCTCATCACTAGCTGCTTTATTTTCTGTGTCTTCATCCGCATCACCTGACACCTCCCCATCAACAGCCACTTCCTGTTCAAATTCAAGCTCAGGGTGCAATTTGTCAAGGTCGGTAATATCGGCAAGCCCCGGTAATTCATCCAGACTTTTCAGATTAAAGTAATCCAGAAAATCACGGGTGGTGCCATACATTGAAGGCCTGCCAGGCACATCTTTATGCCCCAGCACCCTCACCCATTCTCGTTCTGAAAGGGTTTTAATAATATGAGTGCTCACACTCACGCCACGAATTTCTTCAATCTCACCACGCGTAATGGGCTGGCGATAAGCGATAAGCACAAGGGTTTCCAGCAACGCTCTGGAATAACGCGGCGGTTTTTCTTCCCACATGCGCGAAACCCAGGGCGCACAGTCGGTATTCACCTGCATCCGGTAGCCGCTGGCCACCTCTTTTAATTCAATGCCTCGGCCCTGATAGTCCTCCTGAAGTCCCTGTAATGCCTGTAGAATATTATCACTGCCGGGGCGCGCTTCATCCGCTTCAAACAGCGCCGCTAACCTGCGCATATCCATCGGCTGATCAGCGGTGAGAAGTATGGCTTCCAGTATATTTTTTAATTGCTCAATTTGCATATTCGTTTTTCTGAATGATTCGGCAGGTTATTAATCGGCTACTATATTCGGTAAAAATCACGTCGGGTTTAAATCCACCGGTTGCTGCGGATCGCTGGCCGCCTTGATATAAATCGGGGTGAAGGGCTCGGATTGCACCATATCTATCATCGCTTCTTTTAATAACTCCAGTATGGCCATAAAAGTCACCACCACCCCTCTTCTGCCCTCTTCAAAATTAAACAGGCTGGTAAAATCGGTAAACCCATCCGCTGAAATCATTGACAGCACATTAGCCATTTTTTCACGTATAGACAGTGTTTCACGCTGAATCATGTGGTGACTGTTAATATCTGCACGGTTAAGAATATCTTTAAAGGCCGCCAGCAGTTCATGCAGATCTACATCCGGGTCGGGACGCGTGCGCTCCAGTGCGGGTGGCTCGGCACGGGCAATCCAGATATCACGCTCACACCTTGAAATTTCATCAATATCTTCAGCGGCTTTTTTAAAGCGCTCATATTCCTGCAATCGACGCACCAGCTCAGCCCGCGGGTCCGCCTCTTCATCTTCTGATTCTGGCCGTGGCAATAACATGCGCGATTTAATTTCCGCCAGCATCGCCGCCATTAGCAAGTATTCCGCTGCCAGCTCAAAACGCATATTTTCCATCATATCAATGTACTGCATGTATTGCAGCGTAATGTGTGCAATGGGGATATCCAGCACATCGAGGTTCTGTCGCTTAATTAAGTAGAGCAGTAAATCCAGTGGGCCTTCAAACGCTTCAAGAAATACTTCCAGTGCATCGGGGGGTATATAAAGATCTGCTGGCAGTATCGTCAGGGGTTCACCCTGAATCACCGCAAAGGGCATTTCACCCTGTAAGGGCAATTCTCTGGTCGCAGCATCGCCTGCCGTCGTATTCTCTAACGGCAGATTCTCCTCTGAATTTTTTTCAGGCTGATTCATTCTCGTTTACCGACTCAGACCCATTACCTTGCGCACCTCATCCAGCGTATCACGGGCGACATCCCTGGCAGCTTCACAGCCTTCGTCGATAATGGCCTGCACCGCTGAAGGGTCATCAAGATAATCTTTTGCACGCTCGCGCATCGGCTTTAACTCCGCAATAACCGCATCAATCACCGGCTGTTTACACTCCACGCAACCAATACCCGCTGTGGTACAACCTTGCTTAACCCATTCTTTTGTCTCATCATCTGAGTAAACATGATGTAGCTGCCACACAGGGCAAAGTGCTGGATCGCCCGGATCTGTACGGCGCACCCGGTTTGTATCAGTCGGCATAGTGCGAAGCTTTCTGGCAATATCATCCGGATCTTCGCGCAGTGAAATCGTATTACGATAAGATTTGGACATTTTCTGCCCGTCAAGACCCGGCATTTTTGAGGCCGGT
>UOFG01000234.1_pt1 | contig 15330 bp, 15 predicted proteins | sample 1988411 | NCBI WGS metagenome assembly UOFG01 (sample SAMEA4712194, study PRJEB27164) | hydrothermal vent metagenome | biome: marine basaltic hydrothermal vent biome; feature: marine hydrothermal vent; material: mineral | place: Pacific Ocean | collected 2011-06-14/2011-07-23 | depth 1689 m
ATTTAACACTAAAAAGCCCCTGTGGATAAGCATCCACAGGGGCTTTTTTTTGTGTTAATTCCTGGCAATGACCTACACGGAGCGTGGGGACGGGTAAAGAGAAGAGGAATTTTAAATATACCCTGATGAGTACTAACGAAGCAGAAACCTTAATTCCATCATAGCCCATGTGAAAAAAACGCCTGGAGCGTTTTTTAACAGAGTGGATGCTTTTTATCCACCCTGGCCCCGAAGGGGAAAGTATTCTGAGTGATGGAATCTGGGGATTATAATAATCGTTCTGCGAGAAGGGGCATGGACAGCCCGAATAAACCAGGTCATTGCTTTTTGCTCCTGCAAAGCCAAAATACTACACATCCCTGTGTATAATTGCCAGGATTTAACACTAAAAAGCCCCTGTGGATAAGCATCCACAGGGTTTTTTTTTTGTGTTAAATCCTGGCAATGACCTACACAGGGCGTGGGGACGACTAAAGAGAAGAGAAAACCAGAATACATCACAATCGGCACTAACAAAGCAAGACTCTCAACTCTGCCATACCCCATGTGAAAAAAACGCCCGGAGCGTTTTTTAACGTGGTGCTGTTTTTTAGCACCACGGCCCCGAAGGGAGTGTATTCGGAGCGATTAAATTTCAGGATATGATCATCGTCCTGCGGGCAGGCGCAGAATAGGCAAATAAACCAGGTCATTGCTTTTTGCTCCTGCAAAGCCAAAATACCACACATCCCTGTGTATAATTGCCAGGATTTAGCACTAAAAAGCCCCTGTGGATAAGCATCCACAGGGGGGGTGGGTGTTAACTCCAGGCCATGGCCTACACAGAAAGGAACAAACACGGCAGAACCAACCGTAGGGGCTCCCCTTGTGGGTGTCCTCTCCCAGCATTATGCCCCCTGAACCAGGGGGCGACTAAGGGTCGTCCCTACGTGATAACAACGCTGGGGTAGAACCCGCAGGGCACAAAACATGCATCTTAACTCAGCAGACCAGATGCAGTCATATATCAATAATCACTAAATTCATAAAAACAGCTCAAAACACGACAAAGCGTATTCAAACTTTCTCATTTTGCTATAAACTCAAAGCTATGGAAGAGACCATATTTGCTGAAAATCAAAAATTAAAACGCAAACTCGACAACCTGATACGTCGAGCCAGGACTAATGAGCAAAAGCAGGAGTTATTCGATTCCTTCGGCTTTGAAATAATCGCGTCTAATACACCGGCTCAGTTGCGTGATCATATTCTGTTTCAAATGCAGTCCCGTTTTCAGTTGCAGGCAGTTATTATGTGCGTTATAGACTTCGAACACGATACTGAAAAACTCTTCTATGGGCATGATGTTGATGCTGAACAGATATTTAAATCAAAATTAATCATCCTCGATATTGAACGTGATAAGGCTAAAATCGCTACACTTTCTGTGTTTCCGGTCCTTGGTCCTAAAGTCATTGAACAGTATGACTGGATGTTTGAAGCTGTAGATCCAGAGCTGATAAATCATTGCCAGAGTGCTGCACTATTGCCATTGATCCGCAGTGATCAGCTAATTGGAACACTTTTGCTTTTAAGCCGTGATGAGAATCGCTATCAGCCAGGCATAGCGACCAATTTTTTGCAGAAACTTTCTGCGATGACAGCGGTGGCTATTGAGAACTGCCTGAATCAGCAAAGGTTAAAAGAAATTGGTTATCAGGACCCGCTAACGCAGGCATATAATCGGCGATATTTTGATTTACGCTTTTCTGACGAGATAGAGCGCAGTTTGCGCAAAGACGAAAATCTTGCCTGCATGTTCCTTGATGTCGATTTTTTTAAAAAAGTGAATGATATGTATGGGCATCATATTGGCGACATGGTATTAATGCGACTTGTGGTTTTGATTAAAGAACAGGTCAGAGCCTGTGATCTTGTTGCCCGGTATGGCGGTGAAGAATTTGTTGTTGTTTTGCCTGATGTCACAATCGATGTAGCTGTTGAAATAGCTGAACGCCTGCGAAAGGCGGTAGAGAAAGATGAACTTATTGGCTGTGGTCAGGGGGTGAAAATTACGGTGTCCATCGGGCTTGATACAATGAGCGGCTCAGATGATGGTGATTTAAGCAAGAAGGAGCAGGGTATTACCCTGCTGGATAATGCTGACCAGGCCTTATATAGAGCCAAATCTCAGGGGCGTAATCAGGTTTCTGTTTTTCAGCCATCCTAGTGTAGTGTATCAAACAGTTTGATACACTACACCAGGGACAGCTTAATTATTATCTTTATTGTCTCTGATGTCCGCCATTTGCCTGTTCAGGTTGTGTTTTATCATAAGCTCATGGTCCTGGTCTCGGATATGTTCAAACTCTACCGATATACATTTGCTGGTGTCATTTAGAGTGACAACCCGACCGTATGTAATGATACCAATTTTTTTGGGCAGAAGAACCAGTTCAAGTTTTAGTGTTTGATTAAGTTCAATAGCCTGTTCGTGTCTGAACATAATGCCAGATGCGCTGATATTAACGGTGAATAGTCTGTTTTTATCAAACGAGCCTTCCTGACAGAGCAGAATCTGGCTCAGGCTATCAATTTTATTATTAAGAAACTCCACATACTCAGCTATATCAGGGTGTATTTGTCTTATATTATTAAGTACAGGATTAATGTTGTTGTTAAGTGTTGCAAAATCTGCACTCAGGCTAAACGGGTTATCGTCTAAATTTTTGAGTGTTTCAGGTGCCGCATTATACTCTGCCTCATCAATGAGAGTTATTGTCAGGTACACCTGATCTTCGATTCTGAAGTATTCGCGGCGTTCATTGTCTTTGTTCATAAAAATATCTCAGTGCCTAATCAGAGAACTTGATCAGGCTGGGTAGCTCTTCTATGGTTTCTGTTTGTCGGATGACTTCAATTTCTACGCGCCTGTTCGTGGCGCGGTTTATCGGCGTTGTGTTGGGCACCAGTGGTACGGTGTCGGCATAGCCCTGTATTACAATTCGTTTATTGGGTATTTTTTTAATGCGCAGTATTTCCTCAATTATTGATACAGCGCGGGCAGTTGATAGCTCCCAGTTGGAGCGGAATTTATAAGTGGAGATTGGTATATTGTCCGTGTGTCCTGATATATGTATTTTCCCGGGCGTTTTGTTTATAGCCGCAGTAATTTTTTTCAGCACCGGTATGAATCTCCGATTTAAGCTGGCACTGCCAGATGAAAAAGAGCCTTTTTCTCTAATGCGAATAATGGTACGCTCATTGTCTCCACTCACCTCAACCTGGCCCTTTCCAATCTCTTCTTTAAGCGCCTTTTTCAGTTGTTCCAGGCGTTTGGCAGCGGCTTTGGTTTTTTCTGAACCTGATTTATCCGGGCCTTTGCGAAAATCCAGATTGTTTTTTCTGTCGTCAGTGGTGTGCTGTCTCATCACCTTAAGAGGTGTTGGAGTGGGCCGCCCAGGTGTGAATTCCTTGGCAATAATGCTGGTGCCCTTGGGGATTTCTTTTGTTTTTACATCTCGTTGTACACCAAATGCCGCGTTCATGGAGCCTGCGAGCTGTTTAAATTTTAGTGCATCCATTTCGGAGAAGGCGAGCAGCAGAACGAAGAAGCTCATTAAAAGAGACATTAAATCTGCAAATGTGGCCAGCCATCCCGGGGCACCCGGTGGTGGACACTTGACGGCTTCCTGTTCATCCATGAGAGCTTACTCTTCAGCAGCGTCGGTAGAGGCGCGCTGCGTTTCGGGCAGGAATGCTTTAAGCAGTTCTTCAAGTACCCTGGGGTTCATGCCTTCCTGGATGCCGCTAATGGTTTCCAGAATGAGTGTGCGATTGGTCTTTTCTTCCTGACTTCTAAGCTCAAGCTTATCGGCTATTGGGAGTGCGAAAGCATTCGCCACCACCGCGCCATAGAGTGTTGTTAGCAGAGCAACGGCCATTGCCGGGCCAATTGATTTGGGGTCGTCCATATTGGCCAACATCTGTACCAGACCGATTAGTGTGCCAATCATACCCATGGCAGGGGCGATATCTCCCAGTGCTTTAAAAATTTTCTGCCCGGTTTCGTGCCGTTGTATTGTCAGGCTGATATCTTTGCTGAGCATTTTACGCACGAGGTCTGGAGGATGGCCATCTACACAGAGCTGGATGCCTTTATTTAGAAAGGGATTCTCAATCTCCTGTGATTCCAGCGCCATCATGCCTTCTTTGCGGGCTACGTTTGCAAGCACCCCGGCCTGTTCAATTAGCTGAGTCGCATCGACATTCTTATGAATAAAGGCTTTCAGTGCGACCTTAAAAGCACCAAAAAACTGCCCGAGAGTGAATTGCATAAGTACAACCGAGACGCTACCCCCGAGCACAATCAGAAGAGAAGGAACATTTACAAACAGTAGAATAGAGCCACCGGCAAGAATGGCACCGAGGATGAAGCCCATAGTAATAATGAGCCCCAATAAAGTCGCTAGATCCACTTTTTTCTTTCCTCAAATTTGTTATTATTCAGTCGGACCGTAGGGGTACCCCTTGTGGGTGCCCTGTTTAGATACGGTTATTTAATGGCCCATAAAAGATTATTTACCCCTGCATGTAGTGTAGACAATAATAATTAACAGTGCAGAGTGAGGAAGATAAATAGCATGGTGGGGGAAACAGCAAGAAATAGCCGTCTGAATCGAGATATTATTCAGGGCTGTTTATCTGAGTATGCACTGGAATACCCGCTTCAGCTGGAGGTTCTGGAGAGTGTGGTGTCCACAAATGATCACGTACTTGCGTTTGCGAGAGGTGGGGGGCGGGCGAGCTTCGCCTGCATTGCCGAGCAGCAAACAGGTGGCAGAGGGCGCAATGGTGCGGTGTGGGAGTCGCCGGTCAATGCAAATATTTACCTGTCGCTGGGTTATTATTTTAATCAGTTTGCGGCAAGCGAGCTAAGTGGCCTGTCACTTGCCTGTGGGGTTAGTCTTGCCAGGATGCTAAAAAGCATGGGGCTGGAGGCACAGCTCAAGTGGCCTAATGATGTGTTGCTGGAATATAGAAAACTGGCGGGTATATTAATTGAAACGAGGGTTCGCTCAGAGGGTGTTTATGTTGTTATTGGGCTGGGGATGAATGTTGATATGCCGGAGAGTGCGGGGCGAAAAATCGATCAGCCCTGGGTAGATTTACGCAGAGTGCTGCCCACAGCTTTTGTGCAAAGAAACCAGTTAGCGGCACAGTTGCTGGATGCGTTGCTCAGCTGCTGTGCTGAGTATGATCGATCTGGATTTGCATCGTTTCTGGATGACTGGCATAGTTTTGATGTTTTATCGGGGCATCAGGTTATTGTAAAAACGCAAGCGGGTGAAAGGCAGGCAAAAGTGAAAGGCATTGATAAAGGCTATGGCCTGAGAGTAGAAATAGAAGGTGTTGAAGAAGTGTTCTATGCAGCGGATGTTAAATTAGAGCTGAGCAATCATGCTGACGATTGACATAGGCAATAGTCGAATTAAGTGGGCACGTTTTCAGGGAGGGGAGATTGTGAGTCATCGTGTGCAGGAGTATAGTGCGGATTCTTTTGAGGCTGCCTTAAACAACGCTGAGCTGCCCTCGGGTGAGAGCCCGTTGATGATTAGCCATGTGGCTGGAGAGCGCCTCAGAAAACGACTTGTCAGGGCACTGGAAGGGAAAGGATTTGAAAATGCGAGTTTTGCGCAAACGCGGGTGCAGCAGGGAGGCGTGAGCAACGCATATGCAATACCTGATAATCTGGGGGTTGACCGGTGGCTGGCAATGATTGCGGCTTTTCAGTCACCGTTAAAAAAACAGGGAGAGGCGGTGTGCGTTATTGACTGTGGCACAGCGACAACACTGGATGTGGTGGATGTTCAGGGAAAACATCTTGGCGGTATGATAATGCCGGGTTTACAGACGATGTATACCTCATTGATATCAAGTGCAAGCCGCATACAGATGGATAAAAACTCAGGCTCAGATCTGTTGTTAAATTCAAATTTGGCCTCATCTACAGAGCGGGCCGTTAAACAGGGCTGCCAGCAGATGATGCTAGAAGGCTTATCGGGTATTGTTGCAGAACAGAAACAAGGTATAAAAGGCGCAATGCGCTGCCTGGTAACCGGTGGAGATGGCAGATGGGTATCCAGGGCATTGAAGCATCAGAATACCTATGAGCCATTTCTGGTGCATTATGGCCTGCATCTGGTGGCGAGTGAGACACGCAGTATGCCGTTACGTGGCCTTACTGAATAATTACGAATTAATAAACCGGGTTTAAAGAATAATAATGCGAATTCTTCTCATCATTGTCATTGCGCTTAACCTGCTTTATGCTGCCTGGGAGTATCGGAGCCCAGTGGTCAGAAATCATGCTCAGGTACCATTAGCGGATAGTTTGAATAGTCTGGAATTGCTGCATGAAATTAACAGAGCTGGCCGGGGTGATAGTCAGGGTGATGGCGGTGCATCGGGATTGGAAGATTTAGCTGAGCAGACGGGTGATGAGGTCTCACAGGGTGAAGATGAAGAAACGGGCGTGGAAACGGCGAGGCCAGTTGAGCCTGAATCGTCAAGTGTTGCCTGCTACACCCTGGGGCCGTTTAAGGATGAAAGCATCATGCAGCAGTTAAAAGAGTCGATTGCGGAGCATGTTGCAGAGATAGCGGTCAGAAAACGTCAGCAGTCGGAAAAACACCGTTACTGGGTATATCTGCCAGGGCTTCTGGATAGGCAGGAGGCTAAGGCCATGGCCAAAAAGCTGCGGGGGGAAGGGATAAAAGACTTTTACATTGTACTGAGTGGCAAAAAGAAAAATAGTATTTCACTGGGACACTACAGAGAGCCGAATCATGCCAATCGCCGAGTAAAGAGTGTTATAGCGCTAGGGTTTAATGCTGAAATTGATGTTATTTATCGTGAGTACGATATTTACTGGCTGGACTACAAAATTGAAGAAGCTGAAGATGGCAATGCGTTTTCTATGGATGAATACATCACTGAGGGGGTTTCAAGGCTGGACAGAGAGTGTTAGCGGGTGTTTTAGAGAGGCTGGAAACCGCGCTGTATGTGAGGTTGAGTAAAAAAAGTAAATAAATTAGCAAATACCATTGCGAAATGCCTCTTCTTTCACTAAAATTGCGTCCCTTCCTGTTATGGATAACAATGGTTAAGGATTAAAAAACCGGCATAGCCCAGATGGAGTTAACCGGTAGTAGTGAAAAAAGAATTTGCCGGCATAGCTCAGATGGTAGAGCAACTGACTTGTAATCAGTAGGTCCCGTGTTCGACTCATGGTGCCGGCACCATTTTCCCCTTTAAAATCAATAAGTTACCGCATGTTAGACTATAAGTGGTAACTTATTCTGAATATATTCTGAAAACTAAACCCCCTAAAATCAGTAGGTCTGCCCTTTTTTTCTCCTGTTTTTTCAGCAACTTAGCTGTGTTTTCCCACTAAATAGCGATGCTGTTTGCTTGCCCTGTTTTTATACCTTAAAGCGTGTTTTTAATGATAAATGCGGCCCTTCATATGCGTGAGTCTCAGAAAACGCGACTGTAGGCCTAAAAGCCCTGCACACAGGCCTCTGGTGTCATTAATGCGGAAGGCGGGATGGCTTTTTTGCGGTCGAATTGTATAAAAAATGACCGGTGACCTACTGATTGATTTTCAGCTAGTTTATTGATTAAATTATGATCAATCTGTTCTTTTTCTGTTTTGAATCAATAACTTACAAAACGCCTCTATATAAACGATTGCTTATTCTGAAAATATTCTGAAAACTCACCCCTTCAAAAACACCAGGTCTGGCCTCTTTTGCCTGTTCATTGAGTCATGGGGTTATGAATGCGAGGGATAACGGACTTCAAAGCTACGATGCAGCTCATTGCAGATAAACCGGCAAATGGGATCAAGGGAACGAAACTCGCGCACGATACCCAGCGTGGTGGTCATGGGGGTGGTTTTATTGTCGTGGTAAACCTGTAGATGCCAGGTGTCTGTTTCCTGTGCGGGTGTCACGATAAAGTTCAGGGGTTCGTTTTGTTTGACTAGCCATGCGATGTCGTTTTTGTCCATCTTTTCGCTACTCCATGTGTGTGTTTCTAGTTGGGGTTTTATTTGGGGGAAAGCAGAACATACCACAAATGATGCGCCAGATAAAATAGTATTATTTGTCAGGTGAGAGTGGGGGGGAGTCCCCGTATTGCCATTCGTCGGCACATAGGGTTAAATACGGCACAGCGGTAAAGCGGTGCTTTATGTGTAACAAAGCGTCCATCGGGTTTGTAGTACACATCGAATGCGGCTCATTCAATATGGGGTCATTCACTCAGAGCTGTTCACGCGTCATCTTTGCTCTTTGGTTGGTCATTCGACTGATTGCAGTATTGATGTACCGAAGCGGTACAAAGAGAGCGAATGTATGGCACATGATGTTTTCACCAATGGACGCAGTAATATTCACAAGGGCAGTGGCGATAAAGCGGTTGCGGGCGCACCGGATGTGTGTAAGACCCCCATTGGTTCGGCGGTTGTGCCGATCCCTTATCCAAATATCAGTCAGTCCTCGACGCTTAAAAAAGGCAGTCTTTCGGTTAAAATCAACGGTAAACCGGCCTGTCTGGAGAAATCCACATTTGATAGTAGTTCAGGAGACCAGGCGGGGCGCTTAGGCGGGATTATCTCAGGTACTACGGGCAAAGAGACCCGCTTCATTAGTAGTTCCTTTGATGTGCAGATCGAAGGACAGAATGCCGTGCGCCATGCGGACGCGACTACGCACAATCATGGAAATACGATGGGCGTAGTGTATGGTAGCTCAACGGCCCCCAGCGTGATTAAAAAAAATGAGAAACCCTGTAAAGATGATAGTGATCACGATTGGGAGGAAGTTGATAGCGGGCAAAGCCCTGATGACCAGGTTAGTAAGTTAGAGGCTGATATAGATCATCTTGAAGGAAAACCATCACGCGTGTCTCAAAAACGGGGATATGAGTTTGAAAAAAAGGCCGTAATCGATAATAAAAATAAACTCCCTATCGATAAATGCAGCAAAGAGTACAGGTGCAAAAAATGCAAAATAAACCAGGAGGTTGATATTGTAGGTGGTGATAGAGTAGCGGAGGCGAAGAGTAGAAAATCAAAGGGTGTTAAAAAGAAATCTGGACAGTGTAAAAGATTGAAAGGTATACAAACACAACTCTTTGACCCAGGTAAAAAACCGTTAGCAAAAATTGATGGTGAACTAGGCGATGTTCAAAATAGCAAAGAGATATATGAAAGACGTGGTTTTGAAGTTGAAATTGTTGGCTAATTAATAACTATGGGAATGTAGCATATGTCAGTAGATTTTACGATTGCGCAAGCAGGACAAGCTCAGCCACTGTTTGAATTGATGGTGAATATTGAGTGCGAGATGGAAAAAGCAGGTTTTAAAAAAAACATCAGTGTTTATAAGGTTGGTCTGGATGAACGAGGTGTATTTGAAGAAAGCGAAAAATATGTTATCTCAGGGAAAAAATTTAGAGAATCAGAAAGCGACCTGAAAGGATGGGAAGGCTTGTCGGTTGAATTTTATAGCAAAGAATATACTGTGTATTTTCTTATATGTAATTACAAAAATCAGTACATTAACTCTTTTATTGAAGTTTCTGGGAAAGTGATAGAGAAGCTGCAATCTGAGAATAAAATAAATAGTTTTATGAAGGTAATTAGTATTGTAGCCCTGAATATGAAATCACAGGGTGGTTTTGGAACTTTTGAACTGCCCTTTGAGCCTGTTCCACCAGAGAAAATAATATCCTGCATATTTAATACACCTGACGGCGTACCTGCTCTTATGGGTCTGGTTTCTCATAAAGTTGCTGATGAAGTTGAGATTCGTAACAAAGCATCGAGTGAATTTAAAATATATCCTTTGAATTCAAGCTTCTATTTTTTTGAGAATAAAGATTTTAGTTCATAGCTAATGGAATGTGGTTTGCTGTATTAACTGCATGGCAAAACCAGCCCCGAGGCCACCACATTATATTCAACCGTGTCTTTCTGATGCCGATCCAGATACACCTGCGTCATCTTCGCATTGGTGTGGCCTAATAGTTGTTGTATGGCCTCCTCTGCCCACCCTGCTTTACGGTATAGCTCCGCGCCTAACGAGCGTATCTCGTGAAACGAGGGCCGTTCACGGGGCGGCAGATGCTTAAATAACCCCAGCTCATCCCGTAGCCGACTGAACTCTTTGGTGGCCTTATCCACACTGACCGATGTCCAGTGATTTTTCGCACTGATTTTCGCCCGTCTGGTATTCATGGGCCGGTAATGAATTAGATAAGGCGAGGCAAGCTGATCATGGCAGCGTTTAATCACCGCCCCCAGTTCATCCCCAATATTAATTGCAATGGCCTGCCCTGTTTTTATCTGTACAAAACGTAACTGATTGTTTTCAATCTGTGAAAATTCCATCACCACCAGATCCTCACGGCGCTGTAATGTCTGTAAGGCTAAATCCAGCAGGTTTTTATACCAGGGGGCTGCCTCCTGATAAATCTGCTGAAATGTCTCCAGTGGCAGGCGCTGGCGTTTCACTTCCTCGGTCTTTTTGATAGTGTCATCGGCATTATTGCGATCACATTCCCCGTCTCCAATCGCCTGTTTTAAAATCTGAATCAACAAACCCCGACGACGATTAGATGAAGTATCAGGGAACTGTTCAAGATACTGATTAATGAGTTTGCGCGCTTCACGGCTGTGGGTGTATGAACCCATAAAGCCAATGCTCATTGCCCCGAGGGAGCTGGCCTGGAGGTGCTCGATCTGGTTAGTGTAATCGCGTAATGTGGCCGGTGAGAGTGGCAGGCCTTTCTTATTACGCCGCCTGGGCAGAGTCTGTGTTTTGAAATGCTCCAGATAACCCGTAAACAGGGTGTCGGCCTGTGTGATGCTCTGGGCTGCACTCTGGCGTAGCTCAACAGGTTGCTGGGCCATATTTACCAGTTGCATGACCTGTTCATCCGCAGAGTAGAGCAGGGCGTTCATGCGTTTGGCGGCCTTTACCGCAAGGGGTTTGTTTGTGCCAAAGCCGGTTCGCTCCCCCGTATTAGGGTTGCGATAGCTGTAGTAGATCACCCTGCTTTTCAGTACAGGGTGCAGATTATCCGGCAGGTCTTTCCTGCCTTTGCTGCGAGGTCGTGCCATTTATGCCGCCAGTGCTTTGTCCATGAGTGGGTTGCCTGTGGCCCAACACTCGCTTGTTATATTGATAAAGTAAAGCTTTCCGTAGCTGATGCCCTGCATTTGCTCGTTTTCAATCCAGCCCCGCACGGTACGCACATCGGGGCGGCTGCCTTCAGCAAAGCGGGTCTGGATGTAGGGGGTCATGGCCATGAGCTGGCTGTGTGGGCCTAACGCCTTTTGTTCGGCCTCAATGTCCACAAAATAGCGTTTTCCCCGCCTGATACCTCGCAGCTCACCGCTCTCAATCCAGCCCCGCAGTGTGCGGGTGTCCGGGGCGCTACCGGATACAAATCGCCTCTCTTGATAGCGTTCAAAGATACAATGTTAATCCATCCCCTGTGTTTAGCAATTCCACCACGTTGGCAATTGGCGCGCATATTACAGAAAGGTTCGAAGACAGGAAAGAGCCATAGAATTATAAATATTTTTAATAAAATCAAAGAGTAAGTTGTCTTTTTCCTTTAATTACAATGCATTCATTTTTGGTGTATCATACGATTTTCTAAATGTGTACATATTGTGCATAAGATGATGAAAACTGGGGCGATAGTACAGGCGACCTATTTATCGGTCGTGATAATTCGTCTGGTGATCAAAATAAAGACGGGGGCGAATGATAATGCTTGAACAATTACAAATCAGTGACCCCATGGAGGAGATAATTGGTCTTCAAAGTGACTTCCTTGGTTCCAGGTCGATGGAAGTGCGCAAGACTTTGGGGCAATTTTTCACTGGTTCAATAGTGTCTGACTATATGGCTTCGTTAATTAACAAGCCCAAAAGCAGGACTGTTCATATTTTAGATGCTGGTGCAGGAACAGGCATTCTAACCGCTTCCACTGCTTTAAGGTGTTTAGGTCTTGGCTGCAAGACTGTTCATGCTGTTTTGTATGAGCTGGATAGTAAAGCGATTCCAAACCTTGAGCAATCGCTGGTGATTGTTCAAAACGCTTTCAGCGCGCAACGCTGCACTTTTAGTTTTGAAATACGTTGTGAAGACTTCGTTCTTGCAAGGCCAGACAAAGATGAAAGCATTCAGGCTTTTGATGTGTCAGTGATCAACCCACCCTACTTCAAATACAGCGCGAAAGATTCACCCTATGCAAAAGTGGCGGCTGACTTGTATTATGGTGACCCGAATATTTATGCTTCTTTCTCCGCTATTGTAATGGCTTGTATGAAAGATGGTGGACAAATGGTAACAATTACGCCCCGCAGTTTTACCAATGGTCTTTATTTCAAAGGGTTCCGTTCTTACCTGTTAACTGAATCAGCTTTAGACCTGATACATATTTTCAAGCATCGAGATAAAGTATTTAAGAATGATAATTCAGCGGTGCTACAAGAAAACATTATTTGTCGTTTTGTGAAGAGTTCAGCTAAACAAACCGTTACTGTCCGTTCAAGTGACTGTGACGCCAGCATCAATAACGCTGTTCAAGAACAATATTCGCTTGAACTGATCATTGACTCATCAAATGACCAGCGAATTATCCGTATTCCAGAATCAGCTTATGAAGCCAATATATTAAGGAAAGCTGAAACTTTTTCAACCACCTTTGAAGGTGCGGGCTATTTTATTTCGACTGGTCGCGTCGTCGAACATCGAACACGTCAATACATAACTGAAAAAACCGGCTTGCCTAATTCAGTGCCACTTTACCGTCCGCATAATGTTACACCGTTAATTGCTACATGGACAGGTGGTCATAAAAAAGAAGTATCTTTCATGCTTAATGACGGGCATGAAAAACATACAATGAAAAACGGAACCTTTGTACTGTTGAAGCGCTTTTCTTCCAAAGATGAAAAGCGGCGATTAGTTGCAGGGGTTCACCTTGCAAAAGATCACGAGTGTGAATTGATTGGGTTCGGCAACAAGACAAATTACATCGGTTTGTCTAGTGGTAAGCTGACAAAAACTGAAGCATATGGACTTGCTGCCATTTTCAATTCATCATTCATGGACAGGTATTTCAGGTGTATTTCAGGAAACACACAAGTGAACGCCACTGAAATAAGGATCATGAAGTTTCCTACACGTGAGCAGGTGAAAAAAATCGGTAAGCAGGCGCAAAAATTGAAGACGGTTAAAACAAGTGATATTGATTTAATCGTTAACCCAGTCCTTGGTGTAATGGGTACTATTTAAAGGGGCGGAACTTGGAATTCAACGAACAACAAAAAGAAAAGCTTAAACAAGCTAAAGCGTTATTGACCGCGCTGGGATTACCCAGTGCGCAGTGTAACGACCGTTCCGGGTGGGTGCTTTTAGCATTAGCTAACGTAAAACCAAATGATCACTGGGATTGTGCAACCGCGCCCCTGTTGCCTACTGTGACCATTATGGAATTTATTCGTAACAAATACAGTATGAATTACAAGCCAAATAGCCGTGAAACAATTCGACGCCAAACACTTCACCAGTTTGAACAAGCCCGTATGGTTGACCGTAATCGTGACGACCCTGCACGACCCACTAACAGCAAGGACAATAACTACTCGCTGAATCAGTCAATACTTGATATTTTGGCTGTGTACCCTGATGGTGATTGGGAAACGAAAGTTCAAGAATATAAAAATTCCGTGCCTGAGCTAACAGCACAATACGAACGTGCACTTGAAAAGCACAAAATCCCTATCACGCTACCAGGTGGAGAAACCGTAAAATTGTCACCCGGCAAGCACAATCAACTTCATGCTGATATTGTTCATGAGTTTTGTTCGCGCTTTGTTGGTGGTGGTCGATTGCTTTACATCGGCGATACTGCGAGTAGCCGCAAGGAAGGCGGTAAGTTAATGTTTTTGGAAGCTGACTATTTGCAGTCCCTGGGTGTTCCGCCAATGTCGCATGACAAGTTACCTGATGTTGTTGTGTACGACGAAGACCGAAAATGGCTATTTCTGATTGAAGCCGTCACAAGTCATGGCCCCGTTTCGCCTAAGCGGTGGATAGAATTAGAAGAAGCGTTCAAAGACTGTAAAGTTGGTCTTGTATATGTGACAGCATTTCCTGATCGCGCTGAATTTAGAAAAAACGCAGCTGACATCGCCTGGAAAACTGAAGTGTGGATTGCCGATAATCCAGATCATATGATTCATTTCAATGGCGACAGGTTTTTAGGCCCCCACAGTAGAGAAGATTAATGACAGACTTAACACCAAAACAAACAAAAATATTATCCGAGCTGGAAAATGCGCGGAAAGCTGTAAAGACCGACGATTATTCCATGTCCATTGGCGAACTTATTAATCTATATCGCGATGAAGAAATAAAGCTAGATCCTGCTTTTCAAAGGCTATTTAGGTGGGAAGATCACCAGAAAACAAAATTAATTGAATCGATATTAATTGGTATACCCATTCCAGAAATATTTGTGGCACAAAAATCTGATGGGACATGGCACGTAGTGGACGGTGTTCAACGATTATCAACAATTTACCAGTTGGTAGGAGTTCTTGAAAATAGAGACCCACTAATACTTACTACATGCAAGTATATCCCATCACTAGAACAGTCCAGTTGGAAGGATCTTCCGGTTTCTACACAAAGGGAATTTAAAAAATCCAAGATTAAAATAAATATCATCCTTACAGAAAACAGTGACGAAGCTCAATATGAGCTTTTTCAACGACTGAACACTGGGGGAACCAGGCTGGGAGATCAGGAAGTTAGAAATTGTTTAATTCTAATGGTAAGTCCCGATTTTTATGAAAAGCTTAATTCTCTAAAAGATTATGAAAACTTCAAAGATTGCTTAAAACTAAAAGACCATAAATTTGAAAAAGAATTTCATATGGAATTAATTCTTAGAATGTATATGGGATGCCAGGGGGTAGTTGATTACAGAAAATATGACCCTATAAACTCTACGCTACTTTCTGATTTTATTGACAAAGAAACAATAAATTTAATAAAAAATGCAGACTTCGATAATTTCATTAAAATATTTAAAAGGACATTCGACAAATTAAAACCCGCTCTTGCAAAAAAAATCCTTCCTGAAATACAACAAAGATCAAGACGAATTTTCGGGTGCTTTTAATGTTTCTGTTTTTGAAATGATTGCTGCTGGAGTAGCGGCAAACATAGACTCTATTGAATACGAAGAAAATGAAGT